>Ga0310691_10009203_pt1 | contig 10067 bp, 8 predicted proteins | sample 176DNAGHGlowgp2_FD_203887 | JGI IMG/M metagenome (GOLD analysis project Ga0310691, IMG submission 203887) | Sheep rumen microbial communities from Palmerston North, Manawatu-Wanganui, New Zealand - 1766 DNA GHGlow gp2 (v2) (version 2) | ecosystem: Host-associated > Mammals > Digestive system >...
GCAATTGAAATGATGAGTTGAGCCACATGCACTTTCTTTGCGGAACCGCTTGCTTGGTCCATTCTCACCCCTTCGGGACTATTCATGCTATCCTTTGTGCCCTGTGTCGGAACCCATATTGCTATGTCAAGTTCATGTGCAAGGTTTTCCAATTTCCTCATTGTAACACCTTCTCTCGTCCATTCGGTATCTGTTGCATATCCGCCCTTTTCGGGTGCAATACACTCAAAATAGTCAATGGTAACGAGGTCAGGCTTAAATCCGGTGTTGATAAGGCGTTTGATGAACAATCCAATATCGGTCGCACTTTTTTCTCCCGTCCTGAAACGTTTTAAACGCAAATTCTTTGCCAACATTTCTTTGTTCGGATGGTTTTCCAAAAGTTCTTCAACCGTGCGCCTGCCACTATCGTCAAGGCGTTTCAGAAACCGTGCTTCAGTATCTGTCAGTTTTGAGTAATGCTTACGGGTAATATCCACATCTTCGTCCTCAAAATATATCTGAAGAACCTTAAAGCCCTCGTTGTTATTGGCCTCGCATTTATACGATGCAGCAAAAGAGTCAATTGCCGTTGTAAAAGTAGTTTTACCAAATCCAGCCGCTGCAATAATCAAACCGAGTTTGCCCTTATCAAGCCCACCGCCGAGAACTTGGTCAAGTTGTTCTACGCCTGTAGGTATAGATACTGTATAATCACTTGAAAGAGCCTTTTCCTTAAGGTCAAAGATGTTATATCCGAAATCATCGGACTGGTCTATAAGAATTGCATCGTTGAAAATCTTTTGACACTCGTCATAACGGTCAACATCACCATTTTTAGCAACCTCTATAATTTTATTGGCAACCCTAATAAGGTTTTGTTGCTTAAAAAATTTCAGTGCTATTTCGGTAATATCATTGAACCCTTCATGGTCTGTCTCGTTTTTTAATTTATTTATGAGTCCTGCCCATTCTTCGAGTTCCACATTCGTTCTTGACCGCTCCCTGAGAAGAACATTGAGCGTGTCATAAGATGGGACTAATCCATTTTTGAGGTAATAGTCCTTAATCGTTCCAACAAAAGTTCTTAATAGTGAGTCTGTAAACGCATTCGGGTCTACGATAGAAAGAATACCTTCAAAGAATCTGGAGTCCTCAACAAAATACTTAGCAAGCTTATATTGAAAATTTACATCAAGATAGCCAAGATTACTTTTGTCGACTAATTTTCCCATTATCTCTTACTGTATTAAAGACTACCGTATGCTGCTGCTGCGGAATCGTTATTCCATCCGTTGACAATACCGTCAACTGTTGTTGTATAATCTGCGTTGTACTGGTTACTGCAAGCACTGCAAATGCTCTTGATTAGGCCATAAACAAGGTCATTGCGGCCTTCGACCATCTTATAAAGAAGATACTGTTCGAAAGAAAGACGGTCAATTTCTTCCTCGGCAAATTTGCCACGCTTATTTGCAAGGTCAATCTTGTCGCGCACGAACTTAGGATAATATCCCTCCCATTCCACTGAACACGCATCGCGTCCATCAACCTTAAAAGTAAAACGATATGCCGTCTTATTAGACTCAACATCATTTGTGGTAAGTTCCCCGTCATCAAACTTAAATCCGAGGGCTTTTACCTTTCCGTCTCCGACATATGCGTAATCGGTGACGCTGTTTCCTCTAACAACGAGGCCTTCTCCCTTTGAGAACCTGTGCCTGTTGGTCTCGTCGGCAACAAACTTTTCCATTTCCTCCACACTATCGAAGGCCTTCGGTGCAAAATACTCAAGGTAAATTGCAGTTTTATCCTTAAGGTCACTATCAATGACAGCGGCGCAATGACGAAGAGCCGAAGTTAGTTCATAGGAACTAAGCGACTTGGGATTAAAATTGTTAATGCGGAAATAACGCTGGCAAATAATGTTACCTCCTGTCGTCAAGACAAACTCGAACCTCTCTTTATAGTCACGGGGTTCAGATGACTGCTTTTTTGTTTCTAACATTAATAGTTAAATAAAAGGGTTAAACATAAAAACTATATATTACGGGAATCCGTAATGTTTACATTAATATACATGAAAATTTTGAAAAATGCAACTATTCCGAAGTGTATTCTTCAAAACGGCGCTTTTCTCGGTCCGCTAATTCCTTAAACGGGATGAAAAAACGACCAAATGCATTAACATCTACAAGGTCTTCGATATTATCCTTGATAATCATCTTATATAAATTCTCAAACGACCGTCCTTCGGGGTCTAATGGGGCATACATCATTTCATCAACATCTCGCACCGCAGATTCAGTTAACAACGGATGATGTAAATCAATAATTTTTTCATTAATCTCATAAAAATCGCCATCATAAGATTTATTTGAAACCCCATTGACGATATTTTCATGCCACTGCAACGGTTTTTTCTTCTCAGAAATGCGTTCGTCAATTTTCTCCTGTGCTCGGGCCTTGACCTCTTCAATGGTAACAGGCCTCTCTGCTATTTCAGGCATCAATTCCATCAATCTTGTTTCTGATAGCCCCTTGATGTTTCCTATATTATCGCTCGCATCGCCACAGAAAATTTTCTTAATGAGCACATTTTCTACCGGATAGCCCTTTATTCGCTTAAAATTGTCAGGCTTAAGGTATTTCTTCAACGACCTGTTATATACATTAACCGTCGGGGAAATAAGTTGTGTTAAATCATTATCGGTACTTACGATAACCACACGCTCTTCGGGTCTCTTATGCAAAACATAATAAGCAATGAAATCGTCGCCCTCGGTCTTATCATCAAAAAGCACCCTAATACTCATTTCCACACAATACATCATAATGATATTGCGCTCGCGCTCGAAATTTTCATCATCAATTTCCTTTTTGCGTTTTTTTTCTTCTGCAGCAGCTTCTTCTTCTTCAGTGAGCGGTTTCTTTTTCTTTTTATTGTATATTGCACGCTCCATGCCTTTCAATGTCCTATTGAGACGCTTCCAATAGTCCGATTCTTCGTCTGCACTTATAAGGTGCTGAGCATATTTCTTGTCTCGATTGGCCTTATAGTCATGATAATACTGATATCGCAGAATTCCACTGTCAGAATCATCAAATACAACATATACATAATCATACCTGACTGCTTCAAGCATGAATTTCATTTGCAAAAAAAATTGAAATATTCCGCCATAATGGATACCATCCGGATTTACCTTATCATCGACCATGCAAATCTTAAGGAGATTATTTCCGTCAACAATAAGAGTATAAAACGGTTTCGCCGCCAACTCGGGGTGTGATTCTTGTATTACTTTTCTTACGGGCTGTCCCATTCTCGTTATTTTAACATTAATATACATAAAAAAACCGAGAAAAACAAAGTCTTCTCGGTTGTGTTCGTTAATGCTTGGTTATATCGTTTAATTTTCGGTTGAAAGTGTTCCTTATTTCAGAAATGGCCCTGCTTTTGCCCCTCATCATGTTAACAACACTTTCTATGGTATTTTTAACCACCTGTTTTATGGCTGACGGGTCGTTTTCTTCCTTGAATCCTTCTACTGACTCCCTTAAGGACTGCAGGGTTATCCAATCCTTTGCCTTCTTGCCAGCCATACCCCTAACAGCAGACGCCTTATCGCTATCGAACTCTTCTTCATTCGGTCCGTGTGTTGAAACCAATATATATACAGGAAGGCCTTTCTGCGGAGGAACACCGTCCTCGGTTAAAATTTTTTCTTCACTATCCCTTCCGTAGCAAACCCTACACATATAACAATCTACACTATTTCCTCTATTTGCAACTTTTTGCATTCTATAAATGTTTCCATCACATTCAACATACTTCGGGTCGTCATCCCTCGCATTTGCGAGTTGCAGCCTCGATATTTGTGATACTTTTGCCTTTTGTGGAACTTCCGATTTGTCAATTGCAACATATTCAACCTTTCCTCTTCCACATGGGCACTTATAATAATAACCCTTGATGTTTCCGTCTTCCACCAATTTCCTGTAAACAGGAATTATTTTACCATTGGATTGAACCTCTAAATCAAAACCACGACTGCCACCATATGTTTCGGCTAATTTATTGTATTCATCCGGAGAAACAGCATAAAAGAAATGGGCTACTGCGGGAGCGTTCTTGCCTTTAAGCAATCCTTCCTGTGAAAGGTTAATTATCATTGCAGATACCTTTTCGTAATTAAGGGCTCTACAAGTATATGCGGTTACCGTTATGCCTGCCAATTTGAAATCTTGGGCCCAAGCATCCCATGCGTCAACAAGCCATTGTCCTATAAAGTCGCCGTCCTCATTAAGTCTAATAATTTTTGCTCTCGGTTTATCTCTCAGTATTTTTATTGCTTCTTCACCATATTTGCTTTGTATTTCTGAAAGACTTAACTCGCATAGTTCTTCTTGTGTTACTTTTCGATGCTCCACTTTTTTGGCTAATGCAGTTATCTTGGAATAGTCAAACAAATAAGTCCTGATTAATTCAAGCATTAATTGCATCAATTCGGGGTCCTCTCGAGTCTGTTCCCATATTAAATTTACCCTTAGATTCCTGTTGAGTGTGTTATCATAGTTCCTTTCAGCCATCCTCGCATAACACGCGTCCTTAAGCAAGCACTCATTCCATGCCGGGCATCTCATGGCTGCAGAAAAATTTATTATAAGAGTATCGTCGCTAATCTTTTGATTTCCATACGAGAATAAAGTCTTGTTCTTCCCAAAATAGAATTCCATCCCATATGTCCTTTGTACATATCTTTCGGCGACCATCTTCCTTTTACCAATCAAAGATATCTTTTTGGCCGCTTCATATGAATCACTTTCTTTTTCTACTTTTGTTTCTCCATTAGCATCAAAGCCCAACTTTCTGAGCCTATCGTTTATCCATTTAATCCTCGTACCGGTATAATACTCGTCAATTTCAGAATCACTTATATTAGAAAAATCTAGATTAAGTTTATCCACGGGTGTGTTACAATTTACATCACCGTTTTGTAAATCTAATCCGTATCTTTTAGCAATCGTTAATGGCTTTGTCGCTTTCCTGTATAGGAATGTTAAGCCCTCTTTATCGAGAAAATCCTTAAGGAGAAGAACATTTTTACGCTCGTCGTTCGGAAGGCTATCCATTATAGTATTATTTATTGTCATCGATGATGCCATCTCGCCCTTGTTATTTTTACAGAAATATAACTTTCTCAAGGTTGGGAGATAGGTTGTCACCCAACGATTTATCTCAGCATTTCGTTGGTCTAACAACGCATTAACCTGTGCGTTAAATTTACTTTCATATTCCGTTCGGTTAATATTGCCCTTCAGGAAATCAATATTTATTCCGTTTTCCTTCGCCTTTTGGAGAAGGTTTTCATCGCCCGCCTGTGCCCTTTTTGCCAAATGGGCGGTAATTGCGTCCAATTTATCTTTACCGAGTTTCGTGGCATTTTTCTCAGACACAATCGATTCTGCTATCGCTGAACGAATATATGTTTTAAACTGTTCTTCTGTTAAAAATACTTTCTTCATAAAAAAAGGTCTGTACCTAATAAATAGCATTAAAAACAAAGAAAAACGCACCCGAAAGTGCGTTAATCCTATTCAAAATCTATGTCTTCAGAACTTTCTTCGAACCTAATGTCTTCAGCGGAAATGGTTTCATTGCGTCCATTACTTTCCGCAATTTCACTGAGTTTCTTGAGGATTACAGGAATGCGGCCCTTCTTATATGCATCCTGAGATTCCTTGTCTGTTCCGATAATTCCGATATCTGTACAAATAAACTCTCCTTCATAAGTTACATTAAATGGAGAAGGGAGTTGATTTTTCATTACCTTAACTTTGGTTTGAATACCCCAGTTATAATTAAGGCCCTTCGATGTGGCTGTCAGTTTCTTAATGCCAGCCTTTAACTGTCCACCGAGAAGTATAGTCAGACGGCTACGATAGCCGATAGACTTTCCGCCCTTCATTTCAAGGCTGGGTGGACCGACGGGATTTGATGTATTATCTGACCACACCTTGTTAACAATAAGCATGGTATTGGTATAGGGCGAAGACACTTTCCTTGATGCAGGAATGGAGTTGTCCATGATATCCTGAAATGCTGCGGAAATCGTGCCTGCGTCAAACATCGGATTACCAACCTTGCTATTGTATGTTTTGAGCCCGCTGATTGTACCAACTGAATCCCAAAGGAATACAAAACCCTGCTCAATATCACCATTTGCCTGCATTTCGAGAAATTCATTTATTGAATAAACCATGTCCTCGAGCACGGCTCTTGTCCTCTTGTTGGCGGTTCTCTTACCGGTTGAATAATCGATGTCGCCATACCTTTCACGAAGAATAGCATTGTTGAAATAGAAAAAGTTTCCGATGTATTCAACAATCTTGTTTTCAGTAACAATTGTTGCATCACCTGTTTCGGGGTCAATAACTTCCGTATCGACTTCACCATAAACGGGCTCGGCGTCCATACCCATATCTATTGCATACTTGAAATCAAAGTTGTTCTCAGTGTCATAGATTACAGGAATAAGGCCCTGCTTTTGTGCGGCAACGATTGCGTGGTTAATTAATGTACTCTTTCCTGTGTTCGGCCATCCCATGAGGGTTGAAACATAACCCTGCGGAATGCCCGGGAGTTTAACTGCATCCTGAAACGCCTGCGGCATAATAAGCCAATCCATCGGCTTATCTGCATTCGATGCGTTTTTTATCTCGCGGTTTTCAACCTTTACCCTAAGTCCCATTTTTTCTTTAAGTTCGGCAATGGTGGCTTTTTTCTTAATTGGAGTTTTCTTTAATGGTTGCGCCATATTACTCTAAATTTTCTTGTTTGTTGTATAACTTATTACCTATCTTCTCATAATAGCACTTACGGCAAAAAGATATGTAACGGTCGTCGCCGCCAATCTCAACCTGTTCGCCATCGGTGACTATATCACCATTTGAGTTTACCCTTGCATTAAAAATAGTCTTATGATTGCAATAGCAACTCGACTTAATTTCCTCGATTGTATCAGCAACCTCAAAAAGACGGCGAGAACCTTCAAACAAATGTGTCTGAAAATCAGTGCGAAGACCGTAACAAATCACATTGATTCCAAATATATCAACAATTGCCGCAAGTTGGTCCACTTGCTCTGTGGTGAGGAATTGTGCTTCATCAACAAGAATCCATGCAATTTTCCCAAGTCCAAAAACCTCTTTTTCCTTATATTCACATATAATTTTAAACAGGTCGTTAACTTTTGATATCGAGACACAATCTCGGTCCCCAAGCGCCCTTGAATGGATAACATTTTCCCCATCCCTATTATCTATTTCGCTTTTGAAAATAACAAACGGAATAGAATGTATTTGAAAATTGTGCGCCGTAGCCAAAAGGTGCAATGATTTTCCAGAACCCATGCACCCATAATAGAAATAAAGTTTTCCGCTCATGTGAGAAAATTAATTTGCGCCCGCCCGAATGACGGGCGCGTTTATTTTAGAACGGTAAATCGTCCTCTTGAATGGTTATTGACGCCGCAAACGGCTGAGTCGTGCTTGCTGCAGGTGTTGGAGTTGCTGCAGGAGCGGGTGCAGGAGCGGGAGCCGGTGCAGGAGCGGGAGCCGGTGCAGATGCAGCCACAGCCTCCTGAGCGAGTTGTTTCTGTGCTGCTTCAATCTCGGCGTTGGCATCATTAACTGCCTGTTTCGTATTCTGTGTGATGCCGTGCTCCTTATTGTATTCTTCCTGGTCTACCCACATTCCCTTATCCTTATCATACCAAGGAATTCTCATCTCTGATACGAGTTTAAGGTACTCGTAAGGCTTGCAGGTAAACACATCCTGCCACTTCTTCTTGTCATAAATCCATGCACGCATCTGTTCTTCATCCTTGGAAAGAGGAGTGCTGACAGAAACATCAAGAATTTGAGGGGCTGATGTACCTTCTTTGGTAATAGTCACATTAAGGTCTCGACCATTATAGATATCAAGAATGTTAATTGGCACGCCAGCCTTTTCGCCTTCGGCCTTCCTCAGATTGTATAGTTTGATAATCTGATTGTACGGGTCGGTCTTGTCACTGCGTGTCTTAAACTTCCAAAACTTCACTCCTTCGTTTTCCTTGCCGCGCTCAATGCAACGCACGATAACGGCCTCACGATGAAGGTTTGCAATGGAAATGTCCTGCCAATTTTTCTTGATAACAGGGTCTGTTGTTTTTGTTGATTCGTCGTATGCTCGCTTGTTAATCTCGCAGAAGGGGCACTTATTGCCGAATGTCTCATGGTCAATATCTGCAGTTCTTGCTACACAGATATAATCCTTGTACGGCTTTTGGCCCTTTTTAACAAGTTCCTTTGGAACCTCGACATTATGAACATGAATTTTTGCAAATGGATTACCTGTGGTAAGGTCCATCGGGAGAAGCCTGATTGTAATTGTCTTTTCTTCTTCTCCTTCATCGAGGCGAACATTAAGATAATTTTTAGAATTAAAACCGTTGCTTGACGGTCTTGTTGAATTGTTGTCGTTTCCGAATTCAATAGACTCGGGCGTAATGTTTGGTAGGTCAATTGGATTACCCATAATAAATAAAAATTTTTTAAAAAAGTTATAATTGAAAATAATATCTTATTGCTAAGATACAAAAAATCTTACAAAAAAACAAAGTTTTAAGAAAACTATACCCGCATGTTTGATTTCTCAGGGACATGCGGGAATTAGATTTCATTAATAGCCCATGATGTCATGAAGCCCCATATCTCCGCCAAATTCTCTGGCTATTGAATTATAATCTCTTATATTATCAATATCTGACTTCATGATTTTGTATTGTGGGTCGTCTGCGCCATTATTATCGGGCTCGTCGCTGTAATTGTCTGGCGCATAGTTGTTCATGTATTCATTAGGAGTCATGCTGTAAGGAGCGGACTTCGTTGAACGCATCGTCATCCTCTGCATTGGAGTCGGATTTCTCTTTTCCATTTCAGACTCCATAGAGCGCAAATACTCGTTGGTATGGCTGTCAACATCTGAAATTTTCTTTTCGAGTTTTTCAAGTGATGCCAAAACCTTTTCGAATTTACCCGAAAGGGCGTCTACTTTATGGGCTGTTTCTTCTTGGGAGTTTGTCAATTCGTCAACATCGATGACTTCTTCGTCTTCTCCACCCTCTTCAGGTGCTGCACCCATATCACCTTCGGGACCACCCATTGGATTTTCATCACCTTGTTGTGAACCGCCCATTCCGTCTAAACTTGAATTAGGGTCCACGCCTTGAGGGGCAAATCCTTCAGGAGGGGTACTTTCTCCACCTTCGGGGGCCGCACCATCAGGGCCGCCTCCTGCTGTTCCATCAGCAGCGGGGTCGCCTCCCATTGCGGGGTCTGCACCGGGTGCTCCACCCATTGTGGGGTCTGCGCCTGGCGCTCCACCCATTGTGGGGTCTGCACCGGGTGCTCCACCCATTGTAGGGTCTGCGCCTGGCGCTCCACCCATTGCGGGTGCATCGCCTGCAGCTCCACCGCCCAAGTCAGCGTTCATATCGTCACCATCTTCCTCTACATAAGAAGATGGGCTTGTATATTCCAATATGCAACGCCTAAACTTTCTAATATACTCTTGTTTGTCAATCATTTTCTATTAGTCGTTAAGAACCTGACGATTATCTTCCGTTAGGATTATTTTTGAAGATTCTGTTCTCTCGATGAGACCACGCTCTTTTTTAACAACCTTAACTTCCGGAGTCATTGCAGCCATTACATCTTCTGCTTTGGCAATTTTTTCCATCTCGTTCATATCGCTTTTCTTTTTTGGTGCTTTTTTATTTTCCGACTTTGCGGCAGATTGTTTTTGCTCTTTAGGAGCTACATTCGCCTCGGGGCGAACATTAACTATCTTACTGTTGCCCCTTTTCATAAATCTCTTATGTACAAAGCGTAATTTCATTAATCTATTTTCTTATAAATAGTTCTTAATGATAAAAAAACTAATTCCTGTTATCGTAGAACAGTGTTGGAATGACATACTGACGGTTTCTCAATACTTTCCACATGTAATTCGGAATATTTTCGGATGCCTTAATATTCAA
>Ga0310691_10009206_pt1 | contig 10065 bp, 11 predicted proteins | sample 176DNAGHGlowgp2_FD_203887 | JGI IMG/M metagenome (GOLD analysis project Ga0310691, IMG submission 203887) | Sheep rumen microbial communities from Palmerston North, Manawatu-Wanganui, New Zealand - 1766 DNA GHGlow gp2 (v2) (version 2) | ecosystem: Host-associated > Mammals > Digestive system >...
TTAGTAAAGAATTAAAGTTTTAATTATTTTTAACGACATATATAATTGAAAGGACTACAGATATGTTTTCATCAATGTTACAAAATTTATTATCGTCATCAGGACATGCCAACGCAATGCAAAGGGCGGCACAGATGAATTCATACGTATACAAGTATAATGATCAATGGGCTCCCGTAGGCAAAAATCAAAATAATATTGCAATAAACAATAATAACAATATTCAATCATTTGATAATGTTCTAAAAGAGTCTACAACGGTAAAATTCGGAGATTTAATTTCAAGACCTTCAACAAAAGTCAGCTCTGAAATATACTCTGCACAAGCGGTTAATTCTGCAGAGAAAATATCCCCGAGAGAAAAAATACAAAATCTTGTATCAAAGCTTTCAAAAAAGCATGGTGTTGATGAAAAGCTTGTTAATGCAGTTATTAAACAAGAATCAGGATTTAATCCCAACGCAAAATCAAAAGTAGGTGCTTTAGGTTTAATGCAGCTTATGCCTAAAACTGCTCAAGGTCTGGGAGTCACAAATCCAATGGATCCCGAACAAAATATTGACGGCGGAGTCAGATATTTAAAATCTATGTTGGATAAATATAACGGAAATATTATTTTAGCGCTTGCGGCATACAATGCAGGTCCTAGCGCAGTGGATAAATATGACGGAGTTCCGCCATACAAGGAAACTCAAAACTACGTAAGGTCTATTCTTTCAAATTACCTCTAAACTGCAGTATTAATTTTTTGCTGCTCTTTCATTTGGCGTTCTCTATCCTGCTTAGCATGGATACGTCTTGTGTTACTGTATGTTAATCGAGGAATGAACCACCCTAATAAATACGGTGATATACAGAACGTAGTTAATAAGCCCGGAACGGAAATCAGTCCTCTTGCTAACGTTGTCATTTTATTACTGCCTTTCGGGACTTTTTTCATTAATTTTGTTATCATATCATTAACGGATTTTTTATCGGTATTTTTACCTAATTTTTTCAAATTATCTTCAATATTTTCCATAAATTCAATAATTTGTTTATTAGATTTGTCTTTTGGAAGCTCTGCAAATCTCTCAAACTTAGTAGTCGATTCATTAAATAATTCTGATTTATTATCGAGTTTAGACAATATTTTTTGTAAATCTCCGCCGTTTTTATCAATATACTTGCAGAAATTAACCATTTTTTCTTTAGAATTAATATTGTCATAAAGAGCTGTAATCTCGGAATTAGAAAGAACATGTGCTTTAGAATACGGATTTAATAAATCAACAGCCGTTTTCCATCCGCTCTTAGTCCTGTCTTTCTGCATTAAAACAAAGCCCGTGTGTTTTTCATACGAAGTTACAAATGTTCTTGTTAACATTGGAACTGCAAAAACAACCGCCAATGAAGAAGTTAAATCTCTTACAAGAATTTCCCAAAGCTCTGTTAAATCTTTTTTACCGTTTTCATCTGTTTGAGCTCGGTTATATGCACGTAATCCTCTCGGAGTAAGTAAGCCGAATACAGACAAACCTGCCATTAAAGTATTCGTGAAATTGTGTCCGTTGTATTCAAGTTCATTAGACACAAATTCTTTTTTATTTTTCTCAACCGCTTTACCGATTTTTTCAAGGAAATTACCGGAATTTTTACCCTTAAATGCGATACTTCCCTTATTTGAATTTTCTTCTGAATTTTGATTTTTTCTTGCTCCCGGGGCTGTATTACTTCTCGCATAAATTTTTGGAAGAACTGATAACACACCTAATGTTGCACCAATCATGGCAACATTCATAAGTAAACGTTTTCCTAAAGCTTTATGTTTTAAACTTTCTGCCATAATACTATCTAATTTTTCAAGTTTCTTATTGGCAGTGATCGTATCATTAGAATATTTTATTAAGCCGTCAAATGCTTTTTGAGTATCAAAAACTTTTACGTCATTAAGCTTCTCTGAACCGAGCTTTACTCTTTTAAGCATGTCCAAATCATCGGAAGCCGAGTACTTCAAATCATTGATATAAGCCGTAATATTATCCAAACACTCGGATTTGTATTGCGCCTTCCCTCTAAACTTCTTTAATACCGCATCTTTTGGAATATCTTCGTAATTACGTAATTGAGTCATAATATAATCAACTGACTCAGGTTTAACAGCACCCTCTCCAATAGTTTGTTTTAGGATGTTTTCAATATTTTTCTTATAAAATACATTTTTAAATTCTTTTGAATTCTTTAATAAATCCTTATTAAAATTCGGATCTGATACAAGCTCTTTTAAACTGTTACCATACCTTTTAATAAGTTCAGTATTTACACTCGTTGATTGACCGACTGATTTTGAAGCGAGCCATAACGAAAGCGGTGCAACCGCCATCATGCTCGGTCCTGTTAAAATTTCACGTCCAAAAACCTCAAATCCTTCTTGAATATTATATTCGCCTGTTTCCTCTTTATCTCGTAAAAATCCGGCTATGGTTCTTGGAACAGTCATGCCCATAAAATCCTGTATTAAAAACAATACGAGAAAACCGCCTTTTTCTATTTTATTCATAGCATATCCGGCTTTATTCAGCGCATTATCCCAGCTGCCTTTAAAAGATATTTGATTAGGTATCGACACTGCACTTGTTTTTTGCTCATCATTAAGTTGAGCAAAATTTGGCTGAAATGCTTTTATATTTTGATTGTTATTAATTTCCAATATAAACACACCTATATTAAATACATCCTATATTTAAATAAAGTATTTTTATAAAAAGAAATTGCTTATTTTTATAAAAAATGTAAAGAAGTGTAAATATCATTTATATTTCATAAAAAATATCTCATTACAAAACTTTACAAAATAGTCAATTTCTGAGAAAAAAAATACTTTATATATATGTAAGATTATTATGTAAGATAAATGAGAAGGAGATTTATTATGAATGCAGCTTATCGTAAGTTGGAGATTTTGGAAAAGGATTTCAAGCAAAAAGAAGAATTACTAAAAAAAGATGCATGCTACATGACATACGTTGATACGGATTTACAAGATAAAGTTAACTATTTATTGAGTAAAATCAGAAATTATACAGTTATATAGTTAATTGTAAAATTCACTGTTGCCAAGCAGCATATCCTTTGAAAATTCTTTTACCTGTTCGGAAGAAACATACCAACGTATTTTCCCGTCAGGAAACATTGTATAATGTTTAGTTGAACATAATGTTGATACATAGCAAGCATCAATAACGTTCATAAATGAAATATCTACAGAAAATTCTTTAGATTTGGTTTTTGACATATAAAAACTTATACATTCAACCGCTTCTGCAGGATTATTTGTATTGGGAATTAAAATATCGCTCTTTATTTGAGCAGATGAGGGTAAATTATATTGACGTGACATTTGTATTTCCTTAACAGTAAATATATCGGCAGAAATATATAATTCTTTGCTTATTCAGCAAGAAACTCATACGTTTGAATGATATAATTTTAAATTTATAAATTTAGAATTGTCATGCAGTTTATGATAATATATATGAGAGAATATTATTATCGAGAGAGTGATTATGTTTAGAAATATGAAACAAACAAATATGGAATTAGAAATTATTGAGCAAAAAAAAATAATTCCGTATATTTTACTAAAATATATTAATCCGCAAACCGGTGATATAAAAATTGATTTACCTCAAAACATAAGAAAAATAGTACTTGTTGCAAGCGGTTCATCATACCATTGCGCAAGATTTGCCGTAGATTTGTTAGAAAAATTTTCCGGAATAGAATCAAGAGCAATCTATTCAAGTGAATTTCTGCTGAAAAATGTCATTCCGCATGACGAAAACACATTATATATTTTCATTACACAATCAGGAGAAACAAGCGATACAATTAAATCAGTAGAAAGAGTTCGACAACTGACAAACTTAAAAACTCTTTGTATAACTAATAATGAACATTCAACCATTTGGAATTTATGTGATTACAAAATTGCGTGTTTTGCAGGTATTGAAAACGGGATTGCGGCAACAAAATCATTTACATCCCAAATGTTATGTTTAATACTAATTTCACTAAAACTTGTTGAAAATATTCATGGGGTTGAGGCAACAAAAGAGTACAAAAAATCACTTGTACATTTACCGATTATTTTAGAAAAAGCACTTGCAAAACGATCCGATATTAAAAATCTTGCAGGCAATCTTTCTAAAGAAAATGTTATCATAGTCGCTGACGGAATATCTTATTCCCTTGCAAAAGAAGCAGCTTTAAAAATTAAAGAAACCTCATACAAAAATATAAGCGCCGCTATCCTCGGAGAATTCATGCACGGGCATGTCGCAGTACTTAATAACAAATCAACATTGATATACATTGCCGTTGATAAAATTTCGGAACGTTCTATATCAAATTTGAATAAAATTGTATCAGATTATAAACCTAAACTCATAATTATAGGTCCTGCAGACAGTAATATAAAGACTGATTACAACATTAATATAGAATGTGAAAATGAGATTCAGCAAATGTTTGCAAACGTATTAATATGCCAACAACTTGCTCTCGAAATAGCCCTTAAACTTAAAAGAAATGTGGATAACCCCAAAGGTTTACACAAAATTGTAAAAGATGAGATAAAATAAAGCTCGTTAATTTTCTTATGAGGCTCTGTCTTTTGATTTATATCGTGCTTTAGCATTGATTGCATAACAAGTTGCATATAGTCTTTGCGAAAGCATAAACATATTTTTTTGGACTTCGGCAACATCGTTCATCGCTTCAAGCATCTTTTTAGGATCAACCATAGATTCAACAGCTTCATGGTTATCTACTTTTTCATCTGCGTATTTTTTCACCAACAATTTGTCGATGTAGTCCCTAGCTCCAATCGCCATGATTATTTCTCCGTAATTAATTTTTCCCTATATATATAAAAACAAAAAATTAATAAAAATTGCCAAATTTTAATCTAATATTAAGATTTTGTAACATTTATGACTAATTTGCCATGTTAAATCAAAATTTGTTAGTATAACTTTGGGAGAGAGTAAACTTACGTTTACACTTTGTTTAGGGATATTAAAATGAAAAATTTAAAAATAATTTTATTTGGTATATTAACGATGCTTTTTTGCGGACTTTTACCGTCTGAAGCAGCGATGACATTTCCGAACATAAATATAGGTATGCAAACGGTTAATACTCCGCAAGATTTTACAAACGGTTTGCAAATTTTAATTTGGTTAACCATTTTAACACTTGCACCAAGTATTTTTATTATGGCGACAAGTTTTATACGTATTGTGGTAGTGTTATCACTTACAAGACAAGCATTAGGTGCAGGCAACTTACCGCCTAATCAGGTTATAACAAGTTTGGCATTAATATTAACGTTTTTTATTATGGCTCCTACTTTTAATCAAATAAATGAAACGGCACTTCAGCCATATATGAAAAACGAAATTACACAACAGGTTGCACTTGACAGAGGTGTAATTCCGATAAGGAAATTCATGTTCAAGCAAACTCACGAAAAAGAGCTTGCATTGTTCGTAAGAATGGCAAAAATTGAAAAACCAAAAACAAGAGATGATGTGCCTATGTATATTCTTCTGCCGTCATTTATATTAAGTGAGCTCAAAACAGCTTTTACAATAGGCTTTGTTGTATATCTGCCTTTCTTGGTAATAGATATCGTCGTATCATCCGTACTTGTATCAATGGGTATGATGTTCCTGCCACCGACAATGATTGCATTGCCATTTAAATTAATCATGTTTGTAATGGTAGACGGTTGGTATTTGGTTGTAAAATCACTTGTAGAAAGTTTTGTAACCTGACATGAGAGCATGTGATTAAGTAAAAAAGTGATTGAGTGAGGAAATAATGAATCAAGATATAGTAATAACTCTTTTACAAAAAATGTTTATATTAACGTTGGAAATATCAGTACCGATACTTCTTGTCGGTGTTGTTTTGGGTTTAATGGTAAGTATTTTCCAAACCGTTACACAAATTCAGGAATCAACTTTAACATTCGTTCCTAAAATAGTCGGTTGTGTAATTTTGTTAATTTTCCTTTTACCTTGGATGTTCAGTATTGTTATAACAACAACCAATGAATTTTTTGATATGATACCTCAATTAATCGGCGGTGCATAATGTTTAATTTGGATGTATTATTCTCAACAAGCAATATTTTATTGTTTATGGCAATAATAACAAGAATAAGCGGAATGTTTGCCTCTGCACCTCTTTTTTCTACATATCCGATTCCGATGCAAGGCAAAGTTTGGTTAGCGGCACTTATAGCTTTTATACTTTTTCCTATAGTACAATACAATACATCATTTGTTGCACCGACATCAGTTCCGGCATTGACCATAATTCTTTTTAAAGAATTTTTAATAGGATATGCAATGGGCTTCTGTGCAAATATACTTTTTGCAGGTATTGAGCTTGGTGTAAACATGTTTGCAATACAAATGGGGTTATCTGCATCTCAAGCATTAAACCCTGCATCAGGAGGCGCTTCACCAATAATTACACAAGCATATACATACTTGGCAAGCATGATATTTATCATTCTTGGCGCTCATCAATGGTTATTTTCGGCTTTATATAACAGTTTTAAATCAATGCCGATAGGTTATACATTTACATTTTCTCCAGAGATAGTAAATCAAATAATTACATTCACGGGTCAGCTGTTTAATATCAGTCTAAGCATTGCCCTGCCAATTTTCGGAGTATTGTTTATAACAGATGTTTTATTGGGTTTTACGTCAAAAATGATGCCACAAATGAACGTATTTATGGTATCAATGCCTCTTAAAATATATTTAGGCTTGTTGCTATCATTTATATTTATGCGCCCGATGGCAGAATATATTGCAGTACTTATAGAACGTTTCTTAACAAATATTGCACTTATATTTTAAACCCTGCCATGAATTTCGCCTTATGAATTCCCTGTCGATACGATTCAATGTATCAAGCTTTCGCCCTATCCAACGTGGCGCAACAAGCTCGGTTCTGAGCCCATTCCCTGCAAGTCTGTGAATTGTTGTCTTTGGGGGTAAATATTCAAGAAAATCACAAACTGTTGAAACATATTCATCTTCACTCATAAAAGATATCTCGCCTTTTTGATACATATCATCAAGTTTTGTTCCTTTAAGAGCACAAAGCATGTGGATTTTTACACCATCGGGTTCCAAATTTGAGATAGTTTTTGCCGTTTCCATCATTTCGTCATATGTTTCAAAAAGATTAAGAATAACATGCAAACACACATTTATTCCTTTATTTTTAGTCTTGTTATAAGCTTCCAAAAAGCACTTATAATCATGACCGCGATTAATTTTAACCAAAGTCTTATCGTGAACAGACTGCAAACCGTATTCAATCCAAGTATAGTAATCGGGAGTAAAAGAAGAAATTAAGTTTAATTTTTCATCATCTACACAGTCAGGTCTTGTTCCGATACTTATTCCGACTATATCATCTCTGCAAAGCGAAGAAGTATATATTTTTTCAAGCTCTTGAACAGGTTTATATGTATTAGAAAAAGCCTGAAAATATGACATAAATTTTTGAGCCTTAAATCTTTTCTTTAAGGTTTCTGCGCCCGTATTAACCTGCTCCTCGATTGAAAGAGAGTTTGAATGAGCCTGAGAAAAACTTCCTCCGTCATCACAAAAAATACAACCCTCATTAGATATGGTGCCGTCACGATTAGGACAGGAAAAACCTGCATCTAAAGTTATTTTATACACTTTCGCACCAAATTTTTGTTTCAAATGCTCGCTGTATTGGTTGTATCTTTTATCTGTTCCGTTAAAATTCATATTTTATGCCATAACAAGATCAAGTTCACTCAGCATTTTTTTATCTTCATCGGATTTAGAACCGCAAGTTGTGAGATAATTCCCGACAAGAAGTGAATTTATACCCGCAATAATTCCGATTTTTTGATTGTATTTACTCAACCTCGTAGTTCTTCCGCCCGCATATCTTAACAAAGCTTTCGGTAATATCATTCTAAATATACAAATCGTTTTTAGAATTTCTTCTTCCGTAATTTTATTTTCATAACCTTCAAGCGCAGTTCCCTTAATAGGATTTAAGAAGTTAATCGGCACGGTTTTAGGATTCAATTCTTTTAACGATAAAGCCATGTCAACTCTGTCTTCTCTTGATTCTCCCATACCGATAATTACACCGCAGCATGCTTCCATACCGTATTTTTGAATTAATTTTACTGTATTTACTCTGTCTGAAAATTTATGTGTGGTACAAATTTGGCTATGATAATTCTCTGAAGTATTAATATTATGATTAAATCTTTCAACTCCTGCTTCCTTAATCTGTTTAACCTGTTCTTCGGATAAAAGCCCTAAAGAAGCGCAGCAGTGCAAACCTTCGATTTTTGAAACTTCTCTTATCATTTCCAAGATTTTTTCAAAGTCATTACCTGTCGGAACTCTGCCTGAAGTAACAATGCAAAAACGAGTTGCACCATTCTCTTTTGCGCTCAATGCCGCCTTTTTAACAGTCTCGACATCCAATAGCGGATGACATTCAATCTCGGCATGATTATGTTTTGACTGAGAACAATATTTGCAGTTTTCGGAACATTCACCGGTTTTTGCACTAATAATACTACAGGCTTCAACTGTATTATCAAAATTATCCAATGTTATTTTATGTGAAATATCAATTAACTCTTCAAGAGGTAATTCATATAATTTTAAATACTCATCTTTTGTCAAATTAGTATAGTCCATAACAATTCCCCTATTTAAACTTTCGGCATACAACTAAATTTTAACACAAATATAGTTTATAAAAATGAGAATATTTAATTCCATAAATAATAGAGTGTGCGGAAAAAGTCGAAAAATGACAATTTTTCGAACTTTTTCAAACACGACTTTAAGAGTGTGAAATGCGGGTCGTGTGCGGGATAGCACACAACCCGCATTGAAACCGTTCTATGGAGATTGCGAGAAAAATTTTAATTTTTCCGCAAGCTCAATATGTAACGAAATGTAACAATTTATACAAAAACACTAAAGTTTTAGAAAAAAATGCCGATAAACATGTAAAGGGACAGCATAAAGGAAAAATAAAAGACAAAACTATGGGTATCTCAGCATCACAGGCAAGACTTTTATACTTAACAAGACGTATCGTAGACGTAGAATTCCAAGCACAACAAATTATGTCTATGAAGATTGATATATCAACAAAAGAAAATGTTGTATACCAAAAATATCTTGACGCACTTGATGCAACTACTCTTACATACAGAACTGCAAACGGAGAAAATTTACAAGCAAACTTCACTAACTTATGCGGTTTAAACAGTATCAGCAACAGTTTAGCCTCCAACAAAAAATTTGTTTTCCGTTCAAGCGATGATGAACTTATCGTTCCATCTGATGTATATGACGGATATGAAGAATATGGCGGTGATGATCCGTATGAGTTTGCAATGTTCATGATGGGGGTTAACGTAAGCGATGAAGAAGGTAAAAATAACTTTGATAAAGCAGAAGAAAAATTCTTATCACAAAATTTAGATAAAGATAACACATATCTTAAAGGTATAAAAGATACAATAAGCAGTGTTATTGACAGATTGTATACAACAACGGATGCTCACAAATACGATTACACCGGAAAAGGCGAAGAAGAACACAAAAAAGATCTTTTGTATGATGCCATAAGAGGTGACTTCTCAGCATTTGAAAATGAAAATACTTCTGCAGAGGATAAGAGCGCACTTAAGACATTAAAAGAAAAATGCGAAGAATACAGACACAAAATATACAATAAAAATGCGGCTGCTATTTATGAAGAAGCAACAGGCGCAGATTCGGAAAGTTTTGATAAATCAAAATTTGATTACTATTTGTATTGGGGTAAACTGATACAATCTGAGGATGCATATGTATCAAATGACGGTTCATTGCAAGGCTGCGCGAGAGCCGGTGATTATCAAGACGGTTTTGAAAATAATGCAGACACATTAAATAATATGCTTCTTTACGGAAAAATATCTATTGAATCAGTTGAAGT
>Ga0310691_10009208_pt1 | contig 10064 bp, 9 predicted proteins | sample 176DNAGHGlowgp2_FD_203887 | JGI IMG/M metagenome (GOLD analysis project Ga0310691, IMG submission 203887) | Sheep rumen microbial communities from Palmerston North, Manawatu-Wanganui, New Zealand - 1766 DNA GHGlow gp2 (v2) (version 2) | ecosystem: Host-associated > Mammals > Digestive system >...
AGATTATTACGGGACTCAAAAAAGTAAAGGGAAAATGAACCTTAGAACAATGCAGCAGGCGGCTGAAGAATTATACGACTATGCTGCGCAGAAATATCCGGATAGAGACATATATATTTTCGGTCACAGTTATGGCTGTGGAATGGCGGCTTATCTGGCAAGCGTTAGGGAATGCAAGCATCTTGTATTGGCATCCGGTTATCGCACAAGCGCTGATATGTATAACAAGATAATTCCGATATTCTGGGGACCATTGCAAGTATTTATAAAGAACAACATCAGAGTTGATGAGTACGCAAGAAATACGACCTGTCCGGTTACGGTTATTGGATCAGATTCGGATACTACACTTGATGCGAATATGCAGCGAAAACTGGCAGCTTGCTATGCCGAAGCTGAGTGTATGATTTTTCACGGAATCAAACACGAGGATTATTTCATCACGGATGAGGTAGTTCAATATGTGATTGAAACTGTGATTGAATAGCTGCTAAACCTAAACCCCTATTGAAAAAAGCGACAAAAACTACAAAAACCGACAATGTAAATGAAGCATTCACTGATGCACTGCAGGACTATATGCAGGAATAATGTCTTGATTTCAGCTGTTTATACAGCAACCTGTCCTGCAGTGCTGGAGGGTTTGCTGGAGATAAGTTCAATAATCAGGTTGCCATTTATAACTTTGCTGTTGAACGATGCACCAGTTGTGGAGTATCATTCAGGCACTACAACATTGTATAAAGTTCGCTAAGGAGTTCGCTGTTACAGCGAACATGTCAGCGAACATCACCTACCATCAGTTGAACGATGGTGTCTACCTGCAGAAAAAAGAATTAAAGAAAAATATTTTTGGTGTCCACTTTATTGACAGGTACAACCGCTTATTATCCGGTAAGGCTGCTCTCATGTTATAATCATTTGGAATAAGAGATCCGGAGGTCTATATGAAGACAGAGATCGTTGATATATCTGCTAACGGCAAAGGCATAGACAAGGCACTTGATATTACTGAGAGGACCGGTGCTTTCGCAGGTCTTGATAAGGAGAACAGCTTAAGGTTAAGGCTTTTGTCAGAGGAGCTTATAGGTTTCTTCCGCTCGTTTACTGATGAACTGGACGGTACCTTCTATCTGACTGCAGCAGACGGAGCAGTTGAGATCCATCTTGCAACAGATATCAATATGGATATAAAGACAAGAAATGAGATCCTGTCCGTAGCTTCCACAGGCAAGAATGCAGCTGCCAAGGGCATTATGGGTAAGATCAGAGAAATGGTGGCAAATATAACTTTGCCGGACGACCCCGAGTCAAGGGCTAAGACCGATCAGGCTATAGGCCTTATGCAGTTAGGCAGTCAGATCGGAGCTCATTCAGGAGATTACAGCTGGGCAATGAGCTCATACCTTGCTTCAGTCAATAATGAGAAGAATGCAGCACCTGAGGACGAGGATGCGGATGGCCTTGAGAAGTCAATAGTTGAGAAGTTTGCAGACGATGTTACGGTCCACATAGTAGGTTCCAAAGTTGAAGTTACGGTGCTGAAGCGATTCGGCTGATCTATTCGATTATCTGAACATACTTATCTTTGCTGTATTCGGGCCATCCCGGATCTGTGTTCCATGCAAAATTAGACCATATCCTGCGAAGTCTCCTGCCCATCGCATCTGACTCAGGATCGTCAGAGCCGGTGAACACGGTATTTATCCCCAGCAATACGGCAACATCGCTTGAGTGGTAGCAGCGGTTGAGTTTCGATCTTATCTCAGGGGTCATGTACCGGTATTCGTAGCACCAGCAGCTTCCCTTGTAATTATCCCGGATCTGCCTTGCAGGTTCCTTGTACAGGATGTCCGTTATTTCATCTGACAGGCGTTCTCTCCTGCCTTCCTTTTTGCCGGGCTTGCGCCTGAAGAATATGGCCGCAGCAGGGAACAGGATATCAGGTATCCCGGATGTGAAAATGTCTGCTTCATGCCAGCATGTGCCAATGAGCAGGGGAATGTCCGAATCCCTGCAGAGCAGTCCCGGAAGATCCTTTATCGTCTTGCCGTCGATCACGGGAGAAAAAGCGCACCGAAGCTCTCTTTTTGCATAGACATGGCTTTTGAGCTGCTGCCCTGCCCGCTGTATGACATCTTCCGGCAGATCTCTGAGTTTCTCCAGTTCACCGGGCTTAACATGAACGCATCTTAGGTAGTAGCGGGTAAGTCGCCTGCTCTCTTCTTCTGTCCAGAAGGAATTAACAAAGGCCGACATGGATATCGCCTTGTCGAACAAGCCCCGGGCCTCCTCCATCCCCATCATGGCAAGGATACAGGAAGCTCCGGCAGACTGGCCGAAGACCGTGATGTTATCTGCCATCCCCCCGAAGGCTGCAATATTCTCTCTTATGAACCTGAGGGCCATGATCTGGTCGTAGAGCCCGCAGTTCATGTCGCAGGAAGGATCCAGAAAGTTCAGGTTCAGAAATCCGTAGAGGTTGACCCTGTAATTAAAGCAGACTGCAATGGTATCGGTCTCTATGGCAAAACGGGTGAGATCGTATACCAGCCCCTCACCATTCTCTCCGGCCTTGCCGATGCCGCCATTTGTGAATGAACCGCCGTAGATCCAGACAGATACGGGATAGCTGCTCTTGCCGGATGTGGGTACAAAGATATTCATGTACAGACAGTCCTTGCTCCTGTAGTCACAGACTATATGCCCCGGACCCTGCATGGGATTTAAGGAAGGGGTAAGGCAGTCAAGGACGCCGTCCCACGGCTTTTTTGGAACGGGATGCTTGAAGGTAAGATCTCCTGTCGGAGGCTCGGCAAAAGGTATGCCGGTAAACCGGAACACGCCCCCGGTCTCCTTGCCTCTGACCTTGCCAAGTTTTGTTTGTACGATATCCATTGTAACAATATCCCCGAGGAAGAATACTTTGTATATATGCTACATGATAGCATAGTCAAAGGAATGTGATATAATTCGGGTATCTCATTAATACGGAGGATGTTTTAAAATGAAAAGAAAGATAATTGCAGCAATTGTTGCTTCTTCTATGATATTAACAATTGCGGGCTGCAGCCAGACAAAGGCAATCACTATCAACGGCTTTACAAAAGCAGCAGAGTCACTCGGTTGTGAAGAGATAGATCCCGAAGATCTTGAAGAAGACTTTACAGGTGATATCGAGGATGGTTTCTACACAGTAGCAGATGCTGACTATATCGAGGACGAGATGGATCTTGAGTCCGCACTCGAGAGCTATGAACTGGATGATATCATCGATGCTGATACAGTATCAGGTATAGCGATCCTTGCTAAGGGAACAGGTGCAGATGAACTTGAAGACCTTGAAGATCCTGAAGATTTCGAAGATTACCAGGCAGACATTGTTTATGTTGTTACTGTAGAGTTTAGTGAGAAGATCGATGTTCAGGATGTTATGGATGCTCTCGCAGACAACCTTGATAAGGCTGACATCGATGTAGATGACCTCTCTTCTTCTGAGTGGCTCAGCTCTGCAAATGCAGGTTACTTCAGAGAGAATATTGATTTTGAGGATCTCGCAACAGCTATCCTTGATAACGAAGATATTGCTGATATCATTGAATATTATGACGAAGATGGTGAGATCACTGACACTATCGAAGCTATCAGCGGTCAGGCTTGCGTAAATGTTGAAGTAACAAGAACATCTATGACAGTTGCAGTCGGTATCGGTGTCAACAGCGATGCTTCTACATTTGCTACAGTATCTAACAAGCTCGGCCTTAAGAATGTAACAGGTCTTAAGACAAATACAGAACTCTTAGACGGTCTTGTCGAGACAGTATTTGAGACATACGGCTCAGCTTTGAGTCATTCGTATGAGGTTGATCAGGTTGTTGATGAGATCGATGAACAGCTCGGTACCTAATCTTAAGTAACGGATTGAATAATTGAGTGAGGCCGGGAGCCATGAGCTTTCGGCCTCTTTTATAAAGAATATGGTAGAGATAGATAACGTCACATTAAATTACAAAAAGAGCATTCTCAAAGACGTAAGCATCAAGGCTTATGAGGGAGAATGCATCGGACTTCTGGGCCTTAACGGCTCGGGCAAATCAACACTTCTGTCTGCTATTGCAGGCATTAAGAAACCCCACGCGGGAAATATCAGGATAGATGGCAAGGTGGGTTTTGTTACTCAGGAGAACGCCCTGATAGAAGAGCTGTCCGGTATAGATAACCTGATGATGTGGTCTCCCTTGGGCCGCAAGGATATCTTGGCAGCTCTTACTGATTCAGAGGCCTCCGTCCTTAAGACAAAGGATTTTATTGATCTTAAGGTCAGACGTATGTCAGGCGGTATGAAGAAGCGTCTTGCGATCACTTCTGTAATACTGGATAAGCCGGATGTTCTGCTCCTGGATGAGCCTCTGGCCGCTCTTGATATCCCGGCCAAGAAGGACATTATCAGTTTTATAGATACCTTTAAGTCAGGCGGCGGAACGGTATTTGTTGCCAGCCACAGCGAGGATGTCTTTGCCCATTGTGACAGGATCTACTATCTCCACGACGGCAAATGCGAAGAGCTCCCCAAGGGCCAGACCGTAACAGGAGCGCTCAATGTTTAAAGCATATCTTAAGAGGATATTTCTTTTCTTTCCCTTTGTTATGTGTTACCTGCTGGCATTCGGTTTTGCCGCTCTGTGCATAGTAACTTACGGTGATGCATTCCTCTTCAAGGATAAGACTTCCGTATCCGCGACAAGGCTTGTCTGCTATATGCCCGACGACACCAGTGCGAATGAACTGGGACTCTCCCTCGTAAGCAGGATAGACAGCGTAAAGGAGACGGTCATCATCGACCGGCTGGATACCGTGGATGAAGTCTATTCCGCGATCGAAGAGGGCGAAGCTATAGCCGGCGTGATCATACCTGAAGGCTTTATAGACAGTGTCTTTACCGGTGAGAACATGCAGGCGACGGTAGTCTTCCGCACAGGCACTACCTTTATGGAGCATGCGGTAAATGACCTCATACTCACATTGTCGAATCTTCTTGGTACCGGCCAGGGTATTATCAGGACCGGCTATCAGTACGTAAATGAGGCAGGAGATCTCCCCGGTGAAGCTGTAAACAGAGCCATGGGGCGTCTGTCTGAGGAATCTGTTTCCTATGTGCTCGGCAGGAACCGTCTCTTTGATAATGAGGATCAGGATGCACTTCAGGTCTTTACTCTCAGGGAGAAGATGACAGCATCCTATTCTACTTTCCTGCTCATGATGTCTGTCTTTGTATTTGCTTTCTTCTACAAAGGCAACAAGGAATCCTTTATGGCAAGGGCAAGACTTGCAGGTTACAGCCGCTTCAGGATATTCCTTATTGAGACCCTGTCGGTAAGCTTTATGATGTATGCCCTGTATCTTATAATGTTTGCAGCATTAAGGATTGTAAAGATAAACCTGAATCCCGGGGCTGTCATACTGATGCTGCCGGTCATTATTCTGCTGTCCGCTATAATGACAGGACTCTGCTATCTTCTTAAGAAACCCACGACAGTCGCTTTTACCGGATTCGGAGGCGGACTTATCATCATGTACGCAGCAGGAGGCCTTATACCTCTTGAGTATATGTCTAAATTCTTCTCCTACGCTGCGCCCTTCAATCCTATGTACTATGTGATCAATTATTCTCTGGAGGTGATGTTCGGATGAAGCTTCTTTTAAACCGTATCCGCATAGCTTCCAAGAGGAGTATATTAAGCCCCATCATGCTGATAATGGTTCTCTTGATCCTTATCCTCTCGGTCCTTCAGCTTACGATCCCGGATAAGCAGAAGTCTGCTTTTATCCCGATAGCTATCCTTAATAACGATACCAATGAGGAGAGCATTGCCGCAGTAGAGGAGCTGTGCTCCATGAAATCCGTATTTCATTTCTACGAGGTGGACAGCGAAGATGAGATGTATGCCCAGATGGCAGCAGGTGAGGTTGCTACAGGGTACATTATTCCCGAAGATTTCTATATAAACAGCAAGACCTCATCGAAGGCACGTGAGATAGTCATCATAAGCACACCTGCGGCAGGCGCACTTTCCTCTCTTGCTACAGAAGAGGTATTCTCAAGATTCTTCAGGAGATCTGCCAAGCTCTTTACCGAGGAGATATTTGAAGAAGAGGGTCTTATCCGCTCCGAAGAAGACAGGATGCTTCTGTACGAGATCTACGACGAGAAGGTGAGCGGCAGTGAGATCTTTGCCATGAGAGGCTTAGAGGGCGGAGAGTATAACGACAACACCAGGACCGAGAAGGTGGATATCCCTGTCTATAAGTTTGCCGGTCTGTTTATTTATACGGCTGCGCTTATGGGCATAATGGCATTCCTCAGTGATTTCGACAACAAGATCTATCTGAGATTTAACCTTATAGAGAAGGTCTATATGACACTTATACAGATAGGTGTTTTTACAGTGCCCATGACGGCTGTATCCATACTTGCATTTGTCGTGACAAAGGCAAGGTTTAATATCTGGTGGGTATTGGGATATATGTTCATCATGCTCGCAGTAGGGATCCTGATAGGCACAGTGTTTGCACTCCTCCCCATAAGGTCATCCAGGAGCAGCATATTTGCTGCGATCCTTCCGGTATATCTGATCCTCTGCTTCCTGTTCTCGGGCGTATTGTTCGATCTGGCTTCCTTCAGTCCTCTGCTCAAGGGCTTAAGCCTCATATTCCCGCCAAGCTTCTTCTGACAAGGGAAAGACTATGGACAAGGAACTTAAGAAAAAGAGAATAACTGCAGTACTGTTGCTCGTCATGATATTGGCGGTGGTGCTTACCATATCCTATTTTATCTGCCGGCCCATGCTGGAGATGGCATCAGACCCCAAGGCTTTCCAAGCCTATATGCACGGCAATAAGCCCTGGAGCGTATTAATGTTTATGAGTGCCTGCTTTCTGCAGGTCGTAGCAGCGATAATCCCGGGCGGCCCCTTCGAAGTTGCGGCCGGATACAGTTTCGGGATCTTGTGGGGCACCCTGATTTGCGATGTGGCAATGACTATGGGTTCGGTCTTTGTCTTCCTTATGGTCCGCAGGTTCGGGCTGCGTTTTGCAGAGCTCTTTATATCCAAGGAGAAGATCGAATCAGCGAGCTTTCTTAAGCAGTCCAATAAGAGGGACCTGCTGACCTTCCTGTTCTTCCTTATCCCCGGAACGCCCAAAGATATCTTTACCTATTTTGTTGGCTTTACTGACATGAAGCTTCCCATGTGGATCTTTATTACATTTGTAGGGAGATTCCCGGCTATCTTCCTGTCCGTTGTAAGCGGAGATGCGGCAGGGGAGAAGAAATATCTGCTGTTTATAATCGTCATGGCGGTGATAATAGTTACGGCGGGCGTAGGATATCTGTTCTACAGCGCATACCAAAAGAAGCACACCGCCGGCAAATGACATATCCTTTATTTTGAAGTAAAATAATCTTTATTCTAGTAAGCAACGGAGATATTGCATGACAGCTCTTATACTTAATTCCGGTATGGGCAGCAGGATGGGGTATCTTACTAAGGACCACCCCAAGTGCATGACGGAGATATCAGATACGGATACCATAATAAGCAGGCAGCTAAGGCTTCTTGCTCTGTCCGGTATAAGGGATGTGGTAATCACTACAGGTCCGTTTAGTAGCGTTTTGGAAAGTTATGTAAGATCTCTTGATCTCCCGATAGATTATACCTTTGTTAATAATCCCATATATGACAGGACCAATTATATCTATTCCATCTATATGGCAAGAGATCTCCTAGACAGCGATCTTGTCCTGATGCACGGAGATCTGGTATTTGACAAAGAGGTTCTGAGCAAGATCATAGCCCTGCCTTATTCTGCTGTTACCGTATCGAGTACTCTTCCTTTGCCGGATAAGGATTTTAAGGCGATGGTAAAGGACGGCAGGGTCATAAGTATAGGTGTCGATCTTACAGAAGATGTCGTGGCATGCCAGCCATTATACAGCCTGAAGCACAGGGACTGGCGGATCTGGCTTGATTCGATAACAGGATTCTGCACCAAGGGCGAGACCTCCTGCTATGCGGAGAATGCGCTTAACCGGGTAACGTCCGAGGCGGAGATAATCCCTTTCGATGTTAAGGATATGCTATGCGGTGAGATAGATAACGAAACAGATCTTGAGAGAATGAGGGCAAGGCTTATATGAGTTTGATCTACCGGGACTACGATGAGTTCTTAAGCTATATAAAGACCACCGGCAGGACTGTACTTGCCGTAAGTTCCAGCATGCTCCCGAGACTTGACGGGGGCAGGTTCCTTGAGAGCTTATCAGGAATAGCAGATCTTACGGTATTTTCTGACTACGATCCTAATCCCGATATATCTTCGGTAGATAAAGGCATAGAGATCGCTTCAAGGATAAAGCCCGGCCTGATCCTTGCCGCAGGAGGCGGGAGTGCGATAGATGTTGCCAAGGCGGTAAGGGACAGATATGAGGGCGAATGCGCTCTTGCAGTAATACCTACCACTGCAGGAAGCGGCAGCGAAGCAACAAAGATAGCAGTAATATACAAAGACGGGGTCAAACTGTCACTGGGAAGCCCCAGGATGGAAGCTTCGGCAATCATGTTTGATCCAAAGGTGCTGATAACCCTTCCTTCGTACCAGAAGAGATCCACCCTTTCTGACAGCTTATGCCATGCTATTGAATCCATGTGGTCATTAAGGGCAAATGAGCAGAGCATAGAATATGCAGATTCAGCTCTTAAGGGGATATTTGCATATTACAAGGCTTATCTTGCAGGAGATCTTGAGGCAGCTGCAAAAGTGCAGGGCGCTTCCTACGATGCAGGACGGGCGATAGATATCACGATGACTACAGGCGGACACGCCATGGCATATAAGCTTACGACCATGAAGGGGACAGCTCACGGACATGCCTGCCTCCTTGCCGTAAAGCAGCTCTGGGATTATATGGATGAGATGGGAACTGATCTTGGTCAGGTACAAAGATACAGGAAAGATTTTGATGAGTTCTATGGGTATGTGGATCTTAAAGCTCCGGATATCACTACTGAAGATATCGATATTCTCAGCATGTCAGTCAATAAGGAGAGGCTTGCCAATAATCCCTTAATGCTCGATACAGAAGAACTTAAACTCCTTTATACCAGGATGGCAGAGGAGAGGACATGATCCTTTATATAGACCCCGGCACAGGCTCCATGTTATTTACAGTCCTTATGGGGGCCGTAAGTGCGGTTGTCTTTTTTGGAAGGTCTCTTATCATAAAGCTTAAGACAGGCAGAGGGGGCAAGGTGGATAAGGATAAGACACCCCTTGTCATATATTCGGATTCTGCAAGGTACTGGACTACATTTAAGCCGATCCTTAAGGAGCTGGACAGACGGGGACAAGAGGCGCTGTTTCTTACGGCATCTGCCGATGACCCGGCTCTTACCACGGAATTTGGGCACATTCGGACCGAGTTTATAGGAGAGGGCAACAAGGGTTTTGCAAGGCTAAATATGCTTAATGCAGGTGTTGTATTTGCCACTACTCCGGGACTTGACGTATTGCAGTGGAAGAGATCCAGGTTTGCAGATTTCTACGTGCATATAATGCATGCTCCGAGAGACGCGGCATCTTACCGTATGTTCGAGCTGGATTTCTTCGATGCGATCCTTTTCTCAGGGCAGATACAGGTTGACCAGATAAGAGAGCTGGAGGAATTAAGATCTCTTCCTGCCAAGGAGCTTGAGATAGTAGGCATACCTTATATGGATGACATGCTCGCAAGGCTCAAGGCAGCGCCAGAGCTTCCTTCAGATGGCAAGACTACTGTGCTTCTCGCTCCTTCCTGGGGCAAGTCCAGTCTCCTGGTAAGATACGGCGAGGACATGATAAGGAACCTTATAGACACCGGTTATCACGTGATAATAAGACCCCATCCCCAGTCCTTTACGGCTGACAGGGAGGTCATGGAGCATCTTATGGATATGTTCCCTGCAAGCGAAAACCTTGAATGGAACCGGGATGCAGACAATTTCGAATGTTTAAGGAGATCAGATATC
>Ga0310691_10009211_pt1 | contig 10061 bp, 8 predicted proteins | sample 176DNAGHGlowgp2_FD_203887 | JGI IMG/M metagenome (GOLD analysis project Ga0310691, IMG submission 203887) | Sheep rumen microbial communities from Palmerston North, Manawatu-Wanganui, New Zealand - 1766 DNA GHGlow gp2 (v2) (version 2) | ecosystem: Host-associated > Mammals > Digestive system >...
AGACCAACACCGGCAGGTACGGAAAGACAGATAAAGAACGAGAAGAAGGGCATGATGTATGTCATGGTCCTCATGGATTTCATGGATGCATCCTGCTGCGGATCTCCCGTTGACTGTGCAGGCATAACCTTCATACTGAGAAACTGGAAAACAAAAGACATGATAGGAATGATCAGAGCCCAGGAAAGCTTATATCCGGGTGCCTCCGTCAGATTGATTCCCAAAAAATTGTTGGCTTTTGAAATGCTGCTGGTATTATCAGCAATGGCTGTAACAACGCTTTCCGAGCCTTTAAAGGTATCCTGAAGCTTATCAAAAACGTTATTTGAGCACTTGCCGAGAATATCGATTATACGATTAATAGAGCTTCGTGCTGAACTTGTTGCAGCATCGGAGCCCGTGGCAATTTTACCTGCAGTCTTAACATAAGCCTTAAGAGAGCTTTCGTCGCTGACAAAAGCCTGCAGACGTTCTACGCCGCCCTCTGCGGAATAGATTGCTCTTGCAATTGGATTATAGAGTGCCTTTACCTTATCAACATAAGCAGGAATATTCTGAATTACACGGTAAAGTGCAAAGAAAATAGGAAGCTGAACAATAGCGGTAAGACAACCGGACGTCATCTTAATACCGTACTTGCTCTGCAGCTCACGAATTTCCGTCTGCTGTGCAATAAGAGATTCCTGATCTTTTTTCCCCTTGTACTTCTTCTGAATTTTGTTCATCTGGGGACGGATGTATTCCTGAATCTTAGATGACCTTGTGGTCTTTAGATTCGTAGGAAACAGCATTAAACGAACAAAAATGGTAAAAAATATGATGGACCATCCGATACTATGGATGTTCATCGCAGCAAATACATTGTAGATGGCATTCATAATATGACCCAGGATCCAGGCCAGGGGTCCTAATATGGTGCCTCCGGATTTTGTTAGTATCATCCTTTCTCCTTCTACGGAACGGGATCATACCCTCCTTTTCCGAAAGGATTGCAACGCAAAATACGCCAGACGGTCAGTCTGGTTCCCTTCAAAAAACCATATTTTTCGTATGCCTGTAAGGCATATTCGGAACAGGTAGGATAGAAAATACAGGTTCCGTGTCCTTTCAGCCCCGACAGATACTTTCTATAAAACCTGATAAGCTTTATACATATCTTTTTCAGCATAATTTTCTACTTATCAGCCAGCAGATGATGTCTGCCGCACAGCTGCAGAAAGGCGTCTTCAATATCATGGAAGCCTTTTCCCTTTGCGGCAGCCCTTACAACGACAACAATGTCATATCCGGTTCTTATCCGATCCATGTTTAATCTGCGGCTTTCTCTGACGAGTCTTGTGAGACGGTGTCTCACCACACTGTTTCCGACCTTTTTGCTCACGGAGATTCCCATTCTACTGTACATCAGGTCGTTTTTTAAAATGTACATCACTAAATACTGATTGGCAAACGATTTTCTGTGGGTATATACCCTGCCAAAATCTCCGGAGCTTTTCAGTGATACCGGTTTACTCATTATGCGGATAACACTTTTCTTCCCTTGGCACGTCTTGCGCTGAGCACCTTACGGCCGTTGGCTGTCTGCATTCTCTTACGGAAGCCATGTACTCTTTTTCTGGAGCGGTTCTTCGGCTGGAATGTCATTTTCATATCAATTTACCTTCCTTTCTTTATATTTTTTGCATAGCCCTATTATTCTATTTTAATTACGTGGAAAAGTCAAGCGATGAAATAATTTATTTTTACTTTAGTTTACGTAAGTTATCCACAGAATAGGGGTAAATTGTGGATAACTTTGTGGGTAACTATTGAATACTTGTGGTTAAATCATATTCAGAACCCTGAAAACCCTTTTTTTCCCTTATTTTACTCTTTTGATAAACTTTTTTCATTTTTCCACGAAAAAAATTTTTTAATTGACATAATGCATGGGAATCAAAACTTGTTTCCGTTTCAATTTTATAGTACAATGTGAGTAGCGCCTTTTCTGTGAGTGACAGAAAAATCGGCCGTTTCAAATAATGAAAAAAAGGTCTGATGATAACAATGAAGAAAAAGATTGAAGAGCATTGGGATGAGATACTTTATATCCTCGAAAATCACTATGATGTATCCAATATAATAGTAGAAACATGGATTCGTTCCCTGGAGATATTTGATGTTCGCGATAACACCATTTATTTTTTTGTGGAAGAAAAGAAGGGAAAGCATGGCGTGGAATATCTGCGCAATAAAGGCTATGATATTTTTCTTCTTTCCGCTATCCGTGAATTTTTAATGGATTCTTCCGTTGAACTCGTGATAGACGAGAAGAGTAATCTGGAAAAAATGGATCAAAGCGGCGAACCGGAGGAGAATGACCCTTTATACCGTTCCTCTTACAATGTAGCCGTTGAAAACAGTAATCTTAATCCCAAATATACCTTTGAAAATTTTATTGTGGGAGAGGGTAACCGCCACGCCTATGCCACCTGTGCAGCCGTGGCCGATTATCCATGCCAGGACAGCTTCAATCCTCTTTTTCTTTACGGCGGCTCCGGACTGGGAAAAACGCATCTGATCCAGTCTATTGCCCATTATATTCTCCGGCATAATCCGGAAATGAATGTGCTTTACGCTACTTCGGAGATGTTCACCAATGATATTATTGATGCCATCCAAAAAAATAAAACCGATGAATTCCGCGCAAAATACCGGCAGGTCGACGTACTGATCATCGATGATATCCAGGAAATAATAGGAAGAGAAAGAACCCAGCAGGAGTTTTTCAACACCTTCAATTTTCTTTATGAAGCGAAAAAGCAAATCATCATATCATCGGACCGTCCGCCGAAGGAAATCAAGTCTCTGGACGAAAGACTACGTTCCCGGTTTGAATGGGGCGTTCCCATTGATATTCATGCACCGGATTATGAAACCCGCATGGCTATTCTGAAGAATAAGGCTGAGCTGAACGGCCTCAACAATATTCCGGAAAATGTCATGAAATATATTGCGGAAAATATCGTATCCAATGTGCGCGAGCTGGAAGGAGCCCTGAATAAGATCAGTGTTTATTCCAAACTCAGCAATGACCAGATCACGGAGGAGCTGGCAAAAGAAACCCTGAAGGACCTCATATCCAGCGATTCCGGCAACAAAATCAACCCGGAAATCATTCTTTCCGTCGTATCCGAGCATATGGAAATCTCCGTTGACGATCTGATTTCTTCAAAAAGAAGCAAAGAAGTTGCTCTGGCCCGCCAGATTTTCATGTATCTCTGCCGGCAGCTTACCGATAAGAGCCTTCAGACAATCGGCGAGACCGTCGGCGGAAAGGATCATTCCACCGTTCATAACGGAATTAAACAGATTGAAAACAAAATGAAGCAGGATCCACAGCTTCGTTCAACTGTCAACATAATTATCAACAAATTAAACCCGGAGCAGTGATTTATTGTTTATTCCCTGTAGATTACCTTTTGATGATTATTGGATTATTGTTGGATGATCATAAGTTCTTAATATCATCCTCTTCCAAAAGTCCACACATATTCACATGGATCAAAAGCCTGCTGCACCTTCCGGTTTTGATAAAAAATCCGCTATTTATAAGGGTTTATGGCATATATCCACAAATCCACAGAACCTATTATTACTATAACTGAATGAAATAATTCCTTTCCCGCATTCCTGTATGCGCGCGGGAGGGTACTGAAAGGAGAACCCCCGAACATGTTAATCAAATGCAAAAGAGGAGAGCTTTTATCCGGTATCAATATTGTTTCGAAAGCAGTATCCGGAAAAACAACCAAGCCTATTTTGGAATGTATCCTGATCGAAGCAAAGAACGGCATGATCAGACTTACCGGAAACAATCTGAATCTTGGTATAGATACCTTCATTGAGGGTACCATACTGGAAGAAGGAACCACCGCTCTTCCCTCAAAGCTGTTTTCGGATATTATCAGAAAGCTGAGAGATAATGATGTATCCATTCAGACGACCAGCGATTACAAGGCAGCCATAACCTGCGAAAAGACGAATTTTTCTATTCCCTGCTTTGACGGGTCGGAATTTCCGGCTCTTCCCGAGGTGGATAAAGAAAAATGTGTGCAGATTTCCCAGCTTGCTCTGAAGGATGTGATCAGGCAGACAATTTTCTCCATTGCTACAAACGAAAACACAAGCCAGAAGAGAATGACCGGCGAACTGATGGAGGTAAAGAATAACGTTCTTTCTGTAATCTCTCTGGATGGACACCGTATTTCCGTTAGAAAAATCGAGCTTGCCGGCGATAATTCCGATATGAGCGTGATTGTTCCCGGACGTACACTGATCGAAATCAGCAAGATTCTGAACGGCGGCGCTGATGATATTATACAGATTTATTTTGAAAACAGCTATATTCTGTTCGAATTTGAAAACACAAGAGTGCTTTCCCGTCTGATTGATGGAGAATTCTATACCATTTCCCAGATGTTTTCCATTGATCACAGCATGGTGGTACACGCAAACAGGACTGAGCTGATGTCCTGTATTGACAGAGCGAGCCTTCTTATTCAGGAAACAGATAAGAAGCCTATTATCGTAAGCGTAAAGAACGATAACAATCTCTACATCCGTCTGGATACCAACATGGGATCCATGAAGGAGGAAATGGAGATTACAAAAGAGGGAGGAGAAATCATTATCGGCTTTAATCCGGCCTTTATCATGGATGCTCTCCGGGTGATCGACGATGAAGAGGTATCCATTTACATGAAGGACCACAGAAGTCCCTGCCTGATCAAGGATGAGGCGGAAAGCTATTTTTATATTATCCTTCCCATTAACATTTCTGTAGGAGCATATCAGTAAATGAAAAGTGAAATTGTCATAAAAGATGAATTCATCAAGCTGGGACAGGCCATGAAGCTGAGCGGAATGGTGGAAAGCGGGATCATGGCGAAAATGGTAATTCAGAGCGGAAATGTTCTGGTAAATGGAGAAAAAGACGACAGAAGGGGCAGAAAACTGTATGACGGAGATACCTTTACTTTTGAAGGAAAGACCGTAACAGTGAAGAGTTCGTATGTACATTGAGGGACTCGAGCTTCATCAGTTCCGGAATTACGATACCCTGTCCATCTCCTTTGATAAGGGTGTGAACATCCTTTATGGAGATAACGCCCAGGGAAAGACCAATATTCTTGAGGCTGTTTATATCGGGGCAACGACCCGCAGCCACAGAGGGGCGAAGGATAAGGATGTCATCAGCTTCGGAAAGGAAGATGCGCATATACGCATCCTGATGAAAAAGAGAGATGTGGGTCACAGAATTGACCTGACTGTTCGTAAAAATAAACCAAAATCAGGGGAAATCGACGGAATCAGTATACGCCGTTCCGCTGAACTCTTTGGGATGCTTCCGGTGATCTTTTTCTCGCCGGAGGATCTTTCCGTTGTCAAAAACGGTCCTGTGGGAAGAAGAAGGTTTATGGATATGGAAATCTGCCAGTTGAGCAGAATCTATTATTCCAACCTTCAGACCTACAATAAGGTGCTTGACCACAGAAACCATCTGCTGAAGGATATGCAGTATAAGCATAATCTTTCGGATATGCTGGATGTACTGGATATTCAGCTGGTTAAAGCCGGAACGGATATCATCAGGGAAAGGGAAAACTTTCTGCTCATGATGAACGAGATCATAGCCGGCATACACAGCGAGCTGACTGACGGAAAAGAAGAAATATATCTGAAGTACGAGAAAAGTACGGATGAGGAATCCTTCGAGAAAACTCTGAAGGAAAAAAGAAAAATGGAAATCCGCCATGGAACGACAGAAATCGGTCCCCACAGGGATGATTTTGCTGTTTTTGTGAATGGCATTGATGTAAGAACCTACGGATCCCAGGGACAGCAGCGGACAGCGGCACTATCCCTCAAGCTTTCGGAAATCGAGCTGATCCGTAAGGTATTGAACGACGACCCTGTGCTTCTTCTGGATGATGTGATGTCCGAGTTGGACTCCCGGAGAAGAGAATCTCTTGTCCGGCGTCTTGGAGGCATACAGACCATCATTACCTGCACGGGATATGATGATTTTATCAGCAGGGAAAAGGGACGAAGCAGGATTTACAGGGTAAACAGCGGAAAAGTAGAGGAGGAAGCGAATGGCTGAGACAGGATATGATGCGGAACAGATTCAGATTTTAGAGGGTCTGGAGGCTGTCAGAAAAAGGCCGGGTATGTACATAGGAAGTACATCCTCGAGAGGTCTTCATCACCTGGTCTATGAAATTGTAGATAATTCCGTAGATGAAGCACTGGCAGGCTTCTGCAGTGAAATACAGGTTTTTATCAATCAGGATAATTCCATCACCGTCATTGATAATGGACGCGGTATTCCGGTAGGTATACAGTCGAAGGCAAAAAGACCGGCCGTAGAGGTGGTCTTTACCGTGCTGCATGCCGGCGGTAAGTTCGGCGGCGGCGGATATAAGGTTTCCGGCGGTCTGCACGGCGTAGGCTCATCGGTTGTAAATGCGCTTTCCGACTGGCTTGAGGTAGAGGTTTCCCGTGAGGGAAAGATTTATAAGCAGCGGTATGAAAGAGGCGTTGTATGCTATGACCTGAAGGTCGTGGGTAAGACGGATAAGACAGGTACAAAGGTTACCTTTAAGCCGGATGGAACGATTTTCGACGATACGGTCTATGATTATGAGACTCTTCGGGTGCGTCTTCGGGAAACAGCCTTTCTGACCAAGAATCTGAAGATTACCATTACCGACCTCCGGGGAGAGGAGCCTGTTTCAGAAACCTTCCACTATGAGGGCGGTATCAAGGAATTTGTTACCTACCTGAATCACAGCAAAAAAGAACTTTATGAACCCGTGATCTATTGCGAAGGCAGCCGGGATAATATTTATGTGGAGGTTGCGCTTCAGCATAACGATTCCTTTAATGAAACGGTATACAGCTTTGTCAATAATATCATCACGCCTGAGGGCGGTATGCACATGACAGGCTTTAGGTCTGCCATTACCAAGGTGTTTAATGACTATGCGAGAAAAAGCGGTCTTCTGAAGGAAAGAGATGAAAACCTGATGGGTGAGGATCTCCGCGAGGGACTTACCGCGATCATCAGTGTGAAGATCGAGAATCCCCAGTTTGAGGGACAGACCAAGCAGAAGCTGGGAAATGCATCAGCCAGAACAGCCGTAGAGGGTGTAATGAATGAACAGCTGGTTTATTTCCTGGAGCAGAATCCGGCTGTAGCGAAGATCATTATCGAAAAAGCGCTTCTGGCCCAGAGAGCAAGACTGGCTGCAAGAAAGGCCAAGGATGTTGCACGGAAGACCAACCTTATGGAATCCATGACCCTTCCCGGAAAGCTGGCCGACTGCTCGGATAAGAATCCGGAAAACTGCGAGATTTACATCGTCGAGGGAGATTCCGCCGGCGGCAGTGCAAAAACCGCCAGAAACAGGGCAACGCAGGCTATTCTTCCTCTCCGCGGAAAAATCCTCAATGTGGAGAAGGCCAGGATCGATCATATTCTGGAAAATGCCGAGATCAAGGCCATGATCACAGCCTTCGGTACAGGTATTCATGAGAATTTCGACATAGAAAAGCTTCGGTACAACAAGATCATCATCATGACGGATGCGGACGTGGACGGTGCGCACATCGCCACGCTTCTTCTGACTTTCTTCTACCGGTTTATGCCGGAGCTCATCCGTCAGGGTCATGTATATCTTGCCCAGCCGCCCCTTTACCGGCTGGAGAAAAATAAAAAATACTGGTATGCCTACAGTGATGAAGAACTTGCTTCCATCATCGAAGAGGTGGGAAGAGACCAGAATAATAAGGTTCAGCGTTACAAGGGACTCGGTGAGATGGATGCCGAGCAGCTTTGGGATACGACCATGGATCCCGAAAAGAGAGTCCTTCTCCGGGTAACCATGGAGGGCGAAAATGAGGCTGAAGTAGATACTACCTTCAGTATTCTGATGGGCGATAAGGTAGAACCCAGAAAGAAATTCATCGAGCAGAACGCTAAATTTGTGAAGAACCTGGATATTTAATGATGTGAGCAATCTGTTTAATCTTACGATCTAAAAAAAACGGATACATCAATAAATGCATAAAGGAAACCCCTGTTTGGAGGAATAATGGAAGAAGACAGAATATTTGATGATGTGCGGGAAGTCGATCTCAAAGAGACGATGGAAACATCATATATAGATTATGCAATGAGCGTTATTGCAGCCCGTGCTCTTCCGGATGTCAGAGATGGTCTGAAGCCGGTGCAGAGAAGAATTCTTTATTCTATGATCGAGCTGAATAACGGACCGGATAAGCCCCACAGAAAATGCGCGCGTATTGTCGGCGATACCATGGGTAAATACCATCCCCACGGTGACAGCTCGATCTATGAAGCTCTAGTTAAGCTGGCTCAGGAATGGAATACCCGCTATCCTCTGGTAGACGGACACGGTAACTTCGGCTCCATGGACGGAGACGGCGCCGCTGCCATGCGATACACAGAGGCCAGACTGACCAAAATCTCCATGGAGATGCTGGCCGACATCAATAAAAATACAGTAGATTTTGTACCGAACTTCGATGAAACGGAGAAGGAGCCGGTCGTGCTCCCCAGCCGTTATCCCAATCTTCTGGTCAACGGTACCAGTGGTATTGCCGTAGGTATGGCAACCAATATCCCGCCCCATAATCTGGGCGAGGTGATCGGCGCAGCCGTAAAAATGATCGATAACCGGATCGAAGAGGACAGGGAAACCGAAATCGAAGAGCTGATGAAGATCGTAAAGGGTCCGGATTTTCCTACAGGCGCGGAAATTCTCGGACGCCGCGGAATCGATGAGGCTTATCGAACAGGAAGGGGTAAGATCAAGGTCAGAGCCGTTTCCAATATCGAGCCCATGCAGAAAGGTAAGCACAGGATTGTGGTTACCGAGCTGCCGTACATGGTCAATAAGGCTCTTCTTATTTCTAAGATTGCCGATCTGGTGAAGCAGAAGAGAGTGGAGGGCATTACAGACCTCAGAGATGAATCCTCCCGCGAGGGTCTCCGGATCGTTATTGAGCTTCGGGCGGATGTGAATCCGAATCTCCTGCTGAATAACCTGTACAAGCATACCGATCTGGAAACCACCTTTGGTGTAAATATGCTGGCTCTGGTGAATAATGAGCCCAAGGTGCTTTCTCTTCCCGATATGCTGAAGCATTACATCCGCCATCAGGAGGATGTTGTCCGCCGCAGAACGGAATATGATCTGAATAAGGCTGAGGAACGGGCTCATATTTTGGAAGGCCTGCTCATTGCCATTGACAATATCGATGAGGTGATCCGGATCATCCGGGCCGCTGAGAATGTGCAGACAGCCAAGGCAAAGCTGATCGAGCGGTTTGCCCTCAGCGAAAAGCAGGCCCAGGCCATCGTAGACATGCGTCTTCGTGCACTGACAGGTCTGGAAAGAGAAAAGCTGGAAGCAGAATATAAGGATCTCATGGTTGAGATTGAAAGACTGAAGGCTATCCTGGCTGACCAGAAGGTACTGCTTGGCGTGATACGTACAGAGCTTCTTGCCATCAGTGAGAAGTACTCCGATGAAAGAAGAACAAAGATCGGTGAGGCTGTGGATGACTTTGTGGACGAGGATCTGATCGATGACGATCCTGTCGTCATTGCCATGACCAACCGCGGCTACATCAAGAGAATGACCGTAGATGAATTCCATACCCAGGGCAGGGGCGGAAGAGGAATCCGGGGCATGCAGACTATTGAGGATGACTTTATCGAGGATCTCCTCATGACGACTGCACTTCATTATATTCTGTTCTTTACCAATAAGGGCAGGGTATTCAGACTGAAGACCTACCAGATCCCGGAGGCCGGAAGAAATGCAAGAGGAACAGCCATTATCAATCTTCTGCAGCTTTCGCCGGATGAAAAGGTTACGGCCATCATTCCGCTGAAGGAATATGTGGAAACCAAGTATCTCATCATGATAACAAAGAAGGGTATCATCAAGAAGACTCCTCTTATGGATTACCAGAATATCCGGAAGAAC
>Ga0310691_10009212_pt1 | contig 10061 bp, 12 predicted proteins | sample 176DNAGHGlowgp2_FD_203887 | JGI IMG/M metagenome (GOLD analysis project Ga0310691, IMG submission 203887) | Sheep rumen microbial communities from Palmerston North, Manawatu-Wanganui, New Zealand - 1766 DNA GHGlow gp2 (v2) (version 2) | ecosystem: Host-associated > Mammals > Digestive system >...
GAGCCGAACCAGGTAAAGGCCCGCAACTCCGCCATCGGTACCTCCACCACCATCTGGATCTCCGTCACCGGTGCGCTTGTATCACTGGCATCCCTCATCGTAAACGTGCTCAAGTAATATGGAACAAGAACATCACCATCACCATCGCCATCACAAAGACAGTGCGTCGATCTTCAAGGAGAAGAGCTTGCGTGCCATAGAGCTCCGCAGACTCTTCGAGAAGTACCTGAAGATAGCCGTTGTCATCCTCGCCATCGTCATGGTCGCCCTGGTCATCTTCGCCTATACCCTCGGCTAAAAAATAAACTCCGTTGGAAACCCCCTGTTTTAGCTTTTTAGTGGCAGGTCCTCCGGAAAAACAACCAATTAATAACAAAAAAAAGCAAAAACATGCGATTAATTATTGAACCGGACTACGAAAAGATGTCCAAATGGGCTGCAAACTATGTAGCCAAGTGTATTAACGAAGCAAAGCCAACGGCAGAGAAGCCCTTCAAGCTCGGCTGTCCTACGGGAAGCTCCCCTCTGGGCATGTACCGAGAACTGATTGCCCTGAACAAGGCAGGTAAGGTATCCTTTCAGAACGTCATCACGTTCAACATGGATGAGTATGTCAATCTCCCCGAGGAACATCCCGAGAGTTACCACTCCTTCATGTGGAACAACTTCTTCAGTCACATCGACATCAAGAAAGAGAATGTCCATATCCTCAATGGAAACGCAAAGGATCTGAAGGCAGAGTGTGAGAACTATGAAAAAGCCATTGAGGCAGCAGGCGGTATCGACCTGTTCATGGGAGGCATAGGCCCCGATGGACATATTGCCTTCAACGAACCTGGCTCCAGCTTACAGAGTCGTACCCGCCAGAAGACCCTCACCACCGATACCATCATTGCCAACTGCCGCTTCTTCGACAATAACGTAGATTTGGTTCCAAAAACAGCCCTGACTGTAGGTGTTGGTACTGTGATGGATGCCAAGCAAGTGATGATTATGGTGAATGGTCACAATAAAGCCCGTGCTCTTCGTCATGGCGTGGAAGAACCAGTCAATCACATGTGGACCATCAGCTGCCTGCAGCAGCATCCCCATGCCATCATCGTCTGCGACGAAGATGCTACAGACGAACTGAAACACGGCACCTATAAGTACTTCAAGGACATAGAAAAAGATAATTTGTTATAAAAGCATGAAGGAAGTTAGAGGGCTATTGGTAATACATCTGCCCTCTAACATCTTCCATCATACATCTTCCGACTGCACAGGTGGTCGCGCAGCGATGCAGTTCGATACTGCCAGTCGGAGCGATAAAATAGATTTCCCGGCTGATGTGAACTTCCGCATAACAGCCTGATACACAACATAAAACGTAATCACCGTTTCCTGTTTCATCAGACATTCATCAGACATCCGGGAAATTGAGCCTTTCCAGCTCATTTCTATACAAAGGTAGCCAAAATTACCCAAACAGGCAAGGGCTTTAAGAATCTTTATCCTAGAAGGGTGAAGAAATGTTAATTAAATGGGAGGACAGGAGGATGGAATTAAAGGTTACAAGCCTGTTGTTAACAGCGAAGGTCGAAAAACGCGGCCTACCAGTGTCAAGATATAATTCTATAGGACAGATGAACAAGCATTTCATCGGCCGAAACAAGAATATACTTTTGGAAACATTGTTTAACTAAAGTAGAAAATTTAGTTGTTATGCCGCTTGTAACTCCTCCAATAAAGAATATCAAGGAAGTGACAGAGCCTCTGAAGGAGCAAATCCTGAAGGAAGATGTCCATACTATCGATGAGATGAGGGCTTGGCTGAAACCATTGGACTACAGCGATACAATTAACGAGGCGGCTATCAATTTTATCCTGCGTGAGTTCGTGATGAGTAAAGTCTCTACTGACAGTATGATGAACATAAATATGGTTGTGGATCTTCTTCGTCCACAGTTAGAAGTTACTACGAAAGATATTGAGCCAATCATTATCATGGGATTGTACCATCATCGTAATTTGATTGGTTCTCGTGAAGCATTTATGAAAGTAGTGTAAAGATTGTATTAAGAATATCAAATAACCTCCGTTGGAAACCCCCTGTTTTGGCTTTTTAGTGGCAGGTCCTTCGGATATAAAATACATTTAATAACAAAAAAAGTATGAGATTAATTATTGAACCCGACTACGAACGTATGTCGAAATGGGCTGCAAACTATGTGGCAAAGTGTATCAACGAAGCAAAGCCGACGGCAGAGAATCCCTTTAAATTAGGTTGTCCTACGGGTAGTTCACCATTGGGTATGTACAGAGAACTAATTGCTCTGAACAAAGCAGGCAAGGTGTCGTTCCAGAATGTCATCACGTTCAACATGGACGAGTATGTCAATCTGCCCGAAGACCATCCTGAGAGCTATCATTCCTTCATGTGGAACAACTTCTTCAGCCACATCGACATTAAAAAAGAGAATGTGCATATTCTCAATGGCAATGCCAAGGATTTGAAGGCAGAGTGCGAGAACTACGAGAAAGCTATTAAGGATGCAGGCGGTATTGACCTTTTCATGGGTGGCATTGGTCCCGACGGACATATCGCATTCAATGAGCCAGGCTCCAGTCTACAGAGCAGAACCCGCCAGAAGACGCTTACCACTGATACAGTTATTGCTAATAGTCGTTTCTTTGATAATGACGTCAACTTGGTTCCCAAGACCGCACTTACTGTAGGTGTTGGTACTGTGATGGATGCCAAGCAGGTGATGATTATGGTCAATGGTTACAATAAAGCACGTGCTCTTCGTCACGGAGTAGAAGAGGCAGTTAACCACATGTGGACTATCAGCTGCTTGCAGATGCATCCCCATGCCATCATCGTTTGTGATGAAGATGCCACCGACGAGTTGAAACATGGTACTTATAAGTATTTTAAAGATATTGAGAAGAATAACCTTCTGTAAATGAATATAGGTTTCTGACTGCACAGGTGGTCGCAAAACGATGCAGTTCGATACTGCCAGTCAGAGCAAATAATTAATTTCCCCAATATGAAGAAAGTTATGTTAGTATTCGGGACAAGGCCTGAAGCTATTAAAATGTGTCCTCTGGTTAAAGAATTCCAGAAGCACCCTACAGAGTTTGAAACTATAGTATGTGTGACCGGTCAGCACCGTGAGATGTTGGACCAGGTGCTCACCATCTTTGATGTGAAGCCCGATTACGACCTGAACATTATGAAACAGGGGCAGGACCTCTATGATGTCACTGCCCGTGTGCTCACTGGTATGCGCGATGTATTCAAGGAGTGCAAGCCCGATGTGGTGCTCGTTCACGGAGATACCACCACCAGCACAGCTGCTGCCTTGGCAGCCTTCTACCAGCAGATTCCTGTAGGTCATGTGGAGGCAGGCTTGCGTACTCATAATATCTATAGCCCTTGGCCTGAGGAAATGAATCGTCAGATAACAGGACGTATTGCGACCTACAATTTCTCTCCAACACCCCTTTCCGAGAGCAATCTAAAGGAAGAAAAAGCCCAGGGTCAAATCTTTGTAACAGGAAATACAGTTATCGATGCCCTTCACATGGTGGTAGAGAAACTCAAGAACGATAAAGTCCTTGCTGACGAGCAGATCAAGGTGCTGAAAGATGCTGGTTATGACGTAACCCGCCTTGATGGAGGTAAGAAGCTAGTTTTGATTACTGGTCATAGAAGAGAGAACTTTGGTGACGGCTTCATCTCTATGGTAACTGCTATGAAGGATCTCAGCGAGAAGTATCCCGATGTGGACTTTGTATATCCCATGCACCTCAACCCCAATGTGCGTAAGCCCATTCACGAGGTATTTGGTGAGGACTTGACCCGTCCGAATTTCTTCTTTATAGAACCATTGCAGTACTTGGAGTTTGTGTATTTGATGGAGAAATCTACTGTTGTTCTGACCGACTCTGGTGGTATTCAAGAGGAGGCTCCTGGTCTTGGCAAGCCCGTACTCGTGATGCGCGATACCACAGAGCGCCCCGAAGCCCTGAAGAGCGGTACAGTTCACCTTGTAGGTACCAATCATGATCTGATTGTGAATGAGGTCAGCACCCTCCTTGATGATGCCGTTGCGTATGAAAAGATGAGCAAAGCAGTGAACCCTTATGGTGACGGTAAAGCTTGCTCTCGTATAGTTCGAGCGCTCAATGGCGAAGCCGTAGATAGATACGAAGTTAAGTAAATTAAGAACGATAGAATAAAAACAATTAAGTAATATGATTAACGTAATTGGACTGGGCTATATTGGACTGCCCACAGCATTGATGATGGCTTCTCATGGTGTAGAGGTCACAGGTACAGACTACAACAAGGAACTTGTTGCTACTCTTAACGCAGGTAAGACTACTTTTAAGGAAGATGGTCTTGATGAACTATTCCAAGCCGCTGTTAAGGCTGGTATCAAGTTCACTACTGAGTATCAGAAAACTGATATGTATATTGTCAGTGTTCCTACTCCTTACGACAAGTTCTCTAAGAAGGTGGATGCTTGCTATGTGGTAGCAGCCGTCAAGGAAGTGATGAAGGTATGCCCCAAGGGCGCTACCGTAGTTGTGGAATCAACTGTTAGCCCCGGAACTATTGACAAGTTCGTACGCCCTGTTATTGAGGCCAACGGCTTCAAGATTGGTGAGGACATCAACCTTGTTCACGCTCCTGAGCGCATCATCCCTGGCAACATGGTGTATGAGCTGCTCCATAACAATCGCACCATTGGTGCAGACAGCCGCGAGATTGGTGAGAAGGTAAAGCAGTACTATGCCAGCTTCTGCCAAGGTGAAATTGTTGTTACTGACATCCGTACTGCAGAGATGACCAAGGTGGTTGAGAACACCTACCGTGCAGTGAACATTGCTTTCGCTAACGAGCTCAGCCGCATCTGCCGTCACGACAATATGGATGTGTATGAAATTATCAAGATCTGCAACATGCATCCCCGTGTGAACATTCTTCAGCCCGGTCCTGGCGTTGGTGGCCACTGCATCTCAGTTGACCCTTGGTTCTTGGTAGGTGACTATCCTCAGCTTGCTAAGGTGATTGACGAGTCTATGAAGACCAACGACTACCAGCCTGTCTTTGTGCTTGAGCGCATCCACGAGATTATGGAAGAGAATGGCATTACCGACAACCGTAAGGTTGGTCTTTATGGTATCACTTATAAGGAGAATGTAGATGATGTACGTGAGAGTCCTACACTCCAGATGATTGACATTCAGGAGCGCCATCTTGCCCGTCCTTTGAAGAGTTTTGATCCCTTCTTCACTCAGAAAGAGATTGTGAAGAATCAGATTCTGGACTTTGACCAGTTCCTCGATGAAGTAGATATGGTTGTTATTATGGTGAAGCACGACCATATTAAGCAGAATTGGGATAAACTGAAGGACAAAGTAATCTTAGATTGTCATAACATCTGTCCTTTGGACAATGTTTATCATATCTAAGATTATGTAAGATGTATGATGTAAGATGTCTGAGATAGGAGAGCAATACACAAGAAGTGCTTAGCCTTCGGAGATAGGGTCATTAAGCTTAATGACTACCTCCTAAGAAAAGCTGCAAACGCCAAACCGCCTTATAAGATGGTAGGCGGCAAACGGGTTTATGAGAAGGCAGTGCCTGTGTATTTGCAATCCATTCTGCACTCTGCAATCAGTTACTGAGGTCAGGCACTAGCATCAGTGCCAATAATGCCGAGGCAATAAGCGCCATAAGTAAGGCAGACTTCAAGTCGAAGTCGTATATAGCCTAGAAAGAGGCGCGTGAAAGCCTGAGTTGGTTGGAACTGCTTCACCGCAATAACTATCTCACAGACGTTTAGTTCCAAATCCTCCATGACGATTGCGAAGAACTTGTAAAGCTGCTTACTCATCGCTGTAAGAAGTTAAATGAAGGCAATGATGATTAAGAATAACATCTTCCATCTTCCATATAACATCTTCCATTAAATTGCAGCACAGGTGGTCGCAAGATGCAGTTTGATACTGCCAGTCAGAGCAAATATACTATTAAAAATAATAATTTATGTCAGTATTTAAAGACAAAGTCCTCCTTATCACTGGGGGAACAGGATCATTCGGTAACGCAGTTCTTAACCGTTTTTTGAAAACCGACATAGGAGAAATCCGCATCTTCTCCCGTGACGAAAAGAAACAGGATGATATGCGTCATGACTTTCAGGCACGTATGCCGGAAGTGGCCTACAAGATAAAGTTCTACATTGGTGACGTGCGCAACAAGAGCACGCTGAAGTACGCTATGAAAGGTGTGGATTATGTGTTCCACGCTGCAGCCTTGAAGCAGGTGCCCAGCTGTGAATTCTTTCCTATGGAGGCTGTAAAGACCAATGTGATTGGTACAGACAATACACTGGATGCTGCCATTGAGGCTGGTGTAAAGTGTGTCATCTGCCTCTCCACCGATAAGGCAGCATATCCTATCAATGCGATGGGTATTACTAAGGCCATTGAGGAGAAGATAGCTGTAGCTAAGAGTCGTTTGAGTGGCGACACCAAGATATGCTGCACCCGCTATGGTAACGTGATGTGTAGCCGTGGTAGTGTGATTCCTCTCTGGATTGATCAGATCCGTAAGGGCAATCCCATAACCTTGACAGAACCTAGGATGACCCGTTTCATAATGTCTCTCGAAGAGGCTGTTGACCTTGTGCTGTTCGCTTTCGAAAACGGTAAGAATGGTGATATTCTGGTTCAGAAAGCCCCTGCTTGCACCATCCAGACTCAGGCTGAGGCTGTTTGCGAACTCTTCGGAGGGAAAAAGGAAGAAATCAAAGTTATTGGAATCCGCCATGGCGAAAAGATGTATGAAACCTTACTCACTAAGGAAGAGGCTGCCAAAGCTATTGATATGGGGAACTTTTATGCTGTCCCTGCTGATAACCGCGATTTGAACTACGACAAGTATTTCAAAGAAGGTGACGTAAAACGCGCAACCATCGAGGAGTTCAATAGCGACAATACATATCGTTTGAATTTAGAGGAAACGAAAGCGAAAATTTCTTCCTTAGAATATATTCAGAATGAGTTAAATGGCATACCCAATATTGTGAAATAACGAAACTATACATGGACAGGTTTTCTCTTTTTAATTACGCTCATTTTTCTGATTCACTTAAAGTTATATTCAACAAGGACTTGGCCTTGGGATTGCAATCTATGATGGAGGAAATAGAAAAAGATAACGACTTGAATTTTTCTTTGGTGAATGAGTTTATAACATCATCAGGTAAAGATTTAAGTTTTGCATTGTTTGTTGAAGATTTATATTCCCAAATCTCAAGTAGAATACAGGCTGGAAGCGGTAATCAAACCCTTTCTCTTGGCATTCTTGCAAAGTACAATGATTGTTGGAACAGGATTAATCGATAAGATTGAAAACAGCAACTGATTACGTGTGGGATAGTTGAATTGGTCATAGGGTGGCTTTCCCGTTATTAATATCGGGGATTTATAAGACGGATTAAAATGTTTAAATCAATACATTAAAGAAATGAAAGCATTAGTAACAGGTGGTTCTGGCTTCATTGGGTCCAATGTCAGCAAAATGTTGCTGTCGAAAGGTGTGGAAGTGATAGTTTTTGATAACCTCTCAAGTGGCAACTATGACAACATTTGTACTCTTCCAATAGAGTTTATCAAGGGGGATATTTTGGACAAGGACGCCATCAAAGATGCATGTAGAGAGGTAGACGTGGTATTCCATCTGGCGGCTTCTGTAGGTCGTCAGAGATCGATAGATTATCCACAGTTGGATTCTGAGGTTAATCTTATTGGAACGATAAATGTTCTTGAAGGGATGCGTGCTAATGGAGTGAAAAAGATTGTGTATTCCTCTTCTGCTGCTATATTTGGTGAGTTGCAATCATCTGAAATCGATGAAAATCATCCTCAAAATGCTGATTCGCCTTATGGCGTGAGCAAACTTGCCGCAGAGAAGATGATATTATCTTATGCTGGGATTTACAACATAACGGCTGTATGCTTGAGATATTTTAATATTTATGGTGTTAATCAAAGATATGACTTATATGGTAATGTAATTCCCATTTTTGCACATCGTTTATTCGCAGGTGAACCGTTAATTATTTATGGAGATGGTGCACAAACCAGAGATTTTGTTAATGTATATGATGTGGCTCGTGCGAATATAATAGCTGGGCTTGATTATGATAAGACTGATGTTTTTAATCTTGGCTCTGGAGAGAGTATCACAATTAACCATCTTGCGGAAATGATGCAAATGATTTCATGCAAAAATGTTGGTGTTAAATACCTTCCGGAACGAAAAGCGGATGTCAAGCATTGTAAGGCAAATACAAATAAAGTTGTTGATAGAATGCAATTCAGAACTATTGTTCCTCTGGAAAAAGGCCTATTAGAATATATTGAGTGGTACAAAAATAATATAATCAAATAACGATGAAATTTTTTATTTGTGGTTGCAATGGTATGGCCGGCCATACCATTAGTCTATATCTTCAGGAGCAAGGACATGAGGTCTATGGCTTTGACCTTCAAGAGTCTAAACTTATCAAGAGTTTTGCCGGTAACGCTTTTGATACGGAAACTATTGGTCGTGTTATCAAGGAAGGTAACTATGACACAGTTATTAACTGCATTGGTGTGCTAAACCAGTTTGCTGAGAATAATCATGCACTTGCTGCTTTTTTGAATAGTTACTTCCCGCATTTCCTGGCAAAGACCACAGAAGGAACTGATACACAGGTTATCCACATGACCACCGACTGTGTATTCTCTGGCAAGAAAGGTAGCTACACTGAGCATGATCTGCGTGATGGTGAAACCTTCTATGACCGCAGTAAAGCTTTGGGTGAATTGGATGATGACAAAAACCTTTCACTCCGTAACAGTATTGTGGGGGCAGACATCAATCCCAAGGGCATTGGACTGTTGAACTGGTTTATGAACAACACTCTTGGAGAGCATCCTTTAGTGAATGGCTATACCAAAGCTATGTGGACCGGTCAGTGTACATATCAGTTGGCTAAAACCATGGAAGCTGCCGCTAAAGAACGTGCACACGGATTGGTAAATGCTGTGCCTGATACTGACATTTCAAAATATGAACTGCTGAAGTTGTTCAATAAGTATCTCCGTGGTGGACGTGTGCAGATTAATCCTATTGAAGGTGTGAATGCAGACAAGAGCCTGAAGCGTACTAACTGGGATTTCAACTACCATATTCCTGACTATGAGCAGATGGTTGCTGAGATGGCAGAGTGGATTTACAAGCACAAAGAGCTTTATCCGCATTACGCTCTATAGTTTAGTAGGTTAATCGTTTAGTTGTTTAGTAGGGATGACTGGTGGTTTAGAGTACTCTTTTCAAAAGCTCAATGCGTGGCAGGAAGCAAAGAAACTAGTGGTTGAAGTTTATCATCTTCTTGATTGCTTTCCAAAATTTGAGAAGTATGCTCTTTGTGATCAAATACGACGTGCTATCGTATCTGTACCTTCTAATATAGCAGAAGGAAGCGGAAGAATTTCCATAAAAGAAAAGATTCATTTTTTAGAGATAGCCTATGGCTCTTTAATGGAAACTTACAATCAGTTATTGATAGCCACAGATCTTGCTTATATAACAGAAGAAAGCGTTCAGACTATTAAACCTCTTATAGACAATGTGGCCAAAATGATAAATGGCTTGCGCGTTAGTTATAGTAAACAACTTGAGACAGGGACACCTATTAAACAATTAAACTCGTAAACAATTAAACAGAATAAAATGAGAAAGTTAAAACTGATGACTATCGTGGGCACACGCCCAGAAATCATAAAGATGTCCGCCATTATTAAGAAGGCAGACAAGTACTTTGACCAGGTATTGGTACATACAGGTCAGAACTACGACTACACGCTGAACGAGGTGTTTTTTAAAGACCTTGGCCTTCGTGAGCCAGACTATTACCTTGGTGTGGTAGGTGACAACCTTGGACAGACAATGGGCAATGTCATTTCCAAGAGTTATGAACTGATGGCAGAAGTAAAGCCAGATG
>Ga0310691_10009213_pt1 | contig 10061 bp, 3 predicted proteins | sample 176DNAGHGlowgp2_FD_203887 | JGI IMG/M metagenome (GOLD analysis project Ga0310691, IMG submission 203887) | Sheep rumen microbial communities from Palmerston North, Manawatu-Wanganui, New Zealand - 1766 DNA GHGlow gp2 (v2) (version 2) | ecosystem: Host-associated > Mammals > Digestive system >...
GAGCTTTCCCCCATTTCTCCGCCCCTGCCCAGATTCGCGGCCGTGGCAACAGCTCCTTCCTCTGGTACGACAAGAAGCCCTTGCGGGTGAAGCTCCAGCAGAAGCAGCCACTGTTGGGCTTGGCGAAGGCGAAGAGCTGGGTGCTGCTGGCCAACTATCGCGATGTGACCGACCTGATGAATACCTTCGTGTTTGAGACGGGCCGCTTCCTCGGCCTGCCATTCACCAACCACACGCGCTATGTCGAGCTGTTCGTCAATGGCGACTACCGTGGCCTCTACCAGCTGACGGAGCAGATACAGCAGAACAAGAACCGTGTCAACGTCAGCGACAGCCGGGGCATTCTCATCTCGCTCGACGTCGACGACGGCCCCGGCGAGAATCCCGGAGCCGCCGACAACTGCTGGTCGAAGGTCTACCGCATGCCCCTCTGCGTGAAATATCCTGACGATGAGCACTTCACGGCCAATACTGTCGACAGCGTCCGCCAGGTCTTCGCCCAGTTGGAACAGGCCATCAAGGCGCAGGACTATGGCCTGGTGAAGCAGCTTTTAGACGTTCCCTCGTTCATCAAGTACCTCCAGCTGCAGGAGTTTGTCTATAATGTGGAACTCTCCGCTCCCCGTTCCATCTACCTCCACAAGGATGGCGACGGCCCGTGGGTGATGGGTCCGCTGTGGGACTTCGATGGCGGCTACGACTTCGACTGGGGCAACATGTACACCGGCCATACCTTCTTCGCCGACTATCGCGAGACCGTCATGGGCACGAACCCGCTGAAGCGCAATGGCAACTACAACTACGTGCCGCAGTTCTTCACCGACCTCTTCGGCTGTCCTGAGTTCGTCGAGGAGTACAAGGCCCACTGGGCATCGGTCAAAGACAGCATCGTCTCCCATGGCTGGAACGAGTGCCTGCGCTATGTGGAGCAGCTGCGCGCTTCCGGGGCTGTCAGCCGTGAGGCTCAGCGGTGGCCCCTTGGCGACAAGCGGTTCGACACCGAGGTCAACCGCATGGGGCGCTGGCTGAAGAACCGTGCCGACTTCATGACCGACCTTATTGCCAACATCCCCGTGCCCGACACCACCACCGTCAGCGGCAGTCGCCTCTGCGGAACCGTCGTCTCCGAGGTGACGATGGACTGGTTTGCAGGCTACGACCAGTCCAGCAAGGTGCATGTCGACAAGAGCGAGGTGCTCGCCCTCATGGGCATCGCTGCCGCCGACTTCTCCGACGCCAAGGCCCAGCTTGTTCCCCTGAATGTCGACGGCAGCGAGGGCAGCAACAACACCCAGGGTGCCTACGGCGGCTGGTTCGGCCCCGACGGCAATCTGCTCAACTGGCCCGCCGGCCATGTGTTCATAGAGGTCTACAGCGACCTGTGGAACTGGAACTGCGGCCTGAACAACAGTTCCTGCTTCGACGACAGCCACACGGCCACCATGCAGTTGCAGTACCCCCACGGAGGCACGCTCCTGAAAGTGAACATAGAAATACATTTTACAATAACAAACAACTACTACTGGTAAGAAATGAAACGATTACTCCATCTGGCAATCTTGGCTATTGCCCTGTGTACCAGCGCAGCTGCGCAGAAACAAGTCTACATTCCCGACGAATGGAAATGGAACACCAGCCTCTACGCTGAGAGCGACCCCGACAACACCCACAACTGGTCGAAGTCGCGCTCTATCGAGAGCGAAAACGTCATCGTCTTCTGGGAGAACGGCTACGGCAACACCCTCCCCTCGAAAGCCCCTGCTGCCTACCGTGTCGATGAGCAGGATTTGCTCCAGAAGTGCGAGGCTTTCTATGATTTGGAAATCAATAAGTTAGGCTTCGTAGACCCTGAGACCACCAACCTGCGTAAATACAAGGTGATGGTGCTCCTCAACCACACCACCGACTGGGTGTGCTACGGCGGCGGCTACGACTTCGAGGTCAGTGCCCTCTGGCTCGGTCCGTCGGCCTGCAAGCCCGTGGGTCACAGCGTTGCCCACGAGGTGGGCCACTCCTTCCACTACATGTGCTATGCCGATGCCTCAGGAAACAACCACTCCTCGTCGCAGACCATCGGCACCGGCTTCCACATTGCCGTGGGCAATGGGCAGACCATCTGGGAGCAGACTGCACAGTGGCAGGCCAACCAGTCATATCCCGAGCTGATGTACGACCAGAGCATCGGCATCTTCCGCAACTCCCACAACTACGCCTTCACCCACGAGTGGCACCGCTATCAGTCCTACTGGTTCCTCTACTACCTCTGCCAGCACTATCAGGACATTCAGACGGTGGCCAAGGTGTGGCGCCAGCCCATGACGGGAGCCGTCGACTTCAACCAGTCGCTCATGAAGCTGAAGAACCTCTCCGTGCGCGACCTCTACCAGCTCTATTTCGACTATGCCTGCCGCTGCGCCACGTGGGACTTCGACGCTGCCGCCCCCTATCGCAACAACTACATCGGCGACTTCAGCTACCGCTGTGTGGGCCTCGCTGACCGCGAGTACCAGGTGGCGCTGGCCAGCTGTCCGCAGAGCACGGGCTTCAATGTCATTCCCCTGCAGGTGCCCCAGGCCGGCACCGTGGTCACCACCCACCTCACCGCGCAGCGTCCCGGCACCGCCCTCCTCGATGCCGACCCCGGCGACTATCTCGACGGCGAGACGCGCTTCGTCAAGTCGGCCAACCGCCGCTACAACAACACCTCTGCCCGCTCCAGCCGGGGCTTCCGCATGGGCTACGTGGCGTTGATGCAGGACGGCACGCGCCAGTATTTCGCCGACGACAGCGTCTACTGCCAGGGCACGAGCATCGTCACCGAGAGCTACGCCTTCACTGTTCCCGAAGGGGTCAGCCGCCTGTGGCTCGTTGTCTCCCCGGCCCTGAAGAACTACGTCCAGCACCAGTGGGACGAGAGCATCGCCGCCGACGACATGTGGCCTTACAGCTTCCGCTTAGAGGGCACCGACCTCGGCAGCCGTGCCACGGTCTATGTCAGCCCCACTATTGACGGCCGCGAGGTGAGCGACGTCACGCTGACCTACGACGTGCAGTTCCCCCGCGATGCCCAGGGCTACACGGGTGTCAGCGTCAATGTCGGTGGCCAGGCTGCCGCCATGCTCGGCACCGCCTTCCAGATGCAGCCGTCCGACATCGACGGCAAGATGCAGACGTGGTCGGCTGCTGGCCCTTCTGTCGGCCGCATCATGTTCTACGGCGTAAACAGCAATGGCAAGCTGGCCAGCAGTGGCTCCACTGCCAATGGCTACGGCCATTGGTTCGACGCAGCGGGCAACGTCAGCGACTGGGGGTCTGGCTCCCTCTTCTCTGAGTTCAGCGCTTCTGGCCTCACCTTCAACATTGGCCAATATCCGGGCAAGTGTGCCAACGGGTCTGCCTACACCATCCGTCAGGCCCTGCGCTATCGCAAGTCGGCTACAGCGTATGCCGTGGCCACCTTCGTCTTCAATGTCACCATTGGCGGGGCAGCCCAGGCCACCCTGTCCGGCATCGACTACACCGTCCCCACTTCCATCATGACTACTGAGGCTGAGGCTCAGCCTGCGCCCGTCCGCATCTTCGACCTGCAGGGCCGGCGGCTGACTGAGCTGCAGCCTGGCATCAACATTGTCAATGGGCGCAAAGTGGTGGTGCGATAAGCCACTCCCTGACTATAAAAAGCGACAATCCGGGCTACCGTAGGCTCGGATTGTCGCTCTTTCATACTCCGTGTCGCAACATATAGAGGAAAAAACTGCAAACTATTCGTTTTTTTCTAAAAAAAAATGTAACTTTGCCCCATATTTACCAAATTCATCAACAATTATGACTAAAAGATTATTCCAATTCGCGCTGATGGCCGCCCTAACTGCCGGCCTCAGCATGGGCGTTGCCTCGTGCAGCGACGACGACGACGAGAAGGACGGCCGCACCGCCGAGGAGCAGGCTGCCGACCCCTACGAGAAAGAGACGGCCGCCGGCCATGCCCTCTACAACCTGCTCGGCCAGCTGTCGGTGGTGGGCGACGACCTGCCCGACAACTGGAAGGAGGCCACCTTCGAACCTTCCGCCGGCGAGGTGACCGACGCCTCGCAGCCCTTCGTGCGCAGCATTGCGGTGAACAGCCTCGACGAGGCCGTCACCCGCTACAACACCCTCACCGGGCGCAACATCAGCAGCGCCACGGCCACCGACACATGGCAGCAGAACGACCTGGGCAGCATGACCTTCACCGCCCTGAACCAGCCGGCCTGCTTCGCCACCGTTGATGTCAGCATCAAGCAGCTGCCCCAGCTGACGCAGCTCCGCTTCGTGCCCGTCACCGCCTTTGGCGATAACGGCTCCTTCAACGGCAATCCTTACTATCGCTTCGGCGACGTGGTGAAAGACCCCAAGGAGGGCACCTACTGGATTTGCGTGCGCCCCGCCTACAGCCCCAACAAGAAGGAAGACACCCACTGGATGTCGTTCCAGCTGGGGCCGAAGAACATCACCGACCCCAAGAAGGGCGGCTGCCTGGAGCAGAAGGTGCCCACGAAGCTGGGCAAGGACCTGGAGAAGATGCAGTACCTGGCACAGCTGCTCGCCATCTTCGCCCGTCCCACCGCAGAACTGAGCGCTGACGACAAAGCCGAACCTTTCGACAAAGTATTTGGCAGGCAGTCCTTCGCCGGTAACGGCATCGGTCTTGGTGGACTGCAGCAAACGGCCATGACCAACGAGGAGATTATCCGTGCTGCCAAAAACTGGGTTAATCTTGGTATCTGGGACGTGGTGAAGCCCTCGGAGAATATGACTGGCACCGCCTTCCGCGAGTCGTTCACCAACCAGGTGAGCTTCCTCTACAACGGCTACGGCACCAGCCTTTTCAATAAGAACCTCACGCTCTACCGTGTCACTTACGCCGACCCCAGCCAGTTCTTCAAAAACCCGCCCCAGTACAACGACATCACCCTCGACATGACATCGGTGAGCTTCGATATCGAAGAAGAGTTTTCGCAGACGGGTAAGTGCGGCGATGAGAGTTATGAGGCCGTTGGCGACTGCTATGTGGTGCGCTACAAGACGGGCAAGCAGCTCTCCTCCAACCTGCTGTTCAACCCCAGCCCCACCGAGGCACTGCCGGGTGTGGAGGATGCCTATCGCTTCAATGCAGCTGCTGTAGATGAAAGTATCAGCGCCGAAAAGGCCCAGGTGGGCAATATCATCGGCAAGGACGGCAAATTCTATGCGAATGCCGATGCCGCCAGGGCCAGTAAGACAGAGCCCGCTGCCTTGGTGATTTATATGAACAAGCCCCAGCGCGTGGAAGACGGCCAAGCTTACCATGGACTGGCCATCGCCGTGGAAGACCTCAAGGAGGACAAAAATGCGGTAAAGCTCGCCTTCTGCTCAGCCCCGAAGAACTATGTGTCCTCCATTGCTTACGATAAGCGAATCTACGCCAACCTACTTGATGGCATCGACAAGACAGAAGAACTGGCCGACAAAGGCGACAGCTATCCTGCCGCTGTGGCTGTGAGCAAGTTGAAGAAGCTGGAGAATGACGATGCAAACTTCTCCCCTTGGTTCATTCCCAGCGTAGGCCAGTGGATTCTGGCTCTTAAGGGTTTGGGCTTTGAGTGGACCGGTGAAGCCTTCAAGGGTAAGGGCAATGGAACGTGGAAAGCGGCAGGCTTGCCCGATACGCCACTCATGTCGAGTCCGACGGAAGGCAGATACTGGGCAGTGAATGAAGACATCAACGGGCAGGCCGTAGCCATGACCGATAATTTGGGCTATGCTTTCATGTCCTACGCTATGGATACAGAGTGCCGTGTGCGCCCCATGATCGCTTTTGGTGGCGATGGCAGCATTGATACCGAATACGTTGCTCTGCCCGAGGCTCCCAAGGTGGGCAGCATTCTCTGCGCCAACGGCCTGTGTTTCAATGCCCAATTTGTTGAATATGCGTTCTCCGAGCCTCGCGCCGTAGTGGTGTCTGTGCAAAAGGAAAGCGGAAAGATTGAGGCTGGCAAGGACTGGAAGGTGCTGGCCATCGGCCTGGAAAACGCGACTGTTGCATTCACAGAAGAGTTTTCGTGGGGCAACAAAGTTTACACCCCGGACGTGGCGTGCACCACACAGGATTTCGGTCTGCTCGATGGCTTCAAGATGTCGGAAAAGCTGTGGGGAGGATGCAGCAACAACCACGAGCACCAAGCTGCCAAAGCTGTTGAGAACTATGCCAGTGAGAATAAGCATAAGGTAGATGGTGGCACATGGTTCCTGCCCAGCACTGGTCAGTGGGTCTTGGCCCTCGAAGGAATGGGGCTTAAAGTAGATAAGCAAAATCAAACCATTACCCCCAAGGGGAAAGAAGGTTTCGACAAGGTGAATGGATATTTCCCCAATCGTAAGGGCCTTGTTTGCGAGCAGTTGCTCTCGGTTAAGAAGGAAGACGGAAAGCAATACCAAGACAAGAGCTGCGGCTACTGGATGGCTACAGCCATGGACGACGATAAAGCCCACGTCATCCACTTCTGGAACAATGAAGATGGTGTGAAATTCAACTACGCCTTTTATTACCACCTGAACTACGTCCGTCCCTTCGTGGCCCTCTGACCCGCGCTCAGCGCAGAAGCATGCGACAATCCCAGCTCCCACAGGCCCGGATTGTCGCTCTTTTTGCCCCATGTCGCAGACTGGCGAGGAAAAATCGGTTGATTATTTGTTTTTTCTCGGAAAAAATAGTAACTTTGCCTCATATTTACCAAATTCATCAACAATTATGACTAAAAGATTATTCCAAATCGCGCTTCTGGCCGCCCTGACTGCCGGCCTCAGCATGGGTGTCGCCTCGTGTAGCGACGACGACGACGAGAAGGACGGCCGCACCGCCGAGGAGCAGGCTGCCGACCCCTACGAGAAAGAGACGGCCGCCGGCCATGCCCTCTACAACCTGCTCGGCCAGCTGTCGGTGGTGGGCGACGACCTGCCCGACAACTGGAAGGAGGCCACCTTCGAGCCTTCCGCCGGCGAGGTGACCGATGCCTCGCAGCCCTTCGTGCGCAGCATTGCGGTGAACAGCCTCGACGAGGCCGTCACCCGCTACAACACCCTCACCGGGCGCAACATCAGCAGCACCACGGCCACCGACACATGGCAGCAGGACGACCTGGGCAGCATGACCTTCACTGCCCTGAACCAGCCGGCCTGCTTCGCCACCGTCGATGTCAGCATCAAGCAGTTGCCCCAGCTGACGCAGCTCCGCTTCGTGCCCGTCACCGCCTTTGGCGATAACGGCACCTTCAACGGCGACCCTTACTATCGCTTCGGCGACGTGGTGAAAGACCCCAAGGAGGGCACCTACTGGATTTGTGTTCGCCCCGCCTACAGCCCCAACAAGAAGGAGGACACCCACTGGATGTCGTTCCAGCTGGGGCCGAAGAACATCACCGACCCCAAGAAGGGCGGCTGCCTGGCGCAGAACGTGCCCACGAAGCTGGGCAAGGACCTGGAGAAGATGCAGTATCTGGCACAGCTGCTTACCATCTTCGCCCGTCCCACCGTAGGACTGAGCGCTGACAACAAAGCCGAACCTTTCGACAAAGTATTTGGCAAGCAGTCCTTCGCCGGTAACAGCATCGGTCTTGGTGGACTGCAGCAAACGGCCATGAACAACGAGGAGATTATCCGTGCTGCCAAAAACTGGGTTAAGCATGGTATCTGGGACATGGTGAGCCCCTCTAAAAATCTAAGTGGCACCGACTTCCGCAAGTCGTTCACCAGTCAGGTGAGTTTCCTCTACAACGGCTACAGCACCAGCCTTTTCAATAAGAACCTCACGCTCTACCGCGTCACTTACGCCGACCCCAACAAGTTCTTCAAATCCTCGCCCCAGTACAACGACATCACCCTCGACATGACGAAGGTGAGCTTCGACATCGAAAAAGAGTTTTCGCAGACGGGTAAGTGCGGCGATGAGAGTTATGAGGCCGTTGGCGACTGCTATGTGGTGCGCTACAAGACGGGCAAGCAGCTCTCCTCCAACCTGTTGTTCAACCCCAGCCCCACAGAGGCACTGCCAGGCGTGGAGGACGTCTATCGCTTCAACGCCACTCCTATAATAGATGAATCTATCAGCGCCGAAAAGGCCGAGGTGGGCACTGTCATCGGCAAGGATGGCAAATTCTATCGGAATGCCGACGATGCCCGGAAATCTGACACAGAGCCCGCTGCCTTGGTGGTCTATATGGGTGGCTATACGCGCGTGGAAAAGGGCAAGCCGTATCACGGACTGGCCATTGCTGTGGAAGACCTCAAGGTGGGTGACAAGGAGAAGTTCCCCTTCTCTACTACAGGGAAGAACTATGTGTCTTCGATGTCATACGATAAGACCCTTCATGCCTACCTGCTCGATGGCATTGCCATGACAGAGAAACTGGCAAGTCAAGGCGACGGCTATCCTGCCGCTGTGGCTGTGAGCAAATTGAAGAAGCTGGAGAATGACGATGCAAACTTCTCCCCCTGGTTTGTTCCAAGCATTGGCCAGTGGATTAAAGCAATCAACGGGCTGGGCTATAAGTGGGAAAATGAACAATTCAAAGGTCAGGACAGCGGACTGTGGGGTAAGGCTGGCCTGTCCGACGCAGCACTCGTGTCGGATAATGTTGAGGGCGATTACTGGACAGTAAATGAATCTGCAACAGGTGGACAAGGACTTTTTGTGACACATAACAATTCGGGTTATAAGGTCTATAGAGGTATAATGACCAAAGAGCTTCGTGTTCGCCCCATGATTGCTTTCGGTTCTAAAGGTGAAACCGATCCTGATGATGTGCCATTGCCAGTGGCTCCCAAGGTGGGTGCCCTCCTCTGCGACAATGGTCTCTGCTTCGAGGCTAATACCTATGGACATCTTTCTATTAACCATTATACACTCGCCACTCCTCGTGCCCTGGTGGTGTCTGTACAAGAGGAGGGCGGAAAGATTGAGACTGGCAAGGACTGGAAGGTGCTGGCAGTTTCGCTGGAGGAATTAGGAGGTAATCGTCAATTCAGCTATAAGGACTATGGGGCGTGCACCTCGAGTGACTTCAATACGCTGGATGGCAACGCCATGACGGAGAAGCTGCGGCGGGGATGCGATAAGAATCATGAACATAATGCCGCCTTTGTATTGAGTGAGTATCAATATAAACGTGAAATAGAGGGTGGCACCTGGTTCTTACCCAGCGTTGGGCAGTGGATCTTGGCACTCCAGGGGCTGGGGCTTGTGTACAATGAAGAAAAGAAAATTTTTACTCCTCAGGGTAAGGATGGCTACGAGAGGGTGAACAACTTTTTCCCAAAGGGACGATACAGAAATGATTTATACCATCTGTATTCTGAAAAATCAACGGAGAGTTTTTCTGAAGATGTATTCGGCTACTGGACGACCACGAGCAATGGTGATAATGAGGGCTGGCTCATCGACTTCTGGGACGATGAAAGGGGTGTCCAGTTCCGCGCTTCCTCTAATAAATCGGTGAACAAGGTGCGTCCCTTCGTGGCGCTCTGACCCGCGCTCAGCGCAGAAGCATGCGACAATCCCAGCTCCCAGGCTTGGATTGTCGCTCTTCTTTTTGCTGACAGCGCAGTGGTTGCACCTCTTGCACCAGTGCTGACTATCAGGCAGTTATCTTGCACCACGGCCTGCACCAGTGCTTGCACCTACGCCCCCTCAGGTGCAACTTCTACCGCAGGCCGAAAGAGCAGGCGATGGAACATAGAGAAAAGCCGATGGAACATAGAGAAAAGCGCTTCCACCAGCATGACGGCTTTCGTCCGCTGCGTTGCAACGTAAAGATTATTTACTTGAAGTGCCAGTTTTTTTTTATAAAGCGTGCGTTTTTTTAAAAAAAGCGTGCGTTTTTTTGGGCGAAGTGCTTCTTGGGGGGGAGGTGCAGGTAGGTGCAGTAGGTGCAGGTAGGTGCAGTAGGTGCAGGTAGGTGCAGGTAGGTGCAGGTAGGTGCGGGTAGGTGCAGGTAGGTGCGGGTAGGTGCAGGTAGGTGCAGGTAGGTGCAGTAGGTGCAGGTAGG
>Ga0310691_10009215_pt1 | contig 10060 bp, 8 predicted proteins | sample 176DNAGHGlowgp2_FD_203887 | JGI IMG/M metagenome (GOLD analysis project Ga0310691, IMG submission 203887) | Sheep rumen microbial communities from Palmerston North, Manawatu-Wanganui, New Zealand - 1766 DNA GHGlow gp2 (v2) (version 2) | ecosystem: Host-associated > Mammals > Digestive system >...
AAATTGGTATTTAGATTTATAATTCTAAACACGCACTTTTTTATCTTCCTAATTTTAATTTATTAAACTGTTTTGCGACTATTTGTTTTAATTTATAAATTGCAATTCTGCAAGATAAATCAGCATTTTTAGTTTTATAAACCAAAATCTACCCTATTCTGCGAGATTTGAGCATTTGGGCCATATTCAGGAATTGGACCGAGACGATTGATTTTACGCGATTCTCACGAGGCATAAATCCTCGGAACGTGCTGAAACACAAAGGAAAGATATACAAAATTCTTGTCCGATTTTTCGGGCAAAATAGAGCAAAATCAATGCAAAATGAAGAAAACAAGCTCTTTCAACAGGTCGCCGTCGCTCGTTCTTTCCCCTCCTACTCCCTTCGACGCTCCATCTACGCGACGAATTTCGGATAGAATCTGGAAGACTTTGCCCGCCTTATACAAACGGAGAGCAGGCATTATATTGCGACGAACCTGCCAGGTGGTCTGGTCAACCCAAGCTGCTATACCCTCCTCTGTCTTCACAGGAGAATAGTATGCCAGCATAAGGTTAGAGAAAAAATTGAACACAGTAACCAATGTCGGCTGCAAAGCGAAGTTTTTCGGATTGCTGTCAAAGTATTTTACGATGCGCATTGCCTTCTGGAGATTCTTCTCCCCCAAGGCTGCCACAAGCTCGAATGCGTTGTAGTCTTTGCTGATTCCGATATTGTCCTCGATGTCCTGCGGAGTGACCGTTTTTCGCTCTTCTGGCATCGCAAGAATCAATTTATCCAATTCGTGCGCCAAACGGTTGAGATCCGCGCCAATGTAATCGCAGAGCAGATAGCACGCGTTTGGCTGAATTTCGTGGCCTTTGCGACGCAGATAATTCTGCACAAAAGCGGGCAATTGTGAGTCGAAGAGCTTTTTTGACTCAAAAACGAGGCCTGCGCGGGCTATTTCTTGGGCCATTTTCGTGCGCATATCCATCGTTCCGTTCTTGTGGCAGAGAATAAGAATGGTCGAAGGCATAGGTTTCTGGGCATAGAAAGCGAGCGCTTCGCGACCGTCCAAACCCTGCGCTTCACGCACGAGAACGACCTGCCGATCAGCCATCATAGGATAGCGTTTGGCGGCATTTACAACCTCTCCGCCATCGGTCTGAGAACCGTAGAGAACGGTGAGATTGAAGTCCTTTTCTTCCTCTTTCAGCGCATTATCCACGATAAAATCCGCCAGACGATCGATATAATAGGGCTCCTCTCCCATCAGATAATAGATGGGTTTGAAGTCTCCTGCACGCACCTGGCGCACGATTTCCTCGTATGTAATACCCTGTTTTTTGGCCATTAAATCAATTATTCGACTATGCTCATCAGTACGTCATAATTCACAATTCATAATGCATAATGGGCTGCGCATTTTACATTTTACATTTTACATTGTACATTATCCATTACTACCAATCGTATTTCAGATGACGGACTGTCTTATCCGACTTCTTGATTTTCCACAGCGCCTGGATGCCGATTAGAACGTGACTGGTCACGTAATTCGAGGTCACACGCTGGTCGCTGCTGGCCGTTTTCACGCCGTCAGGAGTCATCGGATTATCGCTCACGAGCAGCAGGGCGCCCGTAGGAATATGATTGGCGAAACCGCAGGTGAAGAGGGTGGCCGTCTCCATATCCACAGCCATAGCACGCGTGCTGCGCAGATATTCCTTGAATTTGTCATCGTGCTCCCAGATGCGGCGGTTGGTGGTATAAACGGTGCCAGTCCAGTAGTCCATTCCCGCGTCGCGGATGGCTGACGAGACGGCTCGCTGGAGCATGAACGCAGGCAGAGCGGGCACTTCGGCCGGATAATAGTCGTTGGATGTTCCCTCGCCGCGAATGCCCGCAAGCGGCAGAATCAGGTCTCCCATCTGCGCCTTGTGCGATATGCCTCCGCATTTGCCCAGAAACAGGCAGGCTTTGAGGTCTTTCAGGGCAGAAAGCAGGTCCATAATGATGGCTGCGTTGGGCGATCCCATACCGAAATTGATGATGGTGATGCCGTCGGCCGTTGCCATTCGCATATTCGCGTCATATGGCGGCTTTTCCACTCCGAACTGTTCGCAGAAGATATCCACGTAGTTGTTGAAATTGGTCAGCAGGACATAGTTTCCGAAGTCTTCCAGAGGATGATTTGTGTATCTCGGAAGCCAATTTTCTACGATTTCTTGTTTCGTTTTCAGCATAATTCTGTACTTTTGTGGCGCAAATATAGTACAAATGCCCGTTAGGAGCAAAGGAAAACGGAAAAAATGAGCGGAAAACGCAAGGAAAAGGACAGACTGGAGGTGTTTGACCCACTTCGCAAGCGATTTGTAGCCCTAACTCCCGAGGAGGAGGTGAGGCAGAAGTTCGTGTATTTCCTGATTCACGAACGCCACTACCCCGCCGCCCTCTTGGGCAACGAAGTGTCCATCACGCTCAACGGGCTTTCAAAGCGCTGCGACACCGTGCTTCTGGGCAAAGACGGCCTTCCGCAGATGATTATCGAATACAAACGGCCCTCTGTGGCGCTCACACAGCGTGTTTTCGACCAGATTTGCCGCTACAACATCGTTCTGCGCGTCAGATACCTGATTATCTGCAACGGAAAACAAAGCGTCTGCTGCCGAGTTAATCTCGAACAGCAGACGTATGAATTCCTCACAGATATCCCCTTCTACGAGGATCTGTGATTATTTAAACTACGAATTTCACGGATTTTACGGATTTTTCGCTCATTCTACAAATTTAGGACTAATTAAATGAATTTTCTGCGCGCCAGCCTATATTCGTTAAATTCGTCAGATTCGTGTTCGAAAATTATGCATTGCGCAGCCTAATTCCGTTAAATCCGTCAGATTCGTGTTCGAAAATTAAACATCGCGCAGCCTAATTCCGTTAAATCCGTGTAATCCGTTGTTATTAAGAGGAATAATTCGTTTAATTCGAATAATTCGTTGCGTATTTATTAGAAGTCCAGCACCACGCCTATGCCAATCACATCGTTTGTGCGGGTGAAGTTGTCTGAGCCAGCGGTGTTGAAATCAGCCATACTTGTTTGAACGCTCTGAAGCATCTGGCCCTTCTGTTGAATCTGCTGTAAGGCAGCGATAGCAGCGGGATCTCCCTGCAGTGCAGCAGGCTGATACTGAGCAGCTGCTGCTTGCAAACTCTCACCCATAGGAGCGACCTTTGCGGCCATAGTCTCCTTCACGTGGTTGTAGTCGGGCTGCTCGCGCTTGTAGTGGGTATATAGGGTCTTGAAATAAGAGATGTCCAGAGCCACCTTCTTGCTTACGTGAATACGTGCGCCGACGCCGATGGAGTTGGAGTTCGTGACGAAGCTCATGTCTGTGATGAACTCGCTGTTCTTGCCCAGACCGTAGCTGGTGTTCTGCCAGCCGGCACTTACGGTCACGATTTTGTTGATATCCCACTCTGCGCCTGCCAGAATCTCCCAACCCGGACCGTCCAGCTTCTCATGACGGTTGGAGTGCTGCGTAGCCTGCTTGTCGAAGAAGATGTGACCGCCTGCATTCAGACGCACGGCCTTGATGGGGCTGTACTCGACACCCAGCATGAGGATAGCTGGGATATAGGCATCAATCTTCGTACCATCACTATACTCGCTCAGACCGGCGTTCAGCTCGGTCACGGAGCCGTCATCGTTCTTAACAGAGGCTGTGCTGTTCTTCAGACGAAGAGCTGTCATGAACTCATATTTGGCGGCTATATTCCAATGCTCGTTTATCTTCCAGTCGATGCCGACAATCGGGGTGAAGCCTGTGCCGCTCTGCGTGCAATCAAGAACACGGTCGGCAACCATAGGAGCCATTTCGCCAAGACCGGCAGCCGTAAGCAGCTGAGCAGCCGGAACTATCTGTCCACCGACCTCAAGACCAATATTCTTCACATAACCATCGTAGGCGCAACTGGCGTTTACCATGCGAACTCCGGCAGCCAGACTGAGGTTGTTTGTCACCTTGAATGTACCCATAACCTGAGTTCCGAAGTAATACTGGCGGCCTTTCATATATGTGTCGAAGGAATAACCTGTGGCAGAACCGGGCTGTAAGGCGTTTGCCAGAGCGGGCAACATAGCCACCTGACTCTCGAACGAGCCCAAACCGTCATCGAACGTACATTTACCGCCACCGCCGCTGATGGCAAAATGCAAGGCAACACTCCAACGGTCCTGCACGTATGCGAGATCAAACGAAGGAATCAGCGGGGCTGTGGCCTTTCCTTTGAAGGTCTTTGTGCCACCTTGATTCTTTATGCCATTCACGGTTCCGAGGGCAAACAGATTGTCGCCGAACGTAGATTCAACGGTTCGTGTCTGGAACGCACTCTGATTTGAAAGGGCGAAGTGCCATCCCTTATTCAGGAATGCAATACCGGCCGGATTAGCATAGGTGGAGGTGATGTCAATCTTTGCCTCCTGAGAGAGATTGCGGCCGAAAGCTGCGTTCTGGTTCGTGTTTGTGAGATAACCGCCTGCGTAAGCCTGCACCGAGGCCACCATTGCGGCAATGATAATAGCTGTCTTTTTCATAAGCTTTTTGGTTAATATGTATGATTAACTGATGCAAAGGTAAAGTCATTAACCAAAACAGCCAAACAAGATGCACAATAATTTGCATTTTGTGCACATCTCTTGCTCTATATCAATTCCAATTGCACTAAAATCCACAAAGTGTGCATTAATAGCATTATGCGCAGCCCAATTATGAATTAAGAATTATGAATTAAGCATTGCATTAATAAGAAAGATGCGCCTCATCCGAGACGCATCCATTCTTATTAATAATTAATGTGTAAGCTTGGGCTTATTTCGGCTGAGCACCGCCACCACTGTGAACAGTCTCAATTGTCTGATCACCGACCTTGATTTCTGGAGCAACAGTCTCACCCTGACCGGCAATAGCCTGACCAGTAGTAGGATTAGTTGTAACAGTCGGAACGACGATGGTGTAACCCTCATTGGTCTTACCGTTGACATTGTTTACGATGGTAGGAGCCTGACCTGCAGCACGCTCGTCAGCAGTAACGGGCTTCAGAACGAAGGAGCTGGAAGAAACGACAGCACCAGTAGCGGTATCCACAACTGCGATGGTGAACTGAGTGTCGCTGGTCACGTTCTGGGCAGCAGCCTGATACTCAGCAGCAGTAACGGTCTGGCCGTTCACCTGATACTGGTACTGGCAACCTGCGGCGGTTGCAGCTGCAGTCTGAGCAGCGGTAGCAACAGGTACGGTGTAGCTGGTAGGTACCACGTCGTCAAGATCCTGATCCTGGCAAGAAGTCAGCACGCAAGCGGTGATCACTGCAGCAAGCATGCTTACACTTAAAAGAAACTTTTTCATTTTGTAAAAATTTTAATTAAAATTTGGGTTAATGTATTTGTCTTACTTTAGATTTTTTTGTTCCTTACTTGAAGGTCCCGTTTAATATTCTCTTTACGTATTCTTCCACAAACGCCGGTTCCCAGAGGTGTGCAGAGTAGTGCTCGTCCGGTCGGGTGATGGGCTTTTCTCCCATGCTCTTGAAGGCGAAGTCACTATTATTCTCCATGTAGTACTCCATACTGTAGTATTCAGGCAGTCGCACACGGACGAATCCGTTTCGTTTTTGTCTCTTACCCCCCATCGGGATAGCGAAGTGAAATCCTACGTTCTTTTGTTTACCCTCGTGGAGGGCGCCGTAGATTCCTATGGCATACTCTCCGAAATGGCGGGTAATGTCGAGTCGGACTCCGTAGTCTCCGAACATCCACCTTCCGCCTTGCAGCTCAAACTGCAACTTGGTGTAGGGCTCGTAGTAGTCCGCTGTAGCGAGAAGGTTCCACTGGTCCAATTTCGTTATCTTGTATTGGGCCGCGAAATATCTGTTCTTGATGACTCTTGCAAATCCCTGATAACCGGTGATGCCTCCGTTTATTCTGAAGTCCAGGTTCCGGGTAGCGTGAAACTCAACCTTTGCCTGCGCACCAACGCGGTTGTACCTGAAGAATCCCAATGCGGCGCTGACGTACCAACGTTTGCTGCTCACAATCTGCTGCTCAATGTCATTCACCCCAAACTGAATATATCGCTGCTCACTGGTTCTGTCCGTGAGCCGATAAACAATGGGGATTATGGCCTGAAGTGTGAGTCGCCCACCTTTCCATAGGTTCATTCCGACGGTGGGGGCGATGCGGATGTTGTAGTCGAACAGATGGTCAAGATAGTGGTTGTCAAAGCTAATCATCGGGTAGAAGGTCAAATCAATCTTTCCGGTAGATTTACGCTTGGGCTTCTCGTCTTTAAGACGTTCCTGAACCATTCGCATCTCGCGATCCACTCTCACGTCCCATATTCCCTCACGCTTGAGGGCGTGGACGACGAGCTGTGGCATTTTATATTCTGTGAGGAGCAATTCGAATTGTTTCGCATCCGGACAACTCCTTTCCATTTGTTTTATGGCTGTGGCTGCGCCTCTGAACGTTCCTCTGTAAGAGTGGTTCTCTATAGAGGCGAAGACAGTGTCCGCCACAATCTTTATCCTAATGTCTTCAAAACCTTCATCCTTCAGGAGGTCTGCCGCTGCATCTTCTTGTGCCCAAGCTGCTGTGCTAAAGCAAGTTAGAGCTAAGCCTACGATGGCAGTTTTGATATTCATTTCCCTTTGGATTATGTGTTTAATTAGTAGTTATTTTATGGGCATTAGCCGCTGCTTACACCCTAGTGCTTCAAAATTTAGGGCAAAGGTAATACTTTTATATAGAATAGAACTAATCTTTTGAAAAATTTAACTCTTTTTATATTTACAGGGAGCGTTTGCGCAACGATTTCAAGGTGAGAAACAGGTCAAATGTTGTATTCCACTCGCTCCAATACCAAGCCTCATCCTCTATTCTTATGCAGGTATTTTCACCTGGTCCGACAAAAGAGAGCTTTCCGGACAACAGGTTTATAACCTGCGGCATCCGTCGCAGAGCCTGCTGACTAACAGCCCGGAACTGCAGGCGGTGGTTACTGCCTTTGATTATCACCGGCCCCTTGCGGGCTGCTTTCGTATATATGGCAACAAACAGATATATGATAGGGAAAAACGTGAGTAGGAACGTTAAAGCTATGAGAATATCTGTTGTACGCTTGTAAATGGAAGACCAACGATCTAGCCCCTCTCTTGTAGGGCGGGGAGTAGTTACTTCCTCTGTCGCGATCTGGTTTGATTCAGGCTGTGCTCCGAGAAATCTCATCAGCAGAAGTCTCTCCGAAGGAATCAGTATCAGCAGAATACCATAGGTCAGAAGGAAGAACAGCGAGGTTCCGATACGAGTCTGTGTTATCCACAGCAACAGCTGGGAGAGGATCACGAACCAGATTACCGTCAGGATAGAGTGATGGAATACAATGTGCGGCTTATCACAAGTCAGTTTTGTGCCGATTTGCAGCTGGACTACAGAATAGATGAGAGCCAAAAGCACAAGGAACCTGGTCAGATACATACTGGATAGCGGCGGCAAGAGCCAACGAGCCAGAAGGCTGCTAACAACAGTCATCAGCAGGACCTCCAGCAGGAGAATCAGCAATTGCAGCGTTTTCCAGGATATAGCTCGTGTCATTTATTCAGGTCAAGAAGAGTTCTGGCAAGAGGCAGAACCGTAGTCTTTAAGATTATGTCGTTGAGACGGTGCTCGCCATCGAAGGTAGCAAAATGTGCATCGCCATAATGCTTCTTATATATATCCTGGCAATTGACAGTCTTGTCGTGTATGCCAAAGAGACCATATACCCGTTCGCGCTCCTCGGGAGTAACGCCCTTGAAGCTCTGCTTCTCCAGCTCGCGGAACTGGGCAATCATCTCCTTATCCACCTTGAATGTCTTGGCTCCGTCTTCCCGTTTGTTGTGAAAGTCATAGTTCCCCATCCCGCGGAAGGTGAGCAGACGCGCCATCTGGAAAGAGGGATTTACGAGGATGCGTTTGTATCCGTACTGCAACTCGGTATAAAAACCTCCCATCGAGGTACCGATGATAAGGTCAGGCTGTTCGTCGGCAATATACTGGCGCAGGAAGGCAATTGCATCAGCAGGCATCACGGGAATATCCGGTGAATGAACCACAACGCCCTCGGGATATAGAGCATTACGCATGTTCGTAGCGGTACCAGAGGCACCGCTACTCGCAAATCCGTGTATATAGATTATCTTCTTCATTTTAGAATCTTTTGTCCCTTTATGATGTAAATTCCGCGCGGGAGTGCGTTGAATGTTGCGCATGTGGCGACTTTCCGTCCTGCGGAATCATAGACTGGAGTGGCGGGTGAAGCGCTATTCAGGATTTCAACCACATCCTCGTCATCAGTTGCAGGCAAACAGAACAAACCGTCGTGAATGTCTAAATACTTAGGCTCGTCCCAGAAGGTTGCGTACATACTGAACTGGTTGGTCTGTCCTATAGTGGGCTGCTCAAATACATAAGCTACGGAACCGCCGTCGGGATAGAGGCCAACTGTCTGCTGTGCGCTGTGCTTGCAGTAGATCAGCGTATCGGCCCACGACTCGTCAGCTGCCGTAATCATAACGCAGCCGCTGTCTGCATCCAGTTTGAACGAGGCGTGCAGCTGGGTCAGGCTTGCCTTCTTGTCCGCCCATACTATGAGATATCCATGAGCAGGAACAACGGTAGAGTATGCACCCTTTGACGCGGCAACCACCTGCATCTTCTTCGGGTTTGTAATCTTATCGCTGAGGTACATTCCGGCGATATCGATATCCTCGTCCGTAGTGTTATACAGTTCGAAGCAGTCTGCTTTCTTCTGATAATCATTGATGTAGATGTCATTGGCAGCACTCACTTCGTTAATCATTATCGGATGAACGTTGGACTGTGCCAGTTCCGTTGCGTCGAGCGGCTCGTATGTGGCCACAAGCGTGACATTTCCGTCTTCTGGAAGTGTCAGTTCGGGCTCAGTGGAGATAAGGTCACCCTCACTCTCGGTGCTGACTCTCAAGGCTGCATCCCAGTAGATATCGGTGCTGGTGGCGTTGTTGTTATGGACCTCAACAGCAATTACATTCGTGCCATTATGGAAGAGTCTGGAGTCAAGTTCTATGGTTCCGCTCTCCGGGTTGGCGTTTGCATAAGTGTCTGCGAATGAGCTGAATGTCGGATTTGCTGTCTTGCTCATCAGATAGCGTCCGCCCTCAGAACCATTGACATAAACCACGAAGCCGTCGTCTGCCACCCAGTCGAGTGAATAAACGTCGGAAGACTTAACATTCTCCAACTGAATCTCCTTGCGGAAATAGTAAGTAGGATACTTTTGCTGGCTATTGCCGCCGTAGTCGAGGAACGTCTGGTAGCCTCGCCCGTTACTGGCATCCGAAGTGAAGTAGCCAAGTGGTGCGTTACCGCTCTCCCACTCCGATTCGTCATAAGACACTTCTTTCCAGTTCTCTCCATCCAGTGAGCCTTTGTCGTAGTAAAGCCACTCGTCTCCCTTGTCAAAGAGACTCTTGCCAGAGGTTACACCCTGACCGGTCCAACCAACAAACTTCATACCTGCAGGGGCCACAGCTTTGACCGTAATGGGAGCAAAGAGGCGGCCGGAGAACTCGCCTGTGGGTACTGGCATATTATTAATGTATATGCGCGCGAGGTCGTTGTCCGAACTGAGGCCGACTAACTGACCATTTCCGTAGAAGCCATAGTTGCTGTTGAGATATGAGCGCATATATTCAATGAATCGGGTCTGGCGCGAGTTAGAGAAGGAATTCTTCACGTCATCGGCCGTACGTGGGGACATCCCTTCAAGAGACAGACCGGCACTCACGTAGTCCTTCATCTCATTGATTACCTTAGCGGCTCTCGTTGGCTCAAATACGCTGCCCACAGCGATGCAGTACTGATCGATGAACTGTTTCTGGAACTCCTCGTTGTTCAAAAGATTGAGGAAGAGCGTGACAAATTCAATCTCTGCCGAGATGCGTCCCGACGGATATAGGTCAGAGACGCCGTAAAGTTGGTCGAATGTATAATACTGCTTA
>Ga0310691_10009217_pt1 | contig 10057 bp, 7 predicted proteins | sample 176DNAGHGlowgp2_FD_203887 | JGI IMG/M metagenome (GOLD analysis project Ga0310691, IMG submission 203887) | Sheep rumen microbial communities from Palmerston North, Manawatu-Wanganui, New Zealand - 1766 DNA GHGlow gp2 (v2) (version 2) | ecosystem: Host-associated > Mammals > Digestive system >...
AGGCATGGAACAAGCGCTGTTCTCCTATTGCAATATCGGTTTAACATAAGATTAACAAATAGAGTATATATAACTATGGCAACAGCAATAAAAGCAATACCGACGCTTTATGGTAAAGAAGCTCGCCGTTTCCGTGACTTGGCAGACGAGGCCGAGCGCAGATATGAAGCCGCCGGCCCAAAGGACAGAGACTGCGACCCATTCGTCATCTCCATGCGCGAGATGTTGAAACGATCAGGCTTCTAAGGAACCATGGACGATTCTTGGCTTCTTACCAACTGCGACCTCTCGCTACTCACCAGGGAGGTCATAGAGTCATGCCATCCCTTTACATGCGGAACAGACGGGGACATGGACGAGTTCTTCCGTCAGGACGTAATCGATTACACCCATTTTCTCATGGGCAAGTCTTATTGCTTCCGCCTCAAGGACGACGCGCAGACCATCGTGGCATGTTTCACCGTGTCCAACGACAGCATACGCATCTATGATCTGCCCAGCAGTCGGCGTAATGCCATGTGGAAGATTACAAACCGTGAAAAAATGCTCAGCCGCTATCCCGGTGTGCTCATCGGTCGTCTGGCCGTGGCCAAAGGCTTTGGCGGGAAAGGTGTTGGCAGCGACGTTCTCCTATTCATCAAGAAGTGGTTCACCGAGAATGACAACAAGACTGGTTGCCGCTTTGCAATCGTCGATGCAAAGAACGAGCCGGAAGTACTCCGTTTTTACGAAAAGAACAATTTCGTTTCTCTATTTCCACACGAGATAGACGAGGATCTTTACACCAAGCCTCCTAAGGATGATGCTGAGCGTACTGAGCGGATTGAACATCCACGAAAACTCAGAACACGCTTGATGTTCTGTGACTTACTTGAAGATTAGAACTTACAAACATACCTTTTATGCCCCACCGAGAGAGACTTATAAACTTTGTTAAGCGAGAGCAGAAAATGACCGATTTACTTGGCCATTCCAATATTTTTGCTACTCTCTCTCTCTCTCTCTCTCTCAGGTACTAACAGCCAGTCCACCTATTTTTATACACGCGCATACGTGCGTGAATTTATGGCTTTCTTTGCAGAAATGCAAGGGAAGCTTTGCTGTTTTTATCCCCTTTGCTTATCCGCACCCTCAGCGACAGGCAGCCTGGCGGCTGAAATGAGGCGGCGGGTGCAGCGATAGACGTAAGAAACGATATATAATTATAATTCACAATAAGTTTAATCTATTAAAAACGAAAGGCTAATGAAAGTAAAATTATTTTCAATTCTCGCCCTGCTGCTCTTTGGAGTGACGCAGGGTGTGGAGGCGCAGACTCACGTCTCGAAACTGAAGACGCGCACTGCTGATGCAGAAAAGTGGACCATCAGCCCCAACCCTGCCGGGGAGGGCGCGACGGTGACCGCCACGTACACGGGCCGCAAGAAGGTGATGAGCGTGCAGGCGGAGAAGAACCCCTACACCGACCTCTCGATGGTGGACAACGCCGGCAACGAGCGCCAGAGCCAGTGGACGGCCAACTGCTACATGGTACACACCGCCGGCAAGTACCGCCTGCCGCTGGTCTACGGCAACGCCATCAAGAACGGCGAGGCCAACACCTCCGCCTATACCGGCACCACCTACTATAAGTGTACACAGACCTTCCCCAACCACGAGGGCAACGCCATCAACGCACCGTGGATAACGAAGAGCCCCGACGGCCAGGGAGCCGACCGGGGCATGGGCATCAGCGTGACGCAGGCCGAGCTGCTGTGGCAGGACGCTCAGGGGCTGGTGACCGAAGTGGGCATCAAAGGCGACTACCTCACGCTCACCGTTGGCAAGAACGCCGCCGAGCAGGAGGGCAACGCCGTGGTGGCCGCCAAGACTGCCGACGGCACCATCGTATGGTCGTGGCATATCTGGGTGACAAGGCAGACCTTCGCCGCAGCCGACCTAACCACCATCAGCACCGGCAGGCGCACCTACAAGCTGACACCTGTGAACGTGGGCTGGGTGGGCAACCGCGTGAGTGCAGGCTACAGCCCCTACTACCAGTGGGGACGCAAGGATGCCTTCATACCGGCAGGTGAAGACAAGGGAAGCAACGGCGGATGCGGCGGTGGCGGTAGCATTGGCATGAAATTGGATGAAGCATTGTCGTATTCATCCAACCGTGAGGTCTATAACATCAGCGGCAACACGCTTACGGGCATTACCATCATTACCGACAACAGTGCCACCATTGCCGATAACATCAAGCATCCTACCACGTTCTATTACAACAATACCAAACCCAACTCTTTCGATTTGGCAGCCCCCCACAACCAACCCTTCATCAATCTGTGGGATTCTAAGCAGTATCCAGGGAGGTCATCAGGCTCAACGACAACAAATATTGCAACGGCGACCACGAAGACAGTCTATGACCCGTGTCCGGCAGGGTTCTGCGTGCCTACAAGCAACCTGTGGAATTACATGTATGGCAAGAAATCGGGCTGTACCCTCGACGAAACGAATGTGGGAATGAACTACACCTCCAACACCCCCGAACTGTTCTTCCCCCTCATGGGTCGTCGTGTGAATTGTGCCGTCGACCCAATTGAAAACCATGGCAAGACGGTCTATTTCTGGTCGGCAACAGGTACTTTTGATAGTAGTTTTTCTCTGTATGGTTCTGAAATATTGGCTATAAAAAGTGATCGCCAGGACACTTTCACAACAGCCCAAACCTTCTATGGCTACCCCATCCGTGCCGTTGCTGAATGATGCACTCTCCTACATAGACGCTACACATTACTTATCAGATTAAAGCAAAAGAATACATGAAACATATCCAGAAACAAGCCATGACGCTCGCACTGCTCCTTGGGGCAGCCACGGGCGCATGGGCACAAGACGACATCCAGGTCACCCAGGTCCAAGGCCAGGTCAACCAGTGGCAGTACACTATGCCCGACGACAACGTGGAGCTGACCGTCAAGTATTTCCCCACGGCCGCCTTCAGCGAGGGGGGCGAGCCCACAGCCATTCAGGGCATCATTGCCGGCACCGACGCGGCCCTCGTCAGCACGGGCCAGAGCCAGCAGGGCACCGTGATGTACTACGCCACCACCGATGCCACGGCTCCTGACTTCGACGCCGCAGGTTGGAGCGATGCAGTGCCCACAGCTGCTATCGTGGAAGGTGACAAGACCGAAAGCACCCGGGTCTATGTGTTCTACTACATCAAGGGCAACGACGCCCCCGAGGGCCAGACGGCCACTGCCGAGAACACCTTCAGCGACACCGACATCTTCGGCCCGCTTAACATCACCTTGAAGAAGAATTTGTTCAACGTTGCCATCCGGCCCGCTACCCAGTTCTCTGCCGACGGCGGACAGGCTACCGTGACCGTTGACGGACAGTCGACAGACAACTTTATGCTCAAGCAGGGGCAGACCATCACCGTCGCCGCTGCCGAGGGCTACAAAATCCGCACCGCGAAGATGGGCGATGCCGACGTTCCTGTCGGTGAGGTCACCACGGGCGACTTAGGCAAGCTGGTCGATCAATTCGGCAACATCTATGCCGACAGGGCTGCGGTCGAAGCCGCAGGTGCCTGGGCCGTTGCCCAGATTGTCTATGTGGGCAGCAACACCGGCGTAGAAGGCTACGACCGCGGACTGGCCATCGACACTGATAACGATTTAGGTGATTTTGTTGACATTCCAGGCACGCAAACGCTTTACCCAAGCCAGGCTCAGTGGAATACGATGTTCGAGGCTGCCGGAGGCTATCAAGCCTTGAACGACGGAATGACCGCAAGCGGCGGGATTGGCTTTTTAGATTACTATAATGAAGGGTGGGGTGAGCCATACTATTATTCCACTGACGTGGATTCTGATGGCAATGGAATATTCTTCAACTTCTTAACGGGTGAATGGGAAGCTAACACGTCGGTCTATCCGAACCACCGCTACATCCGCGCCATTGCCCCAGCCGCATTGAGTGGTGAGGATGCCACCCTCAATGATGCCCGTACCGTGGCTACCTACACGGTGCCCGACCACGATGCCACCGTCAAATACCTGTTGGCACGCGACCTGACCCGGCAGGTGGCCTTCGCCGGCATACCCGCCGAGCCCGTCGGCCTGACGATGGGCCCCGACGGCAACTACCAGCCCGCCACGCCGCTTGACATTCAGCTCAACGACGCCATCGCCGGCGCCAACATCATCGGTGCCGACGGCCTCACCGTCAGCTACGAGAGGCTGGGCGACGGCGACACTTGGACGGCAGCGGACGACTTCCTGACCGACATGCAGCCCGGCACCTACCGCGTCGTGGCCGCTGCCACCGACGAGATGAGCCCCTACGACGGCACGCTCACCTCGGCCACCTTCACGCTCACTGACAACGGCATACGCCTGGACGAGGCTGCCGACAACAGTCCGGTACTGGCCAAGAAAGACGGCCAGCAGGCCAACGCCACCCTGACGCGCACGCTGCAGGCCGGCGGCTACAACACCTTCGCCGCTCCCTTCGCCATCGGCAGCGACGTGCTCACCGCCAAGGGCATCACCGCCAAGGAGCTGACCGCCTCGGCATTCGACAGTAAGACGGACGTGCTCTCGCTCACCTTCGCCACCGTCACCAGCCTTGAGGCCGGAAAGCCCTACCTGGTCAAGGTTGGCACCAACGTGGAGAACCCGACCTTCGAGGGCGTGACCATCAGCAGCACCGCCACAACAACCGAGACCGAGGCCGTTGACTTCATACCCACACTCGGCGTAACCGCCATCACGGCCAACGCGCAGAGCATACTCTTCCTCAGCTCCGGCAACAGACTCTACAACCCCGCCGCCGCCAACAGTCAGCAGATAAAGGGCTTCCGCGCATACTTCCTGCTCAAGGGCGACGCCGCCTCAGCCCGCTCCTTCAGCCTCGACTTCGGCGATGGAGAGGTGCTGGGCATCAGAGAGATTGAAAACGGGAGACTAAAGATGGAAAATGGCGGCTACGACCTGCAAGGACGCCGTATGGAATCTTCAATCTTCAATTCTCAGTCTTCAATCCGAAAGAAGGGGGTGTACATCGTGAACGGAAAGAAAATAGTAATCAAATAAAACAAAAAGGAGGAAAAAAAACATGACAAAGAAAAAGATTTATCAGAGTCCCGCAATTGAGCTGTACGAGGCCGAGACGGAAGAGCAACTCCTTGCGCTGAGCAGTGTCAAGAGCACCGGCCTTGACTCGGAAGAGTCGCTGGACTACGGCGACACCGAGGGCAACAAGGAGAAGAACATCTGGGACGAGGCTTGGTAAATGCTGCTCACTGGGTCCACTTCTCCAAAAGTGGGCCCTGTTTTTCACTTATGTTTTATAATAAACAAAACAGACAAGAATTATTATGAAGTCAAGAAAATTATCTATGATTGCCCTGCTGCTCATGGCAGCGACGCAGGGCGCAGTGGCTCAGACCGGCTATCCCGTCGTCGTGAAGCACGGTGTGGAGGAAGCCGGCAACTGGAGTGCCAACCCTGAGCGTGCGGCGAGTGGCCAGACGGTGACCGTCACCTACAACGGCACGCTGAAGGTGAAGAGCCTCGATGTAACCCCTGTCGTTCCCACCGACCTCTCGCTGGTGGACTGCGCCGGCAATGCCAACGCCAACGGCCGGACAACGGCCAACTGCTACATGGTACACACTGCGGGCGACTACCGTCTGCCACTGGTCTATGGCAACGCCATCAAGAACGACGCGCTCAACAGCGCCGCCTATACCGGAATCACCGGTGACAACACCACGAAAACCTTCCCCAACCATGCCGGAACGGCCATCAATGCGCCATGGATTACGAAGGCAACTAATGGCACCGGCGTGGACAAGGGCATGGGCATCAGTGTGGCCTCGGCCGAGCTGCTGTGGCAGGATGCCCAGGGAATAGTGACCGCCGTAGACATCGAGGGCGACTACCTGACCCTGACCGTGGGCAAGAACGCCACCGAGCAGGAGGGCAACGCCGTGGTGGCCGCCAAGGACGGCGACGGCAACATCGTATGGTCGTGGCATATCTGGCTGACAAAGCAGACCTTCGCCACAGGCGACCTGACTACCGTGACCACGGGCAGCCACACCTACCAGCTGACACCCGTGAACGTGGGCTGGGTGGGAACGCCCTTCGGACGCGGCTACAGCCCCTACTACCAGTGGGGCCGCAAGGATGCCTTCATACCGGCTGACATTACAGTGGTAGATAAGGAAAAACCGGCAGCGACAACCAAAACCACAAGCACTGAGCCCAGCTCAGATAGCAATCCAGGGGTTCATATTATCGTCAAAGTAGACACGGAACAGTTTGAAGAATACCAGGTAACGCTCAGCAACAGTCACACCGTATATGACATCGACGGAAACCCAGTGACGGGCATAGTGCTCGACAATCTGAACACTGATGCCACCATCGCTGCCAACATCATGGCCCCGACAACGTTCAGGTACAAAGCGGACAACACCTTTAGCAATCTGTGGAATGCTCAGACAGGATCAACCGAGAACGTATCGACGGCGACGAAGAAGACCGTCTATGACCCGTGTCCACCTGGCTTCTGCGTGCCCACCGACAACCTGTATTCTTACTTCGGTTCTTTGACCGTCAGCAAATTCCCCTGGAATGATGAACGCATGGGACGCATCTATACGCTCACTACTGAAACCATTGAAGGGACTACTGTCACGACTACTACCACCCCCACAGTGTTCTTCCCCGCCCAGGGCAAGCGCGACTACAGGAACCAGATGGTAGACGTGGACCGTATCAGCTCCTTCTGGTCGGCTACCGGCTTTGTGGACAGCAACTCAAACAAGAAAGCTTATGTATTCTATATCTCGGATCGTGGTTTGGCAGTCTCTTCTTATCAAAGTCGCGGTATAGGCAGCTCCGTGCGTGCCGTAGCCGAAGAATGAGGCACTCTTTGACATAGATACTACACATTAATTATAATATCAAAGCAATCGAAAACATGAAACATATCAAGAAACCAGCAATGACGCTCGCTCTGCTCCTTGCGGCAGCCACGGGCGCATGGGCCCAGATTGCCGTGACGCGCACCGAGGGCCAGAACCAGTGGACGTTCAGCATGCCTGAAAGCAAGGTGGAGCTGGCGCCTACCTATTTCCCCCGGGCCGCCTTCAGCCAGCAGCCCGCCGCCCTTGAGGACGTGACCGCTGGCACCGACAAACCCATCATCAGCGCCGGAGAGAGCGCACAGGGCACCCTGAGATACTTTGTCACCGCCGATGCCAACGCCGCGGCACCGGCCATCGGCGACACCGGCTGGAGCACCGCCCTGCCCACCGCCGCCGTCATCACGAGTGATGTCAGCGAGGACGCCACCGCTTACGTCTATTACTACATTGTGGGCAACGACGGCACAGTCGATGAGACCTTCAGCAACTCTGAGGTGCAGGGACCGCTGGCCGTTAGCCTGCTGAAGAACCTCTACACCGCCACCTTCACGCCGCAGAACGTGCTCACCATCCTGGGCGGCAAGGCCACTCTGGCCGTGGTGGGTGGACAGTCTGTTTCCCTCGGCGACGCTGAGGCCATCGGCAGCCTGAAACAGGGACAGGCCATCAGCATCACCGCCGCAGCAGGCTACACCGTCGGCACCATCACCCTCAACGGCGGCGACTCGAAGGCTACCTACAACGAAGGCAGCACCGTGGCTACGTTCGCCATGCCGCAGGCCGACGCCACCGTGGCCTACACGCTGCAGCGCAGCATGGGCACCAACATGACGGTGCAGATGGGGGCCGGCAACGAAGGGGTTACCTACAACATCGAGAAGAAGGACGGCCTCTGGGTGCCCGAGGGATCGACCAGGGCACAGCTGCTGGCCCTCTTCGCCGTCAGCGACAATATGACAGGCGCGCCCAAGACAACCCTCACACTGGGCGAGGACTACGATGTGCAGCTCTATAAGATTAATGAAAGCGGTGCGGTCGTGGGCAGCCCCATAGCGTCGGCACAGTTTGACTTCGCCCCCGGCCGCTACGCCATGAAGGCAGTGACGCTCGGACCGGGCAGCATGTACAGCGGCGAGACCGGCCTCTCGAACACCTTCACGCTCGCCGCAGCCAACCTGCCTGGCGACATACCCATTGGCGGACAAAGGGACGGCGTGGTGGATGCCGACGACGTGGATAATTTCTTTAACTTGATGTTCAATAATCAATTGCCTAAATCGACAGACCCAACGTATATGTTGTTCGACGTGAATAACGACGGAGAGGTAGACATCGCCGACCTTCAGGGCATAGCCAACATTGCCAACGGGCTGAACTGGGACGGCTCTGTTCCCCAAAACAATGCGCGCCGCTTTAACGGGAAGGCAAGTCAGGATACTGACAAAAAGTAAACTTAAAACAACAAAGAGATGAAAAAGCATATAATCCTATTGTTTGCGCTCCTCTGCCAGATGCTGGGTATGGCCGCTGAAGAGAAGGTCTACATCAGCGACTTCAGCATCAAGGCGGGCGAGACGAAGCGCATCGCGCTCTGCTTCGACACCGACCGGACAGATGTCACGCGGCTGCAGGGAACGGTGACGATGCCGGAAGGACTCACCGTAGTCAACCAAAGCTCTACCGCAGGCTTGTACGTCTGGATGACAGGCAACAGTGAGCGTACGGGCGGGGCTATGGTGTCCTACAACCCTTCGGCGGGTGGCGTACTGATGACCACTGGCGAGTTCACGCCGGGCACGGGGGCTGTGGGCTTCATTGTCGTGAGGGCCTCTACGGCCCTGGCAGAGAGTAGCCCCATCACCATCACTGGATTCAATGTTAAGAAGAGTGACGGCACGTATGCCGATGTTGCTTCTGAAAACTGTACCGTGACCCGCGATGTCAGCGGACAGAGCGGCGAGCAGAGTGGCGAGGTGTCCTTCGCTTTCAGCCCGGCGAGCCTGACGCTGGAAAAGGGGGAGAGAACCACCGTCGAGGTGACGATGGACAACGAAATGACGCTCACTGGTATGCAAGCCACGCTGACAGCCTCGACGGGACTCACCATCACCAGTGTCACCAAGAGCAACCGCATGATAGGCACATTCCGCTACAACACCACATCGGGCTTGATCATGAGCTTCGGCGGCATCGACGGCAATGAAGGCACGGTGTTCACCGTAGGTCTGAAGGTTAACGATGATTTCACCGGCTCTTCTGCCACACTCACCATCAGTGGCTTGAAGGTGACCACTGGCGCCGCAAAGAGCATCGCCGCCCCCGATATTACGCTGAACGTCACGGTGCCTGTGTTGGAGCTAACGCTGGACGAGGAGCAGGACAACACCAAGACACTTGCTGACAACAATGGCAAGCAGGCCAACGTCACCCTGAAGCGCACGCTGCTGACGGGCAGCTACAACACGTTCAGCGTGCCCTTTGCCATCCCTGCCGACAAGTACAGCGACTACAAGCTGACAGGCGTAAAGAAGCTGTCTACCTCTGCGTTCGACAGCTCCACAGGCGTGCTCACACTCAACTTTGACAACGAGTTAGAGGCTATCGAAGCAGGCAAGCCCTATCTGGTGAAAGTCAGTGAGAACGTCGTGAACCCAGTGTTCAATGGCGTGACCGTCAGTAGTACAAAACAGAACACAGAAACCACTGCCGTGGACTTCATCCCCACGCTGGGCGCAACAACCTTTGCGGGCGACGTGAAGAGCATCCTCTTCCTCGGAGCCAGCAACAAGCTCTATCATCCCAGTGCCGAGAATCAGCAGATGATGGGCTTCCGTGCCTATTTCCAGCTCAAGGATGACGCCGCAAAGGCCCGTGCCTTCCGCTTGGACTTCGGCGACGGCGAGACTACGGGCATCAAGGCAATTGACAATTTTACTATTTCACAATCAGACAATTGCTACGACCTGAGCGGCCGTAAAATAGTGAAATCGTCAAATGGTAAAATGGCCAAGGGTGTGTATATCGAGCGTGGAAAGAAATTTGTCATCAAGTAAAAAATAAGGAGGAACCGACTATGATAAAGAAACCATATCTACGGCCCACGACCAACGTGGTGGAAGTCAA
>Ga0310691_10009220_pt1 | contig 10054 bp, 10 predicted proteins | sample 176DNAGHGlowgp2_FD_203887 | JGI IMG/M metagenome (GOLD analysis project Ga0310691, IMG submission 203887) | Sheep rumen microbial communities from Palmerston North, Manawatu-Wanganui, New Zealand - 1766 DNA GHGlow gp2 (v2) (version 2) | ecosystem: Host-associated > Mammals > Digestive system >...
CATTTCAGGTATTCATCTTGCCAAGACTGTTTAAATCCAGCGTATTGACATTCTTTAACCAAAACTTTCGTAGCCATGCAGCCTCCATGTAGCCGCGTTCGCGGCTGGTTGATGTTAGAGGCGTCCCCTTTACTCCGAAATCCCGGAATAAAAAAAGACGCATTTCTCCATTAGACGGAGAAACACGTCGGGCATTAATGTACCTAATATCCCCAAAATTGGCAAGGGGCTTAAGAAAATTTTACAGGGCGTTCCCCGGCCCAGGTCACTGAGCTTGCCGAAGGGCCGGGTCGGGCTATATCGCAAGGCGCCCCGTGCGCGCCTACGGCACCCCCGCGCCGCTCTTGCAACGGAGCCGCACAAGCGCATCTCCGCCCCAAGGGGTCACTATCCCTAACGCGAATTGCTATAATACAACATAACAATATATATTTAGGGCTATGGAAGAAAAAACTAAAATCAAATACATCTCTGAGATGCTTAATAAGCGTACAAAAGGGAAAGATTACGAAAATTTTGTAATCAACCAAATATACGCAAGGATAGATAATCCAGAATTAGAAATTGTTACACAAAAATGTGTAAGACCCACCAAGAGCATTGATACAAAGAACCTTACTAAAGTCGGTAAGAATCATTACCTTATTGACCTGTATTTTCCTCAAATAAATTTTGCCATTGAAGTTGATGAAGGCCATCATGAAAATGTCGAGAATCAATTTAATGACAAACAAAGAGAAAATCTCATAAAAGGGTCGGTTTCTTGCGATATAAAAAGAATAAAAATATGCAAGCCAGGAACAAAAATACCTCAAAATTATGACGACATTATTCAACAAATAAAAGAAATGGTTGTTGAAATAAAAGGCAAAATTTCCGAATGGGAAAAGAAGAACAATCAAAAGCTAAAGTGGATTACAAACGATGAAAAGATCAAAGGAGTAAAAAATTGCAAAGTCTTTGATGCTTGCGAAGCCATTCACTTTGGTGGCATAACAAAAGTTTTAAATCTTTTGCCAGGTATAAAACACAGTAAACTATATCAAAGATGTGTAAAAAACTTTGATATCTATTCTATTTGGATACCTGTATTAAGTGTAAGACTAGATGATGGAACTGTGAAAACAGCAAATGGATGGGAAAACTTTATTAATGAGGACAAAGACAAAATTATAGAATACCCCTCTGATGAAAAATACAACAAAAAACTTGATACATATAATGCACCAACAGGAAGCTGCCCTCCAAAATGGGGTTCAAGAAAAAGAGTTGTTTTTATGAAAATGAAGGATGATTTTGGAAATAATTGTTGCCGTTTTTTGGGAGTATTTAAACCCGATCATATAGAATACGAGAACGGAAAACAGAAAAGAATTTATAATCGAATTGCTACGACGATAGCGTTTGCTGAAATTGTCAGAAAAAGTTAATCCTCTTTTTTCAATAACTAAAATACAGGATTTGCCGACATGAATAAACAAGATTTATTACATCGCGAACAGTATGTCAAACTACTCGAAAGCCTCATTGATAATAAAGTACAAAATCAAAATGGGTTTTCTTTTGCTATTGACGGTTCTTGGGGAACTGGCAAAACATTCGTTCTCCAAATGCTAGAAGAGAAATTAAAAACTAACGGTTATCTTATTTTTCATTATAATTGTTGGAGCAACGATTACTACGAAGAGCCTCTTATTGCGATTATATCAACCATTGTCGACACCCTAAAGGACATTGATTTGCCCACAAGTGAAGAACGAAAAAAAGATGTTGTATCTAACGCACTAAGGTTCCTAGCGAAACTCCTATTCATGATTACCAAAAACAAATTTGGAGTCAATTTCCAAGAATTAGGAATAAATCTCGATGATTTAAAAGAGAATACAATAGAGGCCATTAAAGCCGACAAAAAGCCCTTGTTTTCCCATATTGTTGATGAACATTTTTCCATAAAGCAGAGCATTAAAGGCATCCAGAAGCAATTACTTAAATTGCAATCGGAATGGAAGGGCATTATCTTTATTGTAGATGAACTTGACAGATGCTTACCCAATTATGCAATTAAGGTTCTCGAAAGACTTCATCACATTTGTTTTGATTCCGAAAAAAACGATTTTAGATTTATACAAATACTTGCTATCAACAAAGCAGAATTAGCTGATTCCATTTCAAAGGCTTTTGGAAAAGATTTTAATATCGGGAAGCAAACAATAAATCAATCGCATTCATCGCAAAATGCACTTGCATTCGCTGATTATTATTTTCAAAAGTTCATTCAGTTAATCATTCCTCTCCATATAGGGGATATATCAAATGGTTCTGAATTAATCCTAGATGGTTTCGAAAATGAATTTTTCGGATATGAAGAATCTGATAAAAAGATTATTGATGGATTTTTCTCATTAGTAATGAAAAACTTTTCAATGAGAAGCAAAATGGAACTCGTCAATCATACAAAGATGATCCATCAATTAACTTTAGCAAGAAATCCAGATTTACAAAAACCTCGTATTTGGATTCTTGCCGTTGAATTAGTAGATTGCCTGTATCGTTACCTATTGAAGCAAGAAAAACCCAAATTGAACTATGGAAAGATAGACCACCAGGGAATCATGTTTTGGCTTGGTGAAAAAGAAGGGTTAGTTTTTGCAACTAATAATAATGATTATCTAGATTTAATTAACCTGGAAAAATGGTCCCAAAGCTTTGTTGACGGTTATATTCAAGACATTGATGGTGGTGGCGTTTCCTTCAATTCCGTTACACCACTCAATTACGTAAAATACTTTTTCGTGTCTGAAGATAGTAATGTTAAGCCTACCCCCCAAACTATTACACAGGATAGTATTCCTTTTGTTAAGGCGTTTCGGGAAACATTAGATATTATTGAACCGTTACAATAATGAAAAAAGAGATATTTCTGCCCCACCCCAAGGGGTTACAATCCCTAACGCAAATAGCCTAGAAGCTGTGTTATCTCCCGTTATCTTCTTTTAAATAGCAAAAAAATCATAATGTGCACTATATGGCGTGGCTAAATGCTGCGCTATTTATATGTTTTCTGGAAACCTCTCACAACCGTTTATTATATGTCCCTACAGCAGAATATCGGCGTGGCCCTCAGGGCGTTGCGCGCGCAGAAAGGCGTCTCGCAAGAAAAACTGGCACTCGAAACCGGCATCGGCCGTCGTTACATGAGCGACATCGAGAACGGGCGCCGGAATGTCTCGCTCGAAATTGTCGAGAAGATTGCCTCATACTTTGAGATGAGCGCGAGCGAACTCGTCGAGAGAATCGAAGCAGCCGATTATCCACCCCTCACGCTGAACGGACTCAAGGACATTCTCTGCGAGCGTGGTTACGAAGATGCCGTAGTACTCGAAAGCCCCGACTACCTTGGCGCAATCGTCGGTGTGAGCGACGACGGGCGCGTCATCTACGATTACGAGAAAATGGCGCTGTGCCTGATGGAAACCGACGGCATGGATTACGAAGAAGCAACTGAATTCATCAACTTCAACACCCTCGGGGCGCTGCCCTACATGGGCGAGAAACGACCGATAATTTTGAATAAGATTGAGAGGTAATTTGTGAGATACTTGTATTCAGATGTATTTGGCCATTTCCTCCGCAAGGATTCCGAATCTATTTTTGGTGAACTCGTTGATAACTATCATGGCGAGATTATAGGCACAACGAAAGAAGCCTGGAAAGGCGAGATTGCGTTATTAAAGAAAGTGCTTGTGCCGTGGTCTAGCGAGAATGCGCAAATCATCTTTGAATACAACATTCCGCGTCTTGGCAAGCGAATAGACGTTGTTCTACTGTTGCAGGGTTTGATATTTTGCCTTGAATTTAAAGTCGGACAAAAAGCGGCATTGCAGGCAGACGTTGAGCAGGTAATGGATTATGCGCTGGACCTCAAGAATTTCCACCTATTCAGCCACGAAAAAAAAATAATTCCAATTCTTATCCCAACCCAACATCAATCTTCGACAACGGAATTTAAGCCTTCGGTCTATGACGATGGCATTTACAATCCGCTTATTACAGGCGAAGAAGGCCTGCAAGAACTTATCGAAAAAGTCTTGGAACATGCTGGAGTTTCATCGCAAGATGAAAATACCGAGAACTGGCTCATCAGCCCTTATTCACCGACTCCAACAATCATTGAAGCCGCACGGACGCTTTACGAAAATCACTCTGTTGAAGATATAACAAAACATGAAGCGGACAAGGTTTCAACGGATCAAACCATCGACTACATCCTGAACGTTATTGAAAACAGCAAAAATAAACGCGAGAAAAGCATTTGCTTTGTAACAGGTGTACCTGGCGCCGGAAAAACATTAGTCGGTCTTGATATAGCCGTAAAACAAACGTATAAAGACGGCGTGAAAGATAATGAAAACGGTGCCGTTTATCTCTCTGGCAACGGTCCGTTGGTCGCTGTTTTGAAAGAAGCCTTGGCTCGCGACAATTGGCGCAAATGCAAGGAAAAAGGTGAAAAGAAAAAACTGAGCGATTCACAGCGCGAAGTGGGTGAATTCATCCAGGTAATTCACAATTACCGAGACAACATGCTGGCAAAAATCAAGAATCCGGTCGAAAATGGGATAGTAGAAATAGACCCAACAAAAGCAGTTAAGCCAGACGAAGAAACGGGTTTTGGCGAAGTAGAGCACGTTGCCATTTTTGACGAAGCACAGCGCAGTTGGACGCAAAAACGCATTGCCGATTATCTCAAGCGCGGCGGAACATACGGAAACAAACTCAAGGTTCCAAATTTCCCTATGTCGGAGGCCGAATTTCTGATTTGGTCCCTTGATCAACGCGAAGACTGGGCTACAATAATTTGCCTTGTCGGTGGCGGTCAAGAAATCAATACCGGTGAAGCCGGCATTGCTGAATGGATTGAGGCGTTGAACAATAAGTTCAAGAAATGGAAAGTCTATATTTCTGATAAACTTACTGAACCCGAATATGCCGAAGGGCAAGTCACGGAAAAACTGAAAGGCAACCCGAATGTCAATTTCTCTGACAAACTGCATTTAGCAGTTAGCCTGCGTTCATTCCGAGCAGAAACTCTTTCCAATTTTATTCATTCACTGCTGTCATTCAATGCGAATGCTGCAGTTTTGTATCAAGAGATAAAGAAGAAAAAATATCCGATTCTGCTCACGCGTGACATGGACAAAGCCCGCCAATGGCTCAGGGAACATGCTCGAGGTAACGAACATACTGGAATTCTTGTAACCAAAGTGGCGGCGCGGTTCAAGCCCCTTGCTGTCAACGTGCTTGCGCAAGGCGACGAAAACGCAATCCACTGGTTCCTTGAAGACAAAACCGATATCCGTTCGTCAAACTACCTCGAAGATGCCGCGACTGAAATCCAAGTGCAGGGACTAGAACTTGACTACGCTTGTGTATTGTGGGATGCCGATATGAGATGCGAAAATGGCGTCTGGACTTACCACAAGTTCAATGGCAAGGACAAATGGAATCCCGAAAACAATGATGAAAACAAGAAATATATGCTGAACGCGTACCGAGTCCTTCTCACACGCGCAAGACAAGGCTTGGTCATCTGCGTTCCCGAAGGCAATTCCAATAAAACGCCAGAAGGCTTCCCTGAAGACCCGACAAGATTGCCGGAGTTTTATGATGGGACTTATGAATACCTGAAATCGCTAGGATTAGATCTGCTTTAAAATTTATTTGGCCGTTTGAATAGCGGCCATCCTTTTTTTGCACACGCCTAGAATGTGCCCTATATGGCGTGGCGATTTTTCTTGCGGATTATACGTTTCAAAAAGAACGTTGTATGAAAACAGCGTAGAAACAATAAATAAACACAAGAGATTATTATGAAATTATCTTTTAAGGAAGGCGATTGGGTTGATTTCAATACATGGACATCTGAATTTGGCGTTAGTGGGCAAAGCGGAATAAATGTTTCTAACGCAAATAATGTGATAGTTTGTGTTTCGAGAGAAAATGGTGATGGGGTTCCGTATAAAGACAGATGGTATAACCATATGCTATGGGATGGCGTTTGCTTTACAGGTCAAGGTTTAGAAGGGGACCAGACGCTAACGAAAGCCAACAGACGGCTTAAGCAAGATAAACGCGCTTATTTTTTCAGAAAAAAAAGAAGCTTATATCTATATTGCGGCCCATTCATTCTTGTTGAGGAACGTAACAATCCAAACCCGCGCCCCGAACTACAAAATGATATTAATGGTAATAGGCGAAACGTTTGGATGTTCAATATGAAATATTCGGACAATCACTATCCAGAAAAATTAGCTGAAGAAATGAAGAAATTTTAATTTTCAAAATCACCAAGAAGCATTCTTTTCTATCGACAATCCCTCATGCCGTTTGACAACTTTGTTATAATCTAGAAAGTTCACTCTTTCTTTTATGGGATTAAAAATAGAAGCATTCAATTTGTCATCAAATTCATTTTTTCTCGTTGCAGCAGCAACAATAAAGAACTCCGCAGCAAAATCTTGCAATTCATAAAATTTAGAAAGAGAGTTCTTTATATCGGTTGTATGTTCTACTTCATAAAAAACTGATGGCATATTTCTTTCATTGAACCATATGACATCAACTGTTTTAGCCTTTCTTAAAATCGAATCATAAGTAAAATGCGGAATATCGGTAGTATCAGTAACTTCTGCTAGCTTTTTTCCGAGAAAATTACGATTTTTATCTTGTGCTGGGACATACGTAGTCAATTTCTTAAACTTTCCAATCTCAACCAACAATCCCTGATAATATCCATGATCAAAAGATTGTTCACTTTTTTCATCACCGATTTTTAAATCAAGACGTTGCAAAACTTCTTTTCGATATTTTTCCAGAGCCCACAATCCTGGTCTAATCTTGAAAATTTGGTTGCAATCTTGAACAATCCTTCGAACACTAGCTTCTGGGGTTTTCGTTTTCCAATTAGAGAAATCAACAATTTCGTTCAACCGTTTAAAAGTCGCAAATCCGCCTTCTTTTTCCATCGCTGCAATAATTTGCTCGGTCTGAGAAATTGTTTTCATATACGAACCTTTTTTATCTGTTTTTTAATTCATGTTATTGCATGCCAGAACACCTCTCTGAAAAATGGGTTGCCAGCAAGCCTATCCCTAATTTTAACAACATTTCGATGAGCTAGTTCTATCAAGATACAATTTCTCTTCAAATTCAGCGCGGCTTCCCCCACGACGCCGCTGCCGGCGAAGGTATCGAGCACGGTTTCGCCCTGCCTGGTTACGAACTGGAGAATTTTTTCGCATAGGGTCAGCGGGAGTTCGCTCTGGTGTATCTTGTTCTTCCTTGCCACAGGCGGGATGTCGAACATGGCGGGGAGCATCTGCGCGGTGCCGCTCATGTACTGGGGCGTCCCAGTGTCCTTTGTCTTCTTGGCGTCGATGCGCAGGCTGCGCGCCTTGCCTTTCGAGAATATCATCACGTCTTGGGTGTTCTTGGACTTGCGCCCGGTATTGCTGACAAAGTTCCCCTTTTTCCAGGTGACTTTCGAGTAGTAGAGCAGCCCGCACTGTTCGGCGTACTTTTTGATTTGGTAGAGGTAGTCGTAGTTGTTCTCGTTTTCGGCGGGGAGGATTTCGACGAGGAAGCAGCCGTCCTTGAGCACGCGGGCTTTTTCCCTGAAGTCGTCGAGGGTGTACCTGAAGCAGTCGTACGTGGCGAAGTTGCGGTCGCCGCCCTTGTTGGACTTCTTGTCTAGCCACGGGTGGTCGGTCAGGATGCAGTCGATGGAGGCGTCCCCGAGCATGGAGAGGTCGCGGCAGTCGCCTTCTATCACGACGCAGCTTTCGTCGCCTTCGATTGTCCTGTACAGGCCCTTGGCGACGCGCTCGAATTTTACGCCGAGGTTGTCGTAGATGCGCGCGCGGACGGTTTCCTTCGGCTTGTCGGAGTTTTCGGAATAGGCGTCCTTGAGCGTAAATTCGCCCTTGTCCTTGAAACAGGAGTAGATGGTGTTTGCGAGTGATTTCATGCGCAGAAATATAGATCCGGCGGAGTGACAATTTGTGACATTTCAATGTTGAAAAAAAAATGAGAAATCTCTTGACAGGGGCCGCGCGAGGATGTATATTTAGTGAACAAATGTTCTAGTGCTCAAAATTTCAACAAGTTGCGGTTTTACGCTTGTCCGCAGCAAAAGTGTGCGAGGCGAATGAAGCAAAATCAAGTTACTTGATTTTATTTCTGAGCCGATGCCACGGACGCCATAGGCGTCAAAGGAGTGAAAAAATGAAGATAAAGGTAATGGACGCCGAGATTTCGGTGCAGAGAATCGGGAACGAGGATTACATCTCGCTAACAGATATGGCTCGTAGCCAAATGCAAGAACACATTATTTTCAAATGGCTTAGCACCAAAAGTACAATCGAATATTTGGGTGAGTGGGAGTCCCTCTACAATCCAGATTTTAATTATACCGAATTCGGTACAATTAAAAATATGGCAGGAAGCAACAATTTCGTCCTTTCGACAAAACAATGGATACTTTCCACTAATGCCCTTGGCATAGTGGCAAAAACAGGCCGATATGGGGGAACATTCGCCCATAGGGATATCGCCTATCATTTCGGAATGTGGATTAGCCCACGATTTCACCTACTTCTCATTCACGAATACCAGCGTCTCAAGGCTGCAGAACAGGCTCAATTGGGCTGGTCCGTGCGGCGAGAACTGTCGAAAATCAACTACCATATCCATACGGACGCAATCAAGCAAAACTTGATTCCCGCGACGCTTTCGAAGCAGCAGATGAGCATGGTTTATGCAAGCGAGGCAGACGTTTTGAATGTCGCCCTATTTGGCTTTACCGCGAAGGAATGGCGCGATGCCCATGCCGACTTGCAGGGGAATGTCCGCGACTATGCGACGGTGAACCAGCTGATTTGCCTTTCGAATATGGAATCGCTGAATTCCGTATTGATTAAGGAGGGGCTGCCGCAACCCGAACGCCTGCAGAAGCTGAACCAGATAGCCATTTCTCAGATGACTGTGCTGGAATCGATTGGGGAAAACAAGTTGTTGAAATAAGTTGTCTCGGGATTCTTTTGTATGGTCACCGCAGATTTACCCCAGTGTGGTCCACATTACGCTTCACGTCATTTCCGGCATGTGTCGCACGCCGAGGCCACCCGGCGATTTTATCCACTCGGATTCCGGCCAGAGTCTGAATTCCAGTACGGGGATGCCTAGGAGTCCTTCGTAGGTGGCGACGTCTCCGGTCACGATTTCGCCGATGATCATGCCGCATCCGTTTGTCTTGTCGAACAGCTTTTCGGCCTTGGCGCGGTTTCTCTTGAGTTTTGCGAGCTCGGTTTCGCGGTCTTTTGCGGTTGATTTCTTCAGGAATTTGTTCCACAGTTTTTCCCACTTGGCGATGTCGTTTTGCAGGTCATCTTCATGGGCGCAGGATTTGGAGACTGCGACGGCGAGGCGCTTGTTCGCAAACATTTTTGCATTTGTCCGCCATTCAAATGTCTTTACGCCGGTAAGCACTAGCTGGACGTACGGCGAGCGGATGACGAAGTAGTGTGACGGTTTACCTTGCATTTGGCGGGTCTCCGGAGAATGTTTGACTTTATTTAAAATACTCTATTGATTGTCTGCGGTCAAGCGGGGCGTTGCGGGGCCGGCGTCTGAGGCCCCGTAGAGGGGGTGGTGAGCAACGGAGTGCGAGCCAGGGGGAGGGTTCCCCCACCAAGTAAAAAGGCGGCGTCATTCTTCCATCAGTATCGCGATGTCGTCCTTGTCGAAGTCGGTGCCGAAGGCTTGCCGGTAGCTCGATTCCAGCGCCTCTCCGGGGGTGCAATTTTCCCTGAACAGGACCATGCCGCTGTCCAGGCATTCCATGTCAAGCTCGCCGTCGGTGTCGATGCATTCCGGCCGGAATGTGGACCATAAGCAATAGTCGGTGAACCCTTCCCGAATGTCTTCTTCGAGCAGGTTGTCGCCCGTGCCCGCCTGGACTTTCAGGAACGCCTTTGCGCTCTTGACCCATGCGAATATC
>Ga0310691_10009222_pt1 | contig 10051 bp, 6 predicted proteins | sample 176DNAGHGlowgp2_FD_203887 | JGI IMG/M metagenome (GOLD analysis project Ga0310691, IMG submission 203887) | Sheep rumen microbial communities from Palmerston North, Manawatu-Wanganui, New Zealand - 1766 DNA GHGlow gp2 (v2) (version 2) | ecosystem: Host-associated > Mammals > Digestive system >...
CAGCGCGGCACCGATGGGATGGGTGGTGTAATGCTCCACATGGGCGGCCAGATGCAGCAGATGGCGTTCGTCGCATTGCTCGGGATGGACGGCGACAACGGCAAAGCGGCCCTGCGTGAGGGTCCCGGTCTTGTCGAACACCACGGTGTCTATCTTGGACAGCGTGTCCATATAGTTGGCTCCCTTGATGAGGATGCCGTTGCGCGAAGCACCGCCGATGCCGCCAAAGAAGGTGAGCGGCACGCTGAGAACCAGCGCACAAGGACACGACACTACCAGGAAGAGCAGCGCGCGGTAGAGCCACTCGCTGAAGACGCCGCCACACAGCGGCGGTATCAAGGCAAGCGCCAGGGCGGCAAAGACGACGATGGGGGTGTAGATCTTGGCGAAACGGGCTATGAAATGTTCACTCTTCGACTTGTGCTCGCCGGCCTCTTCTACCAGCTGGATGATCTTGCTGGCGGTGCTTTCCTGGAAGGGCTTGGTGACGCGGGCGTAAACCACGCCGCTGTTGTTGACGCAGCCTGAGATCACTTCGTCGCCTTCGGCAGCGGCGCGTGGCATGCTCTCGCCGGTCAAGGCCGTGGTGTTCAGCGTGGTGCTGCCTTTGGTGATGATGGCGTCGAGGGGCACTCTCTCGCCGGGATGGATGACGATGATGTCGCCGACCGTCACCTCTTCTGGCGCAAGCGTCAGGGTCTCGTCGCCACGCACGACGTGGGCAGCGTCGGGTCGCAACTGCATCAAATGGGCGATGCTGTCGCGGCTCCGCCCTTCGGCATAGCCTTCGATGAGCTCGCCGACCTGAAAGAAGAGCATCACGAAGACGGCTTCGGGAAACTGGCTTTCGGCGCCGGGAAGGAAACCGATGGTCAGGGCTCCGAGGGTGGCTACGGTCATGAGGAAATGCTCGTTGAAAAAATCACCGTGGACGATGCCTTCAAGGGCTTCTTTCAGCGTGCCGTATCCCGCCGCAAGATAAGGGACCATATAGACCAGCAGCAACTGCCACTGCTGCAGGCTGCAACGATGCTCTATAACGACGGCGGCAATAAGCAAGAGGGCTGCGACAAGGATGGTCAACAGCTGCGCTCTTGTTCCACCTTCATGTTCGTGATGATGTTCGTGGCCATGGTGATGTTCGTGACCATGGTGGTGTTCGTGCTGATGATCATGGCCGTGATGGTGTTCATGCTGATGTGCATGGCACTCTTCCTGGACGTGATGTTTATTCTGAAGCTCTTGGCTGTGCTGATGATCATGGCACTCTTCCTGGACATGATGTTCATTCTGAAGCTCCAGGCTGTGCTGATGCTCCTGGCTCTCTCCCTGGCCGTGAGGGTCGTGACCGTGACCGTGTTCATGGTGCTGTGCGCAATCGCAGCTGTGTGCTTCGCTTTGATTATGTTTTTCGAAATCAGACATATGCAGATAGATTTATTGTTTCGTTTGATGTTGCAAAGATACCCTGACTTTTTTGCAACTCAATTGCAAAAACAATAATCCCCAATCGGTTTGATCTCCGATTGGGGATAAATCCCATGCTGTCTCTGGAGCTTCGGAATGCCGTCAGAAGAGGCGGAAATGCTCTTTGTAGCGCATGTAGAACCCGATGAGCAGGTCGGTTTTATGAAGGTCGAGGTCGTGGTAGGCATCGACCTGTAGTCCTAACTGTAAATTCTTGAACTCGTGTTCGTAGGCTACGCGAAGGGTTATCAGGTTCCTGACATCGGCGTCGATGCTGGCGGCGCTGGCGGGCATGTGCAGGGCGGAATAGGCGTTGACGGACCACAGCGCGGGGCTGCCGTGGGCGCTGAAGTAGTGGTCGCCATGCCAGAATCCAAGGGTGCCTTTCAAGGCCCACTGGCTCCGGCTGTCGTCGTTGCGGCGGCCGTACTCGATGCCCAGGGTGGGGTAGAACGCTTTGCCGGGGGTGTCGAGGTCGCTGTCTTCAAGGTGGTAGAAATAGACGGGCAGGTCGGCACTCAACAGGGTGTGGCTGTGGCTGAGGGTATTGCGGAACCGGTATTCGGCATGGAGCCCAACGCGTTCGTTGAAAGTGGAGACGGTGTTGGTGTCGATGGTTTTCACTTCGCCGCCGCGGTGGTCGACAACGAAATGGAGGGGCATGTCGAGCACGAAGCGCTGCAGGGGTGTCACATACGAATGGCTTGTCTCAGCGTTGTTTGCGGGCTTTTGCGTCCAGGACAGGAGTCGGAACGAGTGGCGCGTGCCGGCGGTGAACGCTTCCTGGTCTGCCGTCCAGGGCTTGAGGTAGTGGTGCCAGTCTATCCAGGTGTCACTGTTCCAGCGTCTTGTGGCGGTGAGTATCTGCAGCCCGTCTTCCTGGTAGTGGAAGAGCCATCGCGAGGGGTCGTAGACGGGGGCGTCAAGGCGATGGTCGAAGCCGCCATAGAGCGTTCCGCCTACTATGGTGAGCCATCGCGAGGGCTTGTAGATCAGCGATAAGGAGGGCCGCAGCAGCTGCAGCGAGTCCATCCCGGCAAAGACGATGGCGTTGAAGCCGGCGCGAAGCAGCGCCCGCTCGTTGATGCCGTAGGTCAGGGTGGGCGAGAGGCGGAACCCCACGGCGCTGTAGCCTTTGGCAACGGGGGTCGCATACTCGGCGTCAAAAAAGAAGGTGGCGGCGTCGATGTCCAAGACGAGGTGCCGACAGGCTTGCAGCAGGTCTCGTTGTCGCAAGGGGGCGTCCTCCAGCATTTGCAGCGTACCGTAGCCATGGGTAGGCAGCAGGCTGCGGTCTGTCTTGTAAGGTTTTGCATGCAACTGTTTTATGCGGGTGCTGTCCGTCCCCTGGGCGTGGGCGCCGACGCCGGCTGCGAGTGCGACGAGCAATGCAAGCACGGCGGCGTTGTGTTTCATAAATTTCGCGGTTTTCATGGCTCCGTTGTCGTAAAAATCAAAATGCAAAACTACGAAAATCTACCGATATGGACAAATCCCAATACGCTTGCAGCGCCCAACGGGCCGTTTCGGGTACGATTTGAGGCGCCTCTGATGTCTGAAAATTAACAGATTATCTTTATTAATAAAAAATAATAATTCTATATGGAGTTTTTTTGCTATTTTTGCACGAAAAATTATTTGCATAGAACCTTTCAAAACTATCATCACAATGTTTACAGATACCACTAAGTTCATTGGCGAAGGCCTTACTTACGACGATGTGCTCCTCGTCCCCTCTTATTCTGATGTCCTTCCTCGCGAAGTGAAGGTCAACTCTCGCTTCTCCCGCAATATCATGCTCAATGTCCCGCTTGTGTCGGCGGCTATGGACACCGTCACCGAAGCGGCTATGGCTATCGGTATGGCGCAGGAAGGCGGCATCGGCGTGCTGCACAAAAACATGTCTATCGAAAGCCAAGCCAACGAAGTCTGCAAAGTGAAACGTTCTGAAAACGGCATGATCGTCGACCCCGTCACCCTGGGCAAGGACGCCCTCGTCAAAGACGCGCTCAGCCTCATGCACGAATACCATATCGGCGGTATCCCCATTGTCGACGCCAACAAAAAACTCATCGGCATGGTCACCAACCGCGACTTGCGCTTCGAGCGCAACCTCAGCCGCCCCCTGAGCGAAATCATGATCACCAAACTGGTGACGACGCACGTGGGCACCACCTTTGAAGAGGCCGCCGAAATACTGCAGGAACACAAAATCGAGAAGCTCCCCGTGGTCAGCGACGACGGTCGCTTCGTGGGCCTCATCACCTACAGCGACATCATGAAAAACAAGGAGCATCCCAGTGCCTGCAAGGACCAGAACGGCCGTCTGCGCGTGGCCGCTGGTGTGGGCATCACCGTCGACATGATGGACCGCGTGGATGCCCTGGTCGAAGCCGGCGTCGACGCCATCGTCATCGACACCGCCCACGGCCACTCGATCCGTGTGGTCGAAGCTCTCAAGAATGTGAAAAGCAAATACCCCGACCTCGACGTCGTCGTGGGCAATATCGCCACCGGCGAGGCGGCTATCATGCTGGCTGAAGCTGGCGCCGACGCCGTGAAGGTCGGCATTGGCCCGGGAAGCATATGCTCCACGCGCATCATCGCCGGTATCGGCGTGCCGCAGCTCACCGCCGTGTGCGAGGTGGCCGGCGCCCTCAAACAGCGCGGCTTCGATATCCCCCTCATCGCCGACGGCGGCATACGCTACAGCGGCGACATCGTCAAGGCTCTCGCCGCCGGCGCCAGCAGCATCATGATCGGCTCGCTCGTGGCTGGCGTTGACGAGGCTCCCGGTGAAACCATCATCTTCGAAGGCCGCAAATTCAAGTCCTACCGCGGCATGGGCTCGCTCGAGGCTATGCAGAGCGGCTCCAAGGACCGCTACTTCCAGGACAAGGAAACGGATGTCAAAAAACTTGTCCCCGAAGGCGTCGTGGGCCGCGTGCCTTATAAAGGCACCCTCAACGAGGTGCTCTATCAGCTCGTCGGCGGCCTCAAGGCGGGTATGGGCTACACGGGCTCTAAAGATATCGCTACGCTCCAGCAGGCTCGCTTCATCCGCATCACCGCAGCCGGACGCACCGAAAGCCATCCCCACGATATCGCCATCACGCGCGAAGCGCCTAACTACTCCAGATAATTTACAAAATCCAATCTTTCGGCAACAGTCCTCGCGCTGCTCTGTCCGTTATGGTGCCGCCGTCATGGCTCGCCATCGGCGGCCGTGGAATGCCGGGAACTGCTGATGAAATCAAAAAAACATGGCAATCTTGAAAAAGTTATTCGTTTTTATTGTCCTGGCCGCATGTTCGGTTGCGCTTTATGCTCAAAAAAGCAACGATCCGGTCATCTTCGAAATCAACGGCAAGAAAATCTACAAGTCGGAATTCATGCGCGAATTCCTCCGCTCCATAGGCAAAGACCCTGCGGCATCACCGACGGCGTGCACCTATGAGAAACGTAAGGCCCTCACCGACTACGTGGAACTCTATGTCAACTACCGCGCCAAGCTGGAGGATGCCCATGCCCAGGGCATCGACACGCTGCCTTCGCTCGTCGCCGAACTCAAAGGCTACCGCAACGAGCTGGCATCGCCCTACCTCATCGATTCGGCAACGTCGCTGCGGCTTATGAAGGAGGCTTATGATCGCAACCACTACACCCTTCATGCTTCCCATATCCTGGTCCGCGTGAAACCCAACGCCGAACCCAAGGACACCCTCGAGGCGTACAACAAGGCTATGGAGTACTACAACCGCGTGATGGGCGGCGAGAACTTCAACCGCGTGGCCAACGAGGCGGTACAGGTGTTCTGCGACCAGATGCACATCGAACCCGACGACAAACGCCGCCGCGACGATGGCGACCTCGGCTGCTTCACGGTGTTCGACATGGTCTACCCCTTCGAGACGGCAGCCTACAACCTGCAGCCCGGCGAAATATCCAAGCCGGTACGCACGCAGTTCGGCTACCATATCATCAAACTCTACACCAAGGTGCCCTATTTCGGCAAGAGTACTTTCCAGCACATCTGGTGCTCCACCGACAAACGCCCCGAATACACGGAATACCGTGCCCGCGAGGCTTACGACCAGATTATCAACGGCACCGACTTCGCCGTGGTATGCGCCAACTATAGCGACGACAACTCCACCCTCTCCAACGGCGGCCTGATGGTGGATGTGCCGATCCGTCAGATCCCCTCTGAGTATATCTTCATGCTCTCCCAGCTCAAGCCGGGCGAGCTCTCTGTGCCGTTCCAGACGCAGTACGGATGGCATATCCTCAAACTCATCAGCCGCGACAGCATCCCGGCCTACGAAGACATGGTGCCGCTCTACAAGCAACGCATGGCACGCGATACACGCAGCAACGAACCTCGCAAGGCGTTCATCGAACAGTGCAAGAAGAAATACAACTTTATCGACTACACTCAGATGAAGACCAAACCGGCTGTGAAGAAAGGCAAGAAGAGCGTCGCCGTCCCGCTGGCTACGCTCGACGAATGCGTCAAAGCGGTCGACGATCGCGTCCTCAACAGGCAGTGGCAGTTTGCTGACTCCATGGTCACCGACTTGCGCCCCCTCTGCTCGGTGGGCGACAAGGAATACAACGCTGTCGACTTCCTGCGCTATATCGAACGCAACCAGCATGCCGACCGTCCGCAGTCGATGCAGGTCTACGTCGACAACCGCTACAAGATGTTCATCGACGACATGGTGTTCTCTTATGCCGATGCTCGTCTGGAAGAAGAAAACCCTGAATTCGCTGAACTCATCAACGAGTATCGCAACGGCCTCATGATTTTCACCTACAACAACGACAACGTCTGGACGCGCGCTTTCGCCGACACCGTCGGATTCCAGAATTTCTACCGACAGGAGGCCCCCAAACACAATATCGACAATCCTGACGACGCCGTCTATTTCTGGAATGAACGCGCTCAGGTCACCGTGGTCACCATCAACGACAGCGCCTCTCTCAAACCCTCCAAGGGCGTCAAAATCTTGCAGAAGGCTGTGAAAAAACAGCTTAACCGCGAACAGATCTACGGCAAATTCTTCTCGGCGCTCCCCGACAGCGCACATTTCACGGTCGACGAGCAACTGCTGGAACGCGAGCATCAAGAGCTCCTCAGCGATGCGCAGTGGCGCCCGGGGGTCTATGTCGCCCCGCAGTCCCACGGCTACAAGGTGTTCTGCGTGCACCGCGTCCTCGACCCCTGCCTCAAATCCATCAAGGAGGCTCGCGGATACTATGTCAACGACTACCAAAACTACCTGGACAAGCAACTGGTCGACACGCTCCGTAAGAAATATAACGTCGTGATTCACCAGGATGTTATCGATGAAATCACCTACTGAGATTATTGTAACAACAATTCAAATAATTGAACGAACAATAAGTATAGATTAAAGCTAATAGACTGACGGTCGCTGTTTTCCATGCTCGTGTTCTGACGATAATGCCACTCGATCGTTTTGCATCGTTCTTAATCGACTTTTTAAAATGAATATCCTTTATACCGACAAAGAAGCCTCTAAGATGCCATCAGCGCCGCGTGCGGCGTTGCGCTTCCCGCTTTCCGCTCTCCATATTTCGCTTTTCGCTATCCTTTTCTGTCTGGCCATCCGCCCGCTCGCAGCGCAGCAGGAGCCGGTCATTGATAAGGTGGTCGCCGTGGTGGGCAAGAATATCGTAAAGCTTTCTGAGGTGGAGAACAGCTATGCCGTGGTTCGTATCCGTCAGGGCTACAACAACGCCTTCGAAAACCGCTGCTCCATACTCGAAAACCTCCTGATCAACAAACTCCTCATCCATAAAGGCGAGGTGGACAGCGTGGAAGTTCAAGAGTCAAGCGTTGAGTCGAATGTACAGCAGTACCTCAAAAACTACGAGGTGCAGTACGGAAGCCGTGAGGCTATACGCCAAGCGACAGGCTATACCTACGACGAACTCAAAGAGTTGCTCACCACCATGATCCATGACCGCATGCTCGCCGAACAGGTGCAGTGGAATCTCACTTCGTCGGTGAAAATCACCCCTTACGAGGTGAACCAGTACTTCAGCCGCATTCCCGCCGACAGCATCCCCACCATCGAGGAGACTTTCGAAATCGCCGAAATTGTCCGGAAGCCTGAAATCAATGAGGAAGAACGCGACCGCGTGCGCTTGGAGCTCAACAAGATGCGCGAGCGCGTGCTGAAAGGCGACGCCTTCTCCATGTTGGCGACGCTATATTCCGAAGACCCTGGCTCTGCTCGCAAAGGCGGCGAGCTGGGTTTCTTCGCCCGCGGCACCATGGTGCCGGAATTTGAGGCCGCCGCTTTCGCCCTCAAACCTGGCGAGGTGTCGCCGGTCATCGAGACGCAGTACGGATTCCACATCATCCAGCTCATCGAGCGCAGAGGCAACACCATCAACTGCCGCCACATCCTTATGGCGCCCAAGGTGTCGGCGCAGGACCTCCTGCAAAGCCGCATGCTCCTCGACAGCATCGCCACCGAGATTCGTCTCGGCCATCTCTCCTTCGACGACGCGGCTCAGGCTTTCTCCCAGAACGCCAACAGCAAGCAGGGCGGCATCGTCACCCACCCCGCCAAGGGCGGCACCAAGTTCACCCTCGAGGAACTGCAGCAGCTCTACCCGGGCATCGGTTTCTCGGCCATGAATGCCGGCGAAATCAGCAACGCCACGGCGATGAAAACCGACGAAAACAAGGATGCCTATCGCATCGTCACCGTCACCCGTCGCAATCCTTCGCACAAAGCCAACCTCGTCGACGACTACGACCGCATCTATTATGCGGCCCTCGAAACGGCTAAACAAGAAAAAATATACCAGTGGGCTGAGAAGATGATCAAAACAACCTATGTCCGCATTGACGACGAATTCAAGGCCTGCTCCTTCCATCTCAACTGGAATCAAGACAAATAACAGCTACATCTTTTTACACACACGTTTTACACACACACGCATTCACTTTTACACCATCATGACCTCTGATAGCAACACCATCCTTCAACTCGTTGACAAATACAACCTCCTGAAACAGGAAATAGCCAAGCGCATCATCGGACAACACGATGCTGTCGACAGCCTCCTCATCTCTATCTTTAGCGGCGGTCACTGCCTGCTGGTCGGTGTACCTGGTCTGGCCAAAACAATGATGGTCAACACACTGGCTCAGGTGCTTGGCCTCAAGTTCAACCGTATCCAGTTCACCCCGGACCTGATGCCTTCCGACATCACGGGTAGCGAAATCTTGGACCAGAACCGTGAATTCCGCTTCCTGCCGGGACCCCTGTTCGCCAACATTATCCTCGCCGACGAAATCAACCGTACGCCGCCCAAAACACAGGCCGCCCTGCTCGAAGCCATGCAGGAACACTCGGTCACCGTGGCGGGTCACACCTATCCGCTTCAGGCACCCTTCTTCGTGCTCGCCACGCAGAACCCTATCGAGCAGGAAGGTACCTATCCGCTCCCCGAGGCACAGCTGGACCGCTTTATGCTCAACGTCAACGTGACCTATCCTTCTATCGAGGAGGAAATGGACATCGTGCGCCGCACCACCGTCGAGGACCATACCACCATCTCGCCGCTGCTCTCGGCCGACGAAATAGTCACCTATCAGCAGACTATCCGCCGCATGCCGGTGGCCGACAATGTGGTGGACTATGCCGTGCGTCTCGTGGCGGCTACTCGCCCGGGCGACAAGGCTCATGCGCTGGCCAACAAGTACCTCTCCTGGGGCGCCGGCCCCCGCGCTTCGCAGTATCTGGTCCTGGGCGCCAAAACGCACGCCGCCCTTCAGGGCCGCTTCTCGCCCGACATCGAGGACGTCAGGGCTGTGGCCGTCGAGGTGCTGCGCCACCGTGTGGTGCGTAACTATTACGCCGAAGCTGAGGGTGTCGACACCGACACCATTGTCAACCAGATTCAACAATCGTAACACACCCCATCAGGCTAACACACACTATCAAGTCACCCCCCATCAAGCAAACACCCTCCATCAAGCAAACACCCCCATCAAGCAAACACACCCTACCGCAAAATTATTGATTCTGCTGGAATATAAACAAACATTAGCTGGAAAATCAACAAACATATAATCCTTAAATCTTAAAACGTTTTCTGAACATGCATAGGCTCCGTAAATTGACAGGCATCTTTTGCCTTATGGCCATCCTCCACACCGTCGCCCCCCTCTCGGCGCAGACGGGCATCTACATCCCTTCGGCCAAACCGATCAAGAATATGGCCAAAGCTATGGTCAACCCTCCGGTGTTCTGCCTCCTCTTGCACTATGGCGGCAACAACACTGCCTATGCTACCAGCGACTTGGATTGGCTCGACTCTGCCTACAGGGTGGCCTTTGACCGCAACAATCCGAACCTCTACAGCATCACCATCGAGGGTTACGGACCCTCTGAGGATCTCTCCTCTCAACGCGTGGATGCCGTATACAACTATTTTGCCAACCGCAGCTATGCCCCGTTCCCTATACGCTACGCCAATAACCCCATCAGCTGCAGCTGCCACGGCGATACCATGGAGGTGGTCCGCTACGAGGTGCCGG
>Ga0310691_10009225_pt1 | contig 10051 bp, 4 predicted proteins | sample 176DNAGHGlowgp2_FD_203887 | JGI IMG/M metagenome (GOLD analysis project Ga0310691, IMG submission 203887) | Sheep rumen microbial communities from Palmerston North, Manawatu-Wanganui, New Zealand - 1766 DNA GHGlow gp2 (v2) (version 2) | ecosystem: Host-associated > Mammals > Digestive system >...
ACCTGGATGGCGAGGATGACGGTAGTATCAGAAAACTTGGAGACGAACAGTTCATCCAGGGTGATGAAACCTACAGGATTTCCTTTAATACAGGGACCATTGAGGATATCCGTGATGATGATTATTCCAAGGTCAGATATAACATGTCCTTTGATCAGGCACATGTAAATTATAAGTTCTTTAAGAAAAAGAAGTCTTATGATGTAACCGTAAAGGTTGCGGACGATCCTGATTTTGATAACGGGAACGGTGATTCCGGTTCTGTGAACCATTTCTTCTTCCAGCTTCTTTTTGAAAACGGAAACAGTGCGTTCGTTCTCGCTAACCAGCAGCTTACGTCCGATGGTTTCCGATCCGGAAAGAATGAGGTATTCACCATTTCCACCAATCAGGATTATGGTTCGATCGATTATATCCGCATCATTCCGGAGGATACCAACGAAGATACGGATCCTTTCGATAAGCTGAATATCGAAAAGGTTACGGTGACCGAGCAGAATAACGGCGGCGCCTGCATGCGTTATGTATTCGATCAGATCGGCTGGATCAGTATCGACTATACGGATCAGATGGAGGCCATTTCTCCGGCAGGATCGAGAAAACGTACCGTTGATGAGCTTGCACCGCCTTATCCGTTGACTTATAAGGATAGGGCAGTCAACCTTCTGGTTGAAATGACAAACGAACCGGTATATAACGATTACCTGCAGTTTGAAGGTGCTTGCATGGGTGAGATCACCTATATCAGCTCTACGACCAATGCAATTGAAACACAGTCCTTCGATGTAGTAACCCGTATGGCAAACTACATGAACAAGACACCGAAGTCCTACGATGCGTCGAAGAATAACAACATAGCCAATAATGTCGGAACCAATTCCATTTCCGATCCGGAGTGGATGTTCCGACCCGGTACGCGGGACAGATTTGTCATTCCTGCAGTTGCCGATTTAAAGGAATTGAAGAGTATCAGCTTTACGTTCCAGCCGCTGAACGGTCACCCGGCAACCATTAATATCGGAGATATCAATGTTTCCCAGGTGCTGGATGACGGTGCGGTTTCGCTGAAGCCGGATGGTGAATACTACCGGAAGATGTCGACCAAAAAGCTCTGTACGAAGAAAGACAAGGAACGGACGTCCATCACCGTACAGGCAGGCATGAGGGGAACAACACCGGATATTGAGTTTACCGATAATGAGATCATCTGGAGCTCGGATGATAAGTGGGCTACCCCTGTATCCCGGCTTCCGGAAAGTACCAATGATACGCTGAATGTATTCCTGTTCCCGACAGACGAGACCAGAAACATTGCCGGTAAGGGAAGCAGTATACAGGCATCGGTCCAGTTCGGAACATCATTCTCAGGTGCCGAGTCCGTAAGTGCGGCGGGTGCGTACGAAGTCAACAGCGGAACAAAAGATGCGGCATTTGTTATTACAGGTCTCAAGGCGAGCGACTTTACCAGTGTGTCTGAGCTTCAGGTGGAGTGTTCGGATAAGGTGCAGGGCTTCAAATATGCATTTGTCCAGCATGTCCGCGATGGTGTGATCCTGGAAACCTACGAGTTTAACCTCGGCAACGCAACGGCCATCATGGGCCTGTCTGCGAAGCCGAAAATATCACTCGATCATCTGGATCTGACGGAAGAGACCATAGCCATATCCTTTGGAACCGGTACGGAGAAAAGAGGACTGATCCCATCGGAGCTTGATGTAGCTGTATCCTTCAGCTATACCTTATCCATAGATAATTCCGGTGTGGAATACCAGTCACCCTATGTATATTTGACTGACCAGGGATACAATACGATCTCGGAGGGTCTTTTCGCGGAGCTGAATTTCGATGTTCCGTGTGTAAAGGAAATCACAGGTTACCGGATCGTTGCCTACGGCGGGCTGACGGGAAGCGTGGAAGCGGCCTGCGGCCAGGTTTATCAGGTGGATGATCAGAAAATCGATATCTCGACAGGTAAATCAATCACAACCCTTCGGTCCAAGAGAAGCTATGCATCGTTCATCAGTAGCTTTGAACTCAGTGAGAATCTGACCAGAAAGCTTCGTTCTTCCAGAGAAATGACGATGGAAGGCGGTGTGACACCGATCCAGCTGAACTTTGAATGTCTGGATAGTGCAGCTGCACAGCAGATTGCAGATGCCTGGAGCGCAACCAATACGACTGAAAACGGTGAGGATTCAACCATTGACGGCTATTCCAGAAGCGATGCTTCCAACGTGGAGTTGACCGAAGAAAAGCTGAAGGTTATGATGATCTTCAAGTTTAAGAACCGGTTAGGTGTTACCACAACAAGGAAGTATACGGATATCACGAAGTATATTCAGGATGAAGCAGGTTCCTTTACAAAGCAGAATCCGACAGTGGTGAAATTCTTCATTCCTGAAATGGATCAGGATATGTCACTGATATCGGTAGACATTTATCCGTATATCGGATCACCGGAAAATATCAACACAAATGTCGGTCAGATGATCGGAACGGCAGCTACGGTTGATCCGAATACAACAACCAATGATACAGCTACCACGCAGAACAGTCTTGTGAATGCAAACAATGAACTGAAGATTTACGGTGTTTCCGGAGATCTGGGCTTTGGATATAAGTCCATTCCCAGAAAGGAAGTGAACAGAACCTTTAACGGCCGCGAAGGAAACATTACGCTCCGGTTCAACGATGTAGTACTGGTTACCTATTATTCCGTGAATGACGGTGCAAGCCTTGAGGTTGATGAGCATCGGGCAGATGTCCTGATGAAATCCAATGATGTGATGCGATGCAGCGTAGAGCTGTCCGAGTCCATGTCCGGTTACTATGTTCACGCATATCCGATGAATGCGAGTGGTGCAATCGGTCAGGAAAATACCTCAGAGGTGATCAAGTCAGCGGATCTGAAGAACTTTACCTTTGTGGCACCGGATAATACGACAACCAGTGATCAGTATTATAAGATTACGATTACGCCGAAGGATGCACCCACAATTGTGGATATGATCTTTGTCACGGTAGAGAAGAATCCGGAACAGCCTACGACAACGGAAGCACCTTCCACGCAGGCAACGACGGAGAATAAGACAACCGAACAGAAGAATACGGAAAAGCCATCCGAGGAGACCTCTTCGGAAACGCAGCAGACGCCGGAGGGAACACCGCAAGGTACATCGGATAATTCAACTGTTTCGGAAAATCCTGCAGTTCAGGAGGAGCCGGCACCCGAAGAAAAGAATGAGGGGCAGACGGCACCTGAGCAGACGGCGCCGAGCGAACAGCAGCCGTAATCGTAAACCAATAAAGAATTCTTCAGGCAGGCTGAGCATGACGCTGATTTTAGCGGAATTGCGGCCTGCCTGAAGGAAGTGATAGAAGGAAAGACCAAATGGCAAAAAAGAAATCCAAAAACAGGACGAATCAGAACCGTCAGGCAGCTGAAGAACAAAGGCTTCAAAACGAAGGCGCATTTAATTCCGGATATGCAGATGCGGATGAAGAGGATCGCCGTTATGCGGAAGATTACGGTGAGATTTATCCCGATGAGTCCGACAGCGGTTCTTCGTATGCGGATGAATATGCTTACCAGACGGACTATGCGGACTATGAGGACTATGAGGAAGAGCCTACTGTAGCCATCGATCTCGCAGCGGATAAGGCTGCGAAGGCCGAGGCGAAACGTGCCGCGAAGTTGGCAAAGGCCAGAGCAAAGAAAGAGGCAAAGGCTGCGAAGTCATCTTCAAAATCTGCCGGGACGAATCAGACCAACGGAAAAGAAGGTTCGAATCCTGCGGAAGCTGCCGAAACCGGAACGCCCGGGGAAGAGGTGGTTGGTTCTCCTGAACTTTGGAGTACGCCTGCCGATGTTATTTTTTCGGCGGAAACGGTTGAGGCCGTTGATCCGGATGAGCTTTCCGGTAAGAAAAAATCAAAAAAGAAAAAGAAGCCTGCAAAGCCTGTGGAAGAATCCGGTGATATACAGAACGCCGGTGGTAATGAAGAAGGCGGAGAAAATGACGGAACAGAAGAAATCGAAGGGACAGATGGAACAAAGGGAACAGGCAAAAAGTCCTTTTCATCCAAAAAATTCGTTCTGATTCTGGGTATTGTTTTTGTTGCACTGCTTCTGACGCTCGTCATCATTCAGCTGGTTTCCGGAAAAAAGAAGAAAACAGAATGTACGGATATTTTTGCGGATACGGATTATCCCTGCTGTTACTGGATGGATAAAGATGTGATGCAGTTTAAACTGGATGGCAGTAAGACTGCAGATCTTTTGTGGGATGTCAGAGTGAGGGATTCCGAAGTCCTTGAAGTCGGCATAAAAGGCGAAGAGAAGAATGGAAAAGCAACTTATACTTTTACGCCGCAAAAAGAAGGAACGACCGAGGTTTTCTTCTACAGAAAAAGAACCTTTGAAGAAAAAGAATATGATGCAGTCAAGATTTCACTGCCCATGTATGTATCAAAAGAGGAAGGCACATTCGTCATAAAAATCATGGATTATGCGGCTCTGGAGGACTTCGGATGCGTTCTCTGCGGAAGCTCCACGGAGTATCCGTATCTTCTCAATAATCAAGATGGTGTTGCATCCATCCTCTTCCTGAAGGGTAAGGGTAACTGGACCCTCTCCGCAGACGGTACGGTTAGTCTGGAAACAGTTTTTGTAAGTGAGGCGGAAACCCTGATCTATGTTAGAGATAACCGGGAAAACCTTCAATATATTTTGCATCCTTCAACGGAAGAGGTTTCATCGGAAGAAGCTGAAGCTAATTCAGAGGATGATATGGAACCGGATACCTCCTTTGTGGAAGGAACTGCTACAGATGCGAGCGGCACGGATGCTCGGCCGAAGGTGCGGATAGCCGAATCGGATGATGAAAAAGAGGATAATACGGAGGCTGCATCGAATGAGGCAGTGACCGGTGATCCGAATGCCACGGAAACGAATATTTCGGTTACGAACGGAACGATAACCGAGACGGTTCATGTCCGGTTTGCGGATGAGGGAAAGATCTATCTTTCTCTGAATAAGGAAAAGTAATCCAAACAAACATAGAATTTTTATTGATCAAGATAAATCAACTTGAAGGAACTGAGCGAATGAGTAAGATCAAATCCTATCCTATGCTCCGGGAAGCAAGAAACATTCTGCTGGATCATTATCATCTGACGGATGACAGACATATCATAGTAGATAATGATATGCGGATTCAGCCCTATGGTGCGGCTGACGGAGCAACAAAAATACGATTTTTCGGTATATCCAGGAGACACAGGATTTATACCTCGGATACCGGTAATCGGCGTGTCATATATGCATCCAAAAAATCCATGCAGAACCTGGGACGTATGGTTGATTTTCAGGCAGAACCGTCTGCAGCAGCCTGCAGGGTGAAAATGTATATTTTTTATCCGGTTGTGCTCGTATTCTTTGAAAATAAGGATGGGGATCTTCAGCTTTCCACCTTTACGGCAAGAACATTTCTTTCTTTCCTGGCTCACCGCATGACCCGGAAACGCTTTGAAAAGCAGATGGAAGAATTCCTTTCCGAGGGCGTTGTCAAGAAGGAAGAAAAGATCAAAAAAGAAAAGAAAAAGAAGGAATCGTCCGAAGAAGGGGCGACTTCAGAGGAATCTTCGAAAGAGAAGAAGAAAGAAAAGAAGCTGAAGAAAAAGAAAGAGAGAAAGTCCTTAAGACAGAAAGTGTATGAACTAAAGTATGGCAAGGACTATAAAAGCTTTGGTGATCTTTTTCAGGATGAAAGCGGTTCCGAGAATGAAGACGACTTCAATCCGGAAGATGAAGAGAGACGCGCCAGGGAACGGATGGATGAAGAGGATGATCTGGATATGCAACTCCCCGGAAAGACACCCAGGGAACCCGCTGAGCTTCGGAAAGCTCCACCGAAGAGGAATAAAAAGTAAGCGGATGAGTAAATCTGCCCGGTAGAGAAGCCATCTGCAGGAGTTTAGTGTGATAAGAGGAGAAAATGTATATGGGAGATATGCAGGAATTGATCCATCTTAGTGGAATTGATAAAGGAGAAGATGTTGATATGAAGATCAGCGCTGATGGGAATTCAATCATCGTAAATGCAGTGGACGATGCTGTGGATCCCGTGCAGGCTTTTATTCGTGAAAAACTTCTTCACTACGGCTGTGATAAGAAGCCTATGATGCAGATTCGTCTTGCTGTGGAAGAAATATTCGTCAATATTATTTCCTATGCCTATAGACCCGATATCGGGAAAGCAGAGATCAGCTGCACCGTTGATGAGGATCCTCTTTGCGTGACCATCCAGTTCATGGACAGCGGAAAGCCCTTTGATCCGCTGGCAAAGGAGGATGCGGATGTTTCCGGCCGGATGTTTTTAGAGCGCGCCGGCGGGTTTGGTATTCATCTTGTCAAAAACACTATGGATGCTGTGGATTATGAATATAAGGATGGCAAGAACATCCTTCGAATCCGCAAGAATCTGCATTGATCTGCGGACGAATACTATTTTATAAATCTATTGGGGGTTCATCTTGAAAAAAAAGAAAAAAAAAGACCGTAATCCCAATCTATATACACTTGTCATAACATTTGTGCTGTTTCTTCTTGCACTCCTTTCTTTTTGTATTGCCCTGATCGGGTATCACAGTTTCACCAAGTATTTTACAGAAGAATATAATGAATCCGTGGAAAAGACCGCGGTTACAGCCAGATATCTGGTCGATGGTAACCGGATCAAATACTATTTGGAAAACGGCGAAGATTCCAACGATTACAAGGAGACAAAGTATTATCTGACGCGTCTTTGTAATTCACAGGGAATGTCTGTTATTTATGTCATGACTGTCAGCAATGATTATAAGCTGACAACCTCCGTGTTTAACTGTCTCAGCGATGACAGTACCTATACGCCGTGGGAAATCGGTTACGAGGTACCCACCTCCGATGTGGAATATGAAAAGGCGTATAAAAAAATGTACGAAGAGGGGCTTGAGAGTGCAACGGTTGTCCGGATTGAAAATCTGAACACCGGAAAGCCGCACGTGACGGCGCTCGTTCCCATCAAGGATGACAGCGGCAAGGTCGTTGCCATTCTTCATGTACAGCGTTTTGTGAAGAGACTGAACACCATCCGCCGGAAGTATTTGGTTCAGCTTTCGGTAACCGCCGGAATTCTGATGCTTCTTGCCGGCCTTATGGCATCTGTCTTTTTACGGAAACAGGTTGTAAAGCCCATTCGAAAGCTTACCGGAGAAGCAGAACGTTTTGCCAGGGATAATACCCGGCAGGAAATCGGTTTTGATAAAGGCATCTGTAAAGTGCGCGAGATCAACAGTCTCGCAGCATCCATCGACAAAATGGAATATGATACCGTGAAATATGTTGCGGATATTACCGCTATGACGAAGGAATCTGAGCGAATCGGTACGGAGCTGGATGTGGCATCCAAGATTCAGACAGGCCTTCTGCCTGTTGAATTTCCGGCCTTTCCCGAGCGTGAGGAATTTGATATCTTTGCCACCATGGATCCGGCCAAGGTCGTGGGCGGTGATTTCTATGACTTTTTCCTGGTCGATGATACCCATCTGGCGTTTCTGATCGCGGATGTTTCGGATAAGGGAATTGGCGCAGCCTTCTTTATGGCCATTGCCAAGACCATCATCAAGACACATGCTTTGACAGGGGCGTCGCCTTCGGAAATTCTGGAGGCTGCCGATCGGATTATTGCGACAAAGAACCCTGCCGGTCTCTTTGTGACCGTATGGATGGGTGTGATCGATATTGTAACCGGTCATGTAACGGCCTGCAACGCGGGACACGATTACCCGGCCCTTCTGCAGAATAAAGAAGAGGGCTATCAGATTCAGAAAATCAAACACGGTCCGCCAGTAGCATTTCTTCCGAATATGGAATTTCCCGCTATTGAATTTGATATGAAGCCGGGTGACCGGATTTTCCTCTACACAGACGGTCTGAATGAGGCAAAACGCGAGGATGGCGAACGCTTCGGAACCGCAAGGATTCTGGAGGTTCTCAACAGCCATCAGGGCGACAGTGAGGAGGCTACGCTTATGGCCATGCATGAGGCAGTCCGCGCCTTCTCCGGCGATGAGCCGCAGTTCGATGATATGACCATGCTTGGATTTACATTCCGTGGGAGAGAATAAAGCATTTTATGCGAACGCAAATGATGCTTGGTTACATAGTGCGTTTGCCACGATTGCATACGACGCATACCTATGTAGTGCGGTTGTTGCGCTTTCGTTGCTTTCTGTTTTGTATAGTAATGTAAGATAGAAAGAGTCTGTTTTTTGGTTATTCAAACCATTGAACATCAAATGTTGATACATGAGGTGAGAGCTATGCCAAAGAAGCAAATTAATCAACCGGAAAATCAGGGGGCTGATCTGAATCAGAATCCTAATCCGAATCCGCCCAAGAAGAAAAAGAAAAAAGTCATTAAGAAAAAGGAGAACAATATCGCGCCGCTTAGAGCGGAGTTTGGCACCCTTCCGCAGAAAGACCAGAGAAATTTTGATCTGGAGCTTACCAGAAAGGTTCTTATGCATGAAGAACTGAATCAGAAGGAAAGCACACGTCTGATCCGTCTGGTAAACAGTATAACGGATGAAAGTCATAATGATCCGTATTGGCGGGAACTGAGAAATCAGGTGCGTCAGGAGAATCCGAATATTCCGAAGGAGAATCCGAATGATTTCAGTCGTCGTGACGCGGATGCGGAAATCGTTAAAAAAATTATTACAAACAAAGAGCTTTCGAATGAACAGTTTAAAAGATACAACTATGTTATTTTTAATAATATAGACAGATCTGATTATTGGAATAATATGGTAGAAACTGTATCGAAAGATACCGGTCGTGCGAATCCGCTTTATATTCCAATGGATGATCAGCTTCTGTCTGAAGTTAAGAATGAAGTGAATTCCTATGTTTTTTCGGAAGCCTATGATCCGAATGCAGTTCGGGTAGAAGTGCAGGCAGCGGGCGCGAATGTACAGAATCCGAATCCTGTTCCTCAGAATCCGGAAAATCAGAATATTCCGCCACAACAAATAAATAATCAGGAAAATCAGAATAACCAGGAAAATCAGAATAACCAGGAGATTCAGAATAATCAGATCCCTCTGGTGAATGACCCGCAGAACCAGGAAAATCTGAACGTTCAGGAGAATCCGCAGGTTGATGATCCGCAGAACCGGGGAATTCCGCAGGAACAGGTTGTGCAGGTAGGTGGTGATCAGAATATTAATCAGAATCATGAAAATGTTCAGCAGGAACCTCCAATCGTTCAGGAAGAAATCCCGGAGAATCAGATCATCGAAGAGGGTGAAGCTGAGGAGGATAATCTGGACGATGCCGTTGCCTATATGAAAGTTGCCGGCGTATCGAAGGAAATAATGCAGAAAAACCCCGAGGTTCTGAACCGCTACAATGAAGTAGATGCTAAGAACGAATGGGATACGGATTACTGGAAGAAGCGTCTGGATGAACAAAAGGCGGAATTCGACCGTGTGGCTAAGGTAGAAAAAGAACTGTTCATTGCGCAGAGAAAGCAGGAGCTTGAAGAGAAAAGGAAAGCCAGAAAAGCCCGTGGCAACATGTTCAGTGAAGAGAACAGGGTTGCAGATGATTTTGCGGAGCAGCAGCTGGCTGTATTGGAGGAAGAAAAACGAAAAGAGCGCGAGGCTGAGGAAGCGGCCAATAAGCAGTATGACATAGATTCCAGGGTGGCCTATGCCCGTGTTTCGAATATGAAACACAAAATTAGGAGAAAAGACGTTCTCGCAAGGTACGAGGAAGTAGAGAGTAAGGATTTATGGAATCTGCCCTATTGGCAGAATCTTCTTGCGGAAGCGAAGGAAGAATTCGAAAAAGATACTGCTTTTGATGAAAAAGAGTATATTGCTAATCTAAAAAAGCAAAATGATGAACGAATGGCGGCTGCCAACGCGGATTTTGGTATAGGTTCTTCAAATAAAGCCAAAAAGAAGGCAGGGAAGAAAGCCAAGGCGAAGAAAATTGAAGACG
>Ga0310691_10009228_pt1 | contig 10050 bp, 6 predicted proteins | sample 176DNAGHGlowgp2_FD_203887 | JGI IMG/M metagenome (GOLD analysis project Ga0310691, IMG submission 203887) | Sheep rumen microbial communities from Palmerston North, Manawatu-Wanganui, New Zealand - 1766 DNA GHGlow gp2 (v2) (version 2) | ecosystem: Host-associated > Mammals > Digestive system >...
ATCCAGATGATTGTCTATCAGGTAAAATATCCCATTATCTATTATGTTATTTTTGTTGTCCCTGTTTTGACTCATAAGCCTCGGGATTCCTCCGTTTATTTATTTGTCTGCTTTTTCGAGAACTACTGATTTTTTATGATAATATTCAGCTACCGCCTTGTTAAGCCAATCCTTCTTATCCTCAGTGACATCTGAGAAGAACAACAATTCAGGCTTAACAGAAAATTCCATAAGCTTTGCCTTGGATACATTGTCATCCTTAAGAACTGATAACCTATCGTAAAACTCTTTGTTGTATTTACCAGCTTTCCCGTTTACCACATCACATATTGCCGAACTTGATACATAAAAATGATGATCAACCTTCACAGAAAGGCCGCTTCCTATCACAAACAAAGCACATGCAATTATTATGACTCTTGAAGCATTTTTGCCAACATAGCCGTCATATATGATGCTTGCAAGCTTGCGCTTCTCTTTTTCTTCATCCGTTATCTTGCCGGAAAAAGAAACCTGGCATCTAACCCAGCTGCATGCATATCCTATGGTTAGAACAAGAAGCAGCATCGACTGCATATAGAAAATACCCACTATTCTTCCCGCCTCTATATTTCCTGTTGCGTAAAGAGGAGGTGTGATATTGGCTGCAGCAAGAAGGAATGCAAATACCGTAAACAGAACAGGATGCCCAAAGCTGTAGTATTTCTTTATCCTCCCCGCAGCTTTCCACATAAGAGGAACCATGATTATGATAAGAACTATGACGGGCCAGGAAAGCCATGTTCCCAGCATATGTTCCATAGTGTAGTAAATAGACATAAGTACAGCTTTGGCAGGTGACATTGCGCTTTGTGCTGCTCTGTTCTTATTTCCCGGAGCCATTACCGACAGAACAAATCCTATGATCATAAATACCGAAGGTGTCACAACTTTTGAAAGAGCTCTGAGTGTTTTAGCTGCCGATACGATTGGATTCTTATATAACAGGCTCTCAGATTCTGTGTTTTTATCCATAATCATATTAATTGCACTGATAAGGAGAATACAAAACGAAAGAATTGCCAGGCTAAGAGCAGTCATGTAATTAGCACCGCCCAAAAGAAAACCAAGCATGCAAGCACAAGCAAAATGAAGCTGCGGCCTTTCCTCAGAACTGGCAATTCTTATGAGAAGCCCTGTCCACAAAAGTCCCATTCCAAACATAAACATATAGTTTATAGCCCCGCTATACCAGTAGAAACTCTCAACTCTTGCAAGTCCATGTGGCATGCACTGAACAAGTAAAAAGAACACGAGACTTGTAATGCATCCTGTAAGATCTGTGCCAAGCCTTAGAGCATTACTGATAAGCTGCCTCAGAAAATACCACAGACCTAGCGCAAGGATCAGAAGCACAGCAAAGCTCCCGAGGAAATAAAGCCTCTCTCCAAATACAGATGGCGCAAGAGCCGTAAGCATATCTGAAAAGAAATATCCGGTCCAGTTCATGTAATACCATATTCCCATATATATGCCGTAGAAAATAGTGTATAACACGTTTCCTGAACCAAGAAAGGCTTCATGAACCTCAAAAGACATACTGAAATCATCTGCCGAGGGAACATTATAAACAGCTATAACAAGCATAGGAATTACTGCAAGCACATTTATTGCAAAGAAAATCTTTCTCAGATTTCTAAGTCTAATAGCACCTGCTATGTTTAGTTTTTTCTTGTATGATGCGTTATCTTCTGTCATCCCCTCATCCCCGGTACAATCAATTATTTCTTAAAATTATTTATAGCGCTTATCACATAATCTATTTCATCATCTGTCATACCACAGTAGATGGGAAGTGATAAAACTTCATCCGCATAGCTCTCAGTGATAGGCAAAACGCCTCTCTTTAACCCCAGATATCCGTAAGCCTCTGATAAGTGAGGCGGGATCGGATAATGAATAATAGTTGTTATGTTTTTATCAGCAAGATAGGCCATAAGCTCATCCCTGTATTTGGGAACTCTTATTACATACTGATGCCATACGCAGCTTGATCCATCTGCCACTTCAGGTTTTATGACAAGAGTATTATCTATACCCTTGGCATATTTTGAAGCAATAGATGCTCTCTCATCATTTATCTCGTTTATGTATTTCAGCTTCACTCTAAGGAGTCCCGCCTGCATCTCATCAAGTCTTGAGTTGGCACCAACAACCATGTTGTGGTATCTCTTCTCACTGCCGTAGTTGCGGTATATCTTCATAAGTCTTGCAAGCTCTGGATCATTGCAGGTTATGGCGCCGGCATCTCCGAATGCACCCAGATTCTTGGAAGGATAGAACGAAAAACAGCCGATATCTCCAAAGCTTCCTGTCATCTTATCGCCAAATTTGGCACCGTGTGACTGAGCACAATCCTCCACAAGTCTGAGGTCATACTTTTTGCAAAGTTCAAGTACTTTATCCATTCGGGCAGCCTGTCCGTAGAGATGAACGACAAGAATAGCCTTTGTTTTATCAGTTATTTTTTCCTCGATCTTGTCTACGTCTATCTGATAATATTTATCAGGCTCAACAAATACAGGCGTTGCTCCGTTTATGGTAATCCCCATAACGCTTGCTATGTATGTATTACCCTGAACAATGACCTCGTCGCCTTCTCCTATTCCCAGTACCTTAAATGCAAGCCAAAGCGCATCTAGACCGCTCGCAAGTCCGACACTGTATCTGCAGCCGACATAATCAGCAAATTCTTTTTCGAAGTTCTCTACTTCTTTTCCGAGTATGTACCAGCCTGAACGAAGGACTTCAAGCGCCTTGTTTTCATACTCTTCCTGATGTCGCATGAACCCTCTGTCCATGCGGCTCTGCATAATCTTATCCATTTAATATCACTCGCTATCTCTTCTCTTTACATATCCGGCATACCAGTCAACGAAGCGGTGAATACCTACTTCAAGTGGTGTATCGGGTTTAAAGTCAAAGTCGTTCATAAGATCGTCAACGTCTGCAAATGTAGCTTCCACATCACCCGGCTGCATGGGAAGAAGTTCTCTGTGAGCTTCAAAATCAAAATCCTTAGGAAGAACATCATGAGCAACAAGCTCCTGCTGAAGCAGGTCAACGAAGTGCATAAGGTTCTCAGGATTGTGGTTTCCGATATTATAAACCTTATATCTGTTACCCTTCTCATCCTCGTCGGGTTTATGCTGCATTACATTAACAACACCTGTTACGATATCGTCAACATAGGTGAAGTCCCTCTTACAGTTACCATAGTTGAATATCTGAATTTTTTCTCCTCTAAGGAGCTTATCAGCAAAGAGGAAAAGAGCCATATCAGGTCTTCCCATAGGTCCGTAAACCGTAAAGAATCTAAGACCTGTAGTAGCCATTCCGTACAGATTACTATATGAATAAGCAAAAAGCTCATTGGATTTCTTAGTCGCAGCATAGAGTGAAAGAGGATGATCCACCTGATCCTTTGTGCTGAAAGGAAGCTTGGTATTTCCGCCGTATACACTTGAGCTTGAAGCATATACAAGATGCTCTACCTTAGGCTCTGAATGTCTGCATGCCTCCAGAATATTGTAAAATCCGATTACATTAGCTTCGATATAAGCTCCGGGATTTTCGATGGAATATCTGACACCAGCCTGAGCAGCAAGGTTTACTACTACATGAGGCTTGTATTTTGCAAAAGTCTCATCAACCTGAGCCTTATCAGCAATATCGCCCTTTACAAAAATAAAGCTGTCATATTTTGAAAGCTTATCAAGTCTTTCGTGCTTTAAGCGAACATCATAATAATCATTTACATTGTCATATCCAACAACTGTTATACCTTCAAATTCATTTAAAAGTCTCTCTGCAAGGTGTGATCCGATAAATCCTGCCGCACCTGTGATGAGAACTGTTTTACCTGTTAACACTACATTCTTTTCTTTCATGATAAAATTCCTTCCATGTTCTCGATTTTATGCATCTCTTCTTTTATAATATAATGATGTATACGGATTAGTCTGCTCCTAAACAGTAGCTCAAATAATCCCTCAATATATAATAGTAAAAAACACCTTGGAGGTCAATTTGATGGGCAGAGTCAAACTCGCCGCTAAAAATATAACATTCGGCTACATCGGTCAGCTCGCAACTGCGCTGATGTCCTTTATCCTAAGAACAATCTTTGTATTCAAGCTATCCGATACCCTGCTTGGAGTAAACGCATTATACAGCAATATACTATCACTTTTGTCAATGGCTGAGCTCGGAATAGGAACAGCTCTTAATTTCAGCTTATATGCGCCTGTTGCCAAAAAAGATACAGAAAAAATAAAGTCCTACATGCAGATGTACAGGAAAGCCTACCATACGATTGCGATGGTAGTTGCTGTGATAGGACTTATTCTCACACCATTTCTTAAATACCTTGTTAAAAATCCCGGTCAGACAACCACAAGAGACCTTACTCTTTATTATCTGATCTTTTTGTTCAACACTGTCAGCACCTATTTTGTAGCTTATAAATACAGCCTTGTTAACGCGGAGCAAAAAAACTACATACAGACCAACATAAATACACTTACCAAGGTAATAACTGTATTTTTCCAGATCATAGTGCTCCTTGTAATGCCAAACTTCTACCTTTATCTTCTGACAGATGCCATTGTGCAGCTGATCCAGAAGATATTTGTAAGCAGATACCTTGATAAGCTCTATCCGTATCTCACAGACAAGCAGGTCACTCCACTCTCTGCCAAAGAGCACTCTGAGGTATGGCGTAAGACCAAGGCACTTGTCATGCACAAGGTAGGTGACGTTGCAAGGCTTCAGACCGATACGCTCATCATTTCCTCATTTATAGAAGTTGCAGTTGCCGGTGTTGTAGACAACTACACTCTCGTAACCGGCACCATTGCTAACTTTGTCAACATCATATTTAATTCTGTAATATCAAGTTTTGGCAATCTTATCGCTACCGAAAACAAAAAGAAGCAGTATCAGCTCTTTAAAGTATATCGGTTTTTCGCATCGTGGGTGTACGGTTTTACAGCTACAGGCTTTTTCATCATGCTACAGCCCCTTATTTACCTCTGGATAGTAACAAGACTTGGCAGCTCCTGGATGCTCCCAACACTTGCAGTTTACCTGTTTATAACTGATTACTACTTTAAGGGCGACCGCATTGTACTATCCAACTTCAAGACCGCTGCAGGTGTATTCGAGCAGGATAAATATCTGGCTCTCATACAGGGCGTAGTAAACCTGATAATATCTATCGCCCTCGTTCAAAAGATAGGACTTGCGGGCATTTATATCGGTACAGTTGTTTCCGGGCTCATCGCCAATATCACAAAGCCCATAATAATCTACCATGTCTGCTTTGACGTTAATGCATGGTCCTATTTCAAAGACAGCGCAAAATACATATTAACCGAAGTTGTCATGATAGGAATCCTTTATTTTATCAGCACCTATGTGCTTAAAACCATAACCATTCCCTCTTTTATACTGATGGGAATAATTGTTACAATCGTATATAACCTCACCTTCTGGATTGTTTTCCACAAATCCGATGAATATGAGTATTTATATGGCATTATAAAAAGCAAATTATCCCGGAAATAATATAACTAGAAAGGCTTACTTACTATGGATATGGAACTCATGATAAAAATCGCATCTAAGGATTTAGATAAAATAAAAAAGCCCGGTCTTAAGGCATCCCTTAAAGAAACAGCAAAGAAAGCCATGGGCAAAAATGTCGCTTCTTCCGACCTCCTATTTTGGCCGGCAGGACTTTTGCTCCTTGGATTGTCCGAGTGTGCACTAAGAGACAATACAGATCCGCATCTGACATCAGCTGCCAAGGAACTTGCTCTTGCATCTGCAACTGATTATATAAAAAACTGGAAAGACCTTACCGGCGAAAAAATATCATTTGTCGATGATGCTCTCTCCGGAGTAGCCATGATAAATCTATTTGCCAGAACCGGACAGGATCATTTCATGCAATCTGCAACAAAGATTGCCACCTTTCTTCACCGCGCTCCTAAAAACATTGAAGAAAGCATTATCTATAATCCCAAAGCCGGCAATGACTACATTTTTGCCGATGGCGCAGGTCAAAGTGCTATGTTTTTATCTTATTACGGATTTATATTCCACAAAACATCCGCAACAAAGCTTGCTGCAAAGCAGCTCCTTAATTACTACAATCATGGAATAGATAAAACAACCGGTCTTCCATATCATGCTTTCTCACTCGGAGAAGCCAAAAAACTCGGACTCCTTGGATGGGGGCGTGCTATGGGATGGCTCCTTATGGGTTATTCAGAATATGTCGCCACTATGAAGATTACAGGAAACAAAGAAGAAGACCATATAAATAATATAATCCTATCCCAATATAAGAATCTCGTATACACAACCCTAAGCTATCAGCGACTTGATGGTGGCTTTTCATGGCTTCTTCCCGCTGTTGAAGGAGAGCCCGACACCTCCGCCACAGCCATGATCGGATATGCCATCGCTCTCTCACTGGCATTTGATCTTCTCCCCGAAGATGAATCAAGGATCAGGCAGGCACTATTACGTATGAAGGACTTTGTCCTAAACCATACAAAAAACGGCCAGGTCAACCAGGCACTTTCGTCCTGCGAAGATCTGGCCGTCCACAGACAGGTTTATGGACATTTTCCATGGGGACAGGGAGCTGCACTTGCGTTTTTATCTATCATGAATTTATAGATACGTGCTCCACTTTTTCTTTTATCATGTCAAAAACATATATGATCATAAATGGAAGCGTAACAACCAACGGAAAATAATATCTGTAATGTATACTGCTTCTTGGACCTGCAATGCATAAGAGTAATACGACAAGAGCCGGGGTTATCATACAAAAAGCTTCTTTATTTTTTTTGATGATTATATAAATTGCAAGCAACAATGTGGTCCAAACATAGGTTGCAGCTGAATTAAGAACTCTGACAAAAGGCAGGGCACTCCAGTTCCTTTCCAGGACAGAGGCAACTTTTCTCCATATTTTCAATACTTTGGAATCAGGATAACCAAAATCAAATTCCAACTCAGATAGGAGTTCATTTGCTTCATTCATTATAGTTGCAGAGTTCTCATACGAATATATAGCCTGACTGAATCTTGCCGGGTACAACATATTTAATTTGAACTGAAAAAGCGAGTACATATACACTTCCGGATGCTTAAAAAACATGGTTGTAAAGACTTTAAAATAATTGATCAGATCAGCTTTTGTAGAATCTTCCCTATAGGTATTCTTCACAGGTGATGAGTGTATCGGATCATATACTTTGGCCAAATTATCATATTCCAGCACAGCATCTATTGCTGCTCTTTCTTCTTCTGTTACTTCATTTCCACAATCCCTGACATATCTGGCTGTCATTTGAAAAGGAACAGAGAATATTTCTCGCTTACTTCCGGAATGAACACCCATAGCAGGAAGGAAAATATTATTCCAGATAATGTGGACACTTAAAACAAGTACCAGTATGAACATTATTTTCTTTCTGCTATATATATTAGCCGCAAGCATGAATGTCAGTACTATTATTATGAGATAAACAGCATCTTTCCTAAATGCCAAAGAGCCTAATACGGAAACAAAAAACATTTTGCGAAGTTTATTCTCACTGATCATATAGAACAACTCACTTATAAAGATGAGAAGAAATCCCGCATATATTACATCCTTTGAAGTCAAAAACATGTATCTTAAGAAATGATTTCCCAAAACAGCATAAACAGGGACAAATAGCAATTGAATATCCGAAGCCTTTTTTTCCACAAAAATCCCTGCAACATACGAAAAGCAAAATATCATAAATATGCATTGCAATGCAGCATAAATAAAAATGCCGGCAGAATAAGAATTAAAAAGCATCTTCCCAAATTTAACACAATAGGTCACAAATAACGTATGTATTACCGGATGATGATTATCAAGCTTGAATGAAGCGTAATCAAGACCGTAATGATTGTAGGAAGATAAATTAAATCCCTGTGCTAACTGATCATCAACATCCCCCATAAAATCAGCAGGATAAACTGCGAGAGCAAACGGCAAGTATATGACCAAAAGAGTTACAAAGGTTGTGATGAATGGCTTTTTACGCATTAATGCCACATATCTGCTGATCAATCTGTTAGAAACATTAGTTGCTTCCCTCTTTAAAAGATAGTTATCCACTAAATCATAAAGAACAAGTATAAAATACCACAATGAAATAGAGTAACTAACAAACATGAGCATGCTCTTAAATAGCTGGTTTCTTACATATTCTATTTCACCTGTTTCTGTAAATGACGGGCCTATCATCAAGAAAAATGCCAAAAACATAGAGATGAACACTCCCCATGTTATCAATTTTTTATTTGTAACAGCCCTCTTAAAAGAAGCATCAAAAATAATAATAACCGAGAAAGAAAGAACATATATCCATAAGTCCCTAAAATCGTAGGCTCTAAAAAAATCCGTTTTGGGATAATATGGATTAATTAAAAAAGAAATAACCAAATTTACTGCAAAAAATATTTGATAGATATCAATTTTTCTTAATGTAATAGTATTTTTCATTTTTTCCTCTATTCAATAGTCCTCAAACTCAAGCTACAAAATCGTTTATGTCCCAGTGAAAAAAGAACAAGCGGGTAAAACATCATAATGATTGGCTGAGAATAGCGGGCAAGCGATATGGGACAGGCAAAATATATGAGTATCGACAATAATGGAAGCAGCCATATAGTCCAATTTACTCCCTTCCTTCCCGCTATAGCCAAAAACATAAACAGTGATGCCCATGTATAAAAGGGAACTGTAAAAATCAGCCCTATAAAAGGAATGCCTTGCAACAGCAAAACTATCTCATATATTTTATCGCTTCTACTTTCATCTACGAAAAACGAGTGGATGTACAGTTCATCATTTTCATCTACTCTGCTCCTGAAGTAAGTAAAAAAAGGATGTCCATTCCACGAAACATCAAAATATTTGTATGATGTATTTAATGTAGATGCAAAATAAACTCCCGGATGCTTAAAGAGCATTGCTGCCCAGCACTTTAAGTACTCTTTTCTATCTTCTGCTGTAGCCGCCTGTTTATATGTAAGCTTGATCGGATCAGTCTGCGTAGGATCATATAAATCCATTATTTCATCATAACTGATCACAGCATCGATTGCCGCTTTCTCCCTGTCAGTCACTTCATCTTCATAATTCACTACGTATCTGGCAGTTTGCTGAAAAAGCACTCCGAGCATTTCCTGTTTTCCTCCGGGAGAAATGTTTAGTGCATTTAGCAATACCCCTTGCCAGACTACTGAAAAAAATACCAATGGTACTATAAATGCTATGCAAAGCTGAAAATAGTATTTTCTATATAAGATAAGTTCTGCAACTAAAATAACAATTACAAAATACTTTCCCTGACCCTTTGACATCATCATCAAAAGAAGCGACATTCCAAGCAAGATCTGGAACCACCACTTTTTTAAAATCTCTCCTCCTGAGATAACTACCTCCATAAGGGCTGCGCAAGTTGATACGCAGAATATGGAAAAAGTCATATCCTTGACCATGCAAACTGAAAGAACCGGAAAATACGGAAACAGTCTGACAAACCAAAGACTGATCTTTTCTGCTTTAAGACTCATACCTAAAGCTTTAAACCTCAAAATGAAATGGGAAAGCAAAAGAGCCACCACAATCATCTGCATTAATGAAAAAACAGCTACCCCAACATACGCATTACCAAACACATCGATACCCAATTTGACAAATGAACCATACAAATAAGTGGTAAAATACGGGTGGTGATCGGTGATAAATATATCCGGTCCCTGCAGAGGAGACACATTTAAAGGGAATCCTACATCCCTGTGAAAGAACATTCGAATCTGTTTTTCTGTGTCACCATAATTACTTGTTCCCGGAAAAAACAATATATAATATGGCATCCAACACAAAATCGTTATTACTGTCGAACGCACATAATCTCTTAATGATATTTTCGCCTTTTCAGTTTCCTT
>Ga0310691_10009230_pt1 | contig 10047 bp, 5 predicted proteins | sample 176DNAGHGlowgp2_FD_203887 | JGI IMG/M metagenome (GOLD analysis project Ga0310691, IMG submission 203887) | Sheep rumen microbial communities from Palmerston North, Manawatu-Wanganui, New Zealand - 1766 DNA GHGlow gp2 (v2) (version 2) | ecosystem: Host-associated > Mammals > Digestive system >...
ACGGGCGACACCTCGGTGTTCGGCGATTCGTGGCTGAAAGCCGTTGGCAACATCCTGACCACTTTCCGCGACCAGCAACGCAAAGAGGGCAAAGGCAATTACCGTTTCCAGCGCAAGACCGAACGTCAGTTAGACACGATGAACAACGACGGATGGGGAGCACCCGTGAAGCCTGTAGGACTGATAGCATCAGCGTTCCGCCCTTCGGACGATGCCACCACCCTACTCTTCCTCGTCCCCTCGAACTTTATGGCAGTTCACCAGCTGCGCAACGCCGCGGAGATTCTTGCAGCCGTGAACCGGCGCGCGGACTTGGCATCGCAATGTCGCGCTCTGGCTGACGAAGTCGAAGCGGCTCTTCGGAAATATGCCATATACAAACATCCGAAATATGGCAAGATATATGCATACGAAGTGGATGGTTTCGGAAATCAGATGCTGATGGACGATGCCAACGTGCCCTCGCTTCTGGCTATGGCGTATATGGGCGACGTACCTGCCAGCGACAAGATTTACCAGAACACACGCCGGTTTGTATGGAGCAAGGATAACCCATACTTCTTCCGTGGGCGTGCAGGCGAAGGAATCGGCGGCCCGCACATCGGATATGACATGCCCTGGCCTATGAGCATCATGATGCGCGCCTTCACCAGCAACAACGACAAGGAAATCAAGGAATGTATCGAGATGCTGATGCGCACAGATGCCGGAACAGGTTTCATGCACGAGTCGTTCCACAAGGACGATGCCACGCGCTTCACACGCAAGTGGTTCGCCTGGCAGAACACTCTCTTCGGCGAACTGATAATCAAACTGATAGACGATGGACGTCTGGAGTTGCTTAACTCCATTGAACATTGAACATTGAACATTGAACATTGAACATTGAACATTATGGCGGCCCAGCTTTTAATCGTTTAACCGTTTTATCGAATAATCGAAGTCATTAAGGCCGCCAATTTAAGAATTATGAAATATAAAAGATTAAATATAATCCTTCTGTTGTTTACTGCCCTGACGGCATCGGCAGAGGATATTCCTACTACAGTTAGCGAGTGGGCCGACCGACTGACCCGCTTCGGCAAAGTGATACCGCAGGAAAAGGTGTATGTCCACACGGATAACTCCTGCTATTTTCTTGGCGACACAATCTGGTTCAAGGCCTACACACGGCGCACAGACCTCGCTATACCAAGCAACGTAAGCGGAGTGCTCTATGCCGATCTGCTGAATCAGGACGGCTATCTCGTTGAACGGCAGCTGATAAAGATGACAAACGGCGAGGGCTGGGGTGCGTTTGCCCTGAAGGATACGCTCTATGCGGGCTTCTATGAACTGCGGGCCTACACCCGATGGCAGCTGAACTGGGGACTAACGGAACATCCGCACACAGCAAACGCCGAGAAATGGTTCTACAGCAAAGAAATGGCGAAGGAGTATTATCGCGACTACGATAAACTGTACAGCCGCGTCTTTCCTGTCTATGACCGCCCGAAAGAGCCCGGTAAGTATTATCACGACATGACTCTGCGTCCCCTGAGACGCTATTTCAAGGACGATGCCCCGAAGCCTGCTCTAACGCTTTCGCTGTTCCCTGAAGGCGGCAATCTCGTGGGCGGCCTCCCCTGCCGTATCGCATTCGAGGCAGTCAGCGAAGAGGGTGAGACGCGCACTGGCACTCTTGCCATTTTGGAGAACGGTAACGAGATTGGAAGGGCGAACACCATAAACCGAGGACGTGGCATTATAACCATAACCGCAGACCCGCAGAAGAAATACGAGGCCGTATTTACAGACAAAGATGGAGTTAGTATAAAAACCTTATTACCAAAGGTTGAAGTAAAAGGTGTTACAGTAAAGATAGAACAAACCGACGGACATTATTACGCACATATAAGCAAGAATTCGGATATGCCGATGGCGCTGACTGTGATGCATGAGGGCGTTGTTGAACAGGTGGAAGAGATAGTCCCGATGAATGGTTCCGTTAAGCTCAACAGCAGTCAATGGCCAGCCGGTATTCATCAGCTGACCCTGTTCGATGCCGACGGACGAATCTGGGCCGACCGCCTATTCTTCATCACGAAACCGGAGCTGTTTACCCCATCGCTGACAGTCGGAAACATAAAGACTCAGTATGAACCCTTTGAACAAATCACTCTGGATATAAAGAACAACGGGCCACAGACAAACGGGACAGCAAACATAAGCCTCAGCGTTAAGGATGCCACCAATTCTGATTATCTCTATGACAACGGAAACATAATGACGGAGATGCTCTTGGCCTCAGAGCTGAAAGGATTTATCCCGCAGCCGGACTACTTCTTTGAGAAGGACGACGAGGAACACCGTACAGCCCTCGACCTGCTGATGATGACCCAAGGCTGGCGGCGTTTTGACTGGCATACGATGGCCACGCCCGGAATGTTCACTCTGACACAGCCTCTGGAGAACCCCACGCCTATTCTCCTCGGCGACGTGAGCGATTACCCTCATTTCTTGAAAGAAGACGAACTGTTGAAGAGACAGATGATAGAATCCATGCAGTTCCAAGGGCTCTCTGAAGAAGAAATCAAGGATCAGCTGGCTCTTTCGTTCGGTTACTGTGACCTGAGCGATAAGCTGAAGGAGCTAATAAAGAACTCACCCGGCCACAGCGTGAACGACGGTCCCGACAACACCGCATCTCCCGAAACGGCTGAGCTGCAGGATCAGAGCGTGACGCAGTTGGGCGACTACGAAAGTACATGGGATATGACCACGGATCAGTTCCTGCGCCCCGGGCAACAGAAGACAAGCAGCATGGATGCCGCTGAAATAAGCCGGCACGGAACGATGAAGCGTGATGTGCGGATACATGCCGAGTTCCAGCAGGTCGGAGTCCCCGGAATCGTTGGAGACATGAACACCCAGAACTACAATTTCAGAATCCAGCAGCCTAGTTTTACTGGCTATTGCGTGATGTTCCTGACCGCCAGCGACACGACAAAGTGGAAAGGCGGCAAGGAGCCGAACTGGATAAGCGTTGATGAGGAAGATTATCCCGAGTATTATGTCCGTGTGCGCTGGCCCTACCCGCGTTTTGCCCAACCATATAACTATTACCAGAATCATCTGGCTCCGATGAAGGCCACGCAGTCACTCACTCTGCCCACAAGCGGATTCTCGCTGGATCGCGAACTGAAGGAAGTCACCATCCGAGCCAGTCACGGCGGACTCCGTGCCTTCGACCCTTCGAAACCAGCCTATTCCCTGGATGCTTACGAGGCGTTCAATCAGGCCTGTGATGCCGGTTTGTCCGTACCCTATTTCAGCGGACAGTCACAGATGCGACATGCTATAGCCCGCACCTTCATCGGAGACATGAATATGTATCGCAACTATCCGCTGGAGAACAGATGGGACGGCCGCAACAGCACCTTCTACAACTCAGAGGCCAGGATAAACAAATACAGCCAACTGACAAATCTCGACAGCGTCTTCATCTACACAGACTATTCGCCGCGCAATGAGGGCGACCCGCGATGGACTCAATCCAACCAACCGACCGTTACGATAGACCTGCGCCTGGTGCCAGATGACGGGCAGCGTCTCACCTACCGCGACCGCAGATACATCCTTCAGGGATTCAACGAAGCAGCTGATTTCTATCATCCGGACTATTCACAGCGTCAGCCGTCCGAAACCGACCGCGAGACCTATCGTCGCACTCTCTACTGGAATCCATCGCTTCAGCTTGATGCAAACGGACAGGCACAAGTCACCTTCTACAACAACGGCCGCAAAACAGCTATCAAGGCTGATGCACAGGGACAGACCTCAAACGGCAGTCTGCTATATACTAAATAAGAAGTTAAAGAGAAGTTAAAAGGAAGTTAAAAGGAAGTTAAAAGGAAGTTATAGGGAAATTAAAGGGACGATACTTCGGCGTCCGCGTGGTCGTTAACGGAACTTGTATCACCCCCTTTAAGTATATGTTGAATGTTCTCACGAATCTGCTGATAAGGCTGCGCGCTCTTGAAATAAGTGTTGCGGCGGAGCACCAGTTCTATCGGCATCTGGCTGTGCTGGTAAGAGGAAAGCTCGTTCTGCCGCTGTGTGGCGTGACAAGCCAGTTGTTTTATCTCGCGCTCACGCTCCTTACGCAGCATAGTACAAATCGGAGTAAGGAGAGGCAGCACGACATTCTCGAAGAGCGTGTGTCCCTGAATATACAGATAAGTAGTGTCCGGAGTCAGCCCCATAGAGAGGAGGTCTGAGCGTACGGCCGCATAACTGTGGGAGCCACTCTTAGCTTCGGGATGTCGGCGCTGCAACCAGGCTATCTTCTGATTGACCCTACGCTTCAACGCCTCAAGTGTATGTTCCGGCTGATGAATATTAACATCACGGAAAGAAACGAAACCGCAGAAATCCATCATCGTGAAACCTCCGTAACGTCCGGTGCGATAGCCCCATATATTCCACACGAAGAGCGGCCAGATGATCTCGCTGTATTGACGGAAGAAGTTCTCAAAGAGGATTGTGGGTCGGTCGTTGAGTGTGGCCTGCACCACAGCCTGATGCAGCGAGGGGGCATAGCATTGGAAATTCTCTATGGCATAGACACGTGTGTGAACGACGTATGGCGAGCCGTTTATGAAGCGCGATGTTTCGGTGGTGTCTTGTAAAAGCCAGTCGTAGTCAGCATCCACGCAGGCAATCATGCTACTTCCCAACTGAGTGCTGTGAAGCAGATTCATCAGTGCGGCCTTCTTTCCCTTCTGCAGAGAACGGCGCGACGGGAGCTGAATCTCAAAGTATGTATTGTCGTCCTCGAACTCGTCCAGGACAGTACGCCAGAAGAAGACATCATCAAAGCTCTCCACGAAAGCGACTATGCGACGCCTCGAGCGAGCGGGACGCAGCCGGTTGGCCGCCTCCACGTAAGCATTGCTGATATTGTCTCTCAGACGTTTCATCCTACTATAATATCCTCAACGTCAGTTACACAATCCATCCATCCGTTCATTATCACGGCCGGAGAGTGGGTGGTAAGAATCACCTGAGCCGAAGGGTTCAGTTCGGTGATGAGTTCAAGCAGGCGCTGCTGCCACTCTATGTGAAGGCTTATCTCCGGCTCATCCATGAGCAACACACACGGCTCGCGGTTCTCTATCAGGACGGTGAGCAGAATAATCAGCATCTGTTTCTCGCCTGATGAGAGCACGTAGGGAAGGATCCGTTCGCCGAGGTGATTGAAATAGAGTTCGTTGGCTGTGCGGTCTATGGTCTTCTGAGTGGAGGCAAAGAGGTCGTCGATGAGGTCGAAGAAGCGAGTCTTCTCACCCGCAATAGCTGCGGCTTTAGCCTGTGCTTCGGGGTCAGCAGAGGTGAAGAGAGCCACGATGCGGTTGCTCTGATTCACCTGATAGTCAAGGTATCTGCGCTGCAACTGATAGAGCTGGAAGTCCAACTCGGTGGACATCCGCGTGTCGCTGACGCGGCTCAGCATATCAGCACTTACCAACGGGCGGTCTATGCCGCGGATGACATCGTAGCGAACGGTGTCTGCATCCTCGGGTTCAAATGTCAGATGAACGCCAAGGCGTGCGAGATCACGTCCCAACTCCTCCTTACGGCCGGCAAGGAACTTTATCGTCTTGCGCAGGATGGTGCTCTTCCCCACTCCGTTTATACCAGAGAGCACGTTCACGCCTGGGCGCAACTGCCACTTGATGTGACGCGTTCCGCGCCACAGCGAATCAATCTCAATACTCTTTATATACTGTCCTACCATATTCTCTGGATATTATGTATTGTATATTTTTATTTGGGAAGAAAACAGATATCAAAGTTTTCCGAGTATTTTGTCCATCACCCAATTTACAGATGTGGCACTGACGCTGTCAAGCGTGCAAGTGCCGATTTTCAGCAAATGCTCTACCACCTGCTGAATCAGCGGTTGTTGCACATGCTCAGGGTTCGGGATGGAGAATTCCTGCCGCCCTTCACTCGTGCAGAGCACTATCGGGTCGTATGTAAACACAGAGAAGCTAATCTGTCCCTTGTCGCCTATGATGGCGATGCGGTCCGTGCGTGCGCTGTCATGTGCGCAGAAGCTCCAGGTACCGCTTCCCGGCAGTCCGTCAGCAAACTGAAATGCAGCACTTACGGTGTCCTCGGTGTCATAGAGTCCGCCGCGGTTGGCACAGAATCCCGAGGCACGTGTGATAGGGCCGAATATCTCCTGCAACAGGTCCAGCTGGTGCGGAGCCAAATCGTAGAAATAACCGCCTCCGGCTATGTCACGTTGCACACGCCAGGGCAGAGCGGCACGGTTGTAGTCCAAGTCGCGCGGCGGCACGGCGAAATGTATCTGAACACCCATAACCCGTCCGATCGTGCCCTTCTGCACCAACTGTTTCACATGCAGGAAATACGGGAGGCAGCGGCGATAATAGGCCACAAAACAAGGAACGCCAGTCTCACGGCTTACGCGGTTCACACGCAGACACTCCTCGTAACTCTGGGCCAGAGGCTTCTCCACATACACCGGCTTGCCGCTCTTCATCGCCATAATCGCATATGTGGCGTGTGACGAAGGAGGTGTAGCAATATAAATTGCATTGACATTCGGGTCGTCTATCAGTTGCTGAGCGTCGGAATAATAGCTTTGTATGTGATGGCGTTCGGCATAGCTGCGAGCCTTCTCGCGGTTACGGCTCATAACCGCCTGCACTTTCGAGCCTTCTACTTTTCCGAAAGCCGGCCCGCTCTTCTTCTCGGTAACTTCACCGCATCCGATAAAGCCCCATCTGACTGTATCTTGTGCCATTTCCTACCCTTGTTTGTGTTAAAAACTATGCAAAGGTAGGTAAAAAGAGTTTTATAGCAAACATTTCGCGTTATAAATATTGAAATTCTTGTGCAGTTACACATTTTTTGTGTACCTTTGCGTTCAAATAAGACAAAAACAGTTATGGAAAACGAAGAAAAAAAGGTTCAGCAGCTGCTTCGCGTTCGCACAGCATCGGGTTGTGTCAGCGAGGGCTGGCGTATGTTGGCCGACAATATATGGTTTCTGATTCGTGCGTCGCTGCCTATGCTTCTCATGTGCTGCATCTGGGCTGTGGCTATCACACTCGTATGTCAGCAAGGCAGCGTGTCGATGCCGATAAAGATTATGCTTATCACATGCAGCATCATAATGGGCATATTGGGAATCTTGCAGGCAGCAATTCTCGTGCGCAAATACCACACTCTTGGCTACTTCCCTGCCCTGCGTGCCCCCTGGCAAAGCAAGAACAAGAGCAACGCACCCACAGCCTTTCATCTGATTACAGAGGGCTTGAAACCTACGAAAACAACGACTCTCCGCCTTCTGCTCCTTATGATCAAGCGGGTACGCCGCTGGGGACAGATGTTGGGCGTTCTGATTATCGGTTGGCTCAGCTGGCAGGCAATTGCCCTCATCGGCTCGCTGCCGTTTATCGTGCTCATCCTTGTTCAGGGAGAAACCAACGCAGCTGTTCTGTTGGGAGATGCCATCGACACCCCGTCGTGGCTGCCGGCAGCACAGTTTATCACAGCCGCTCTCTCAACTATGATTTCATATATTGCAAGCCTCACGCTGTTGCTCCCGATGGCTTTCTTCTGCGGAAGCCTGCGGCAAGAGGCTATTGAAGAGTTGACAATTGATAGTTGACAGTTGACAATTAAGGCTATGCCTTGAATATCGGCTGCACCTCAGCAGTTCAAGCGAGTTTGATTGCGTTTGGTTTGCACGATATTTGACAGTTTACGATTCTTTTAAACCTTTATATAGTTCAGGTGTCTATATATAAGCAACGATCACTTGAACTATTGTTTTATGAAAAAATTTTTCCTTCTGCTTCTCCTTTGTCCGGCTGTTCTGTCAGCTCAGACCTCTTTCGGCAAGGCCGAATTGTTAGACAAAGGTTGGAAATTCCTTTTGAGCGAGCGCGTTAATCCCGCAGACACCCTACCGCCAACAAGCACCACACCCCTGCCCCGTCTGGCACAGACGTCCATAGACGATTCCCGATGGGCACAGGTAAGCATACCTCACGATTGGGGAGTGACACAACCCATGTCGCCCGATTGCGGCTCATGTCAGGGCTACCTCCCTGGCGGTATAGGCTGGTATCGCAATCACATCGACCTGAAAGACAAGCCACTGGCCAAAGGAGAACGACTCTACATATATTTCGAGGGAGCATACAACCGTTCATCGGTGTGGCTCAACGGCCATCTGCTCGGTTTCCGCCCAAGCGGATTTTCGTCCTTTCTCTATGACCTAACACCCTATCTCTCGGCCGACGGAGAAAACCTTTTGGCTGTCCGCCTTGACCACTCGCGTCAGAACGACTCCCGCTGGTACACAGGTTCAGGCATCTATCGCCCTGTCTGGCTCGTTCGCGCCCCGGACGTGCATCTCGCCTTATGGGGCAGCGCATGGAGAGTGACATCACTCACCAACAGCAAGGCAGCTGTGGAGATTGACATCGAGACAGAGACAGCCAATGATCAATCCAAGATCCGCCGCACAGCCGTTGTGGATATCATAGACGCACAAGGAAAGATTGTTGCCAGCACAAAAACTGCCATTGGCGCAAAGGAGAAGAAGACGGTAAAGCTTACCGTCTCACGTCCTCAGTTGTGGACTCTCAGCTCCCCATATTTATATAATGTACGCACGCGACTGCTCGACGGAAATCAGGAGACCGACCGCGCCGAGGTTCCCATGGGCTTGCGCATACTAACCTTCTCTCCAGACAAAGGATTTGCGCTCAACGGACAATGGATGAAGGTAAAAGGAGTCTGTCTGCACGACGATGCAGGCGTACTCGGCACAGCAGTACCCTCAGATGTGTGGAAGCGCCGCCTACAGAACCTGAAACTCATTGGCACTAACGCAATACGCATGAGTCATAATCCTCACGCACCCGCTCTCTATGCCCTGTGCGACTCTCTCGGCTTGCTCGTTATGGACGAGGCAAGCGACGAATGGGAGTTCCCAAAACGCAAGTGGCTCAAAGGATGGAATCAGGGACGCCCCGGCTTCGAGGGCACATTTGACTACTTCAACGAATGGATAGACCGTGATGTGGCTGATATGGTACGTAGAGACCGCTGCCATCCGAGCATCTTCCTCTGGAGCATTGGCAACGAAGTGGATTATCCCAACGACCCATACACTCATCCAGTACTCAACGGTGGCGGAAGCGATTTCACGCAACCGGCCTATGGCGGCTACAAGCCAGAGCAACCCAACGCAGAACGTATCGGAATAATAGCCCAGCGCCTCTCCAAGATTGTGCGCAGCATTGACAACTCACGCGCTGTCACAGGAGCGTTGGCCGGAGTGGTTATGAGTAACGAGACGGCCTACCCAGAAGCCGTGGACGTGGTTGGTTACAACTACACTGAAAGCCGCTACGGGACTGACCATCAGCGCTACCCAAAGCGTGTAATCTATGGCAGCGAAAACCGCCACGACCTGGCTGCATGGAAAGCTGTTCGCGACAATGAGCACATCTTCGGACAGTTCCTCTGGACTGGAATAGACTACCTCGGAGAGAGCGGCCCATGGCCCGCACGAGGCTCATCTGCCGGACTGCTTGACCTCGCCGGAAACATCAAACCCAATGGCTATTACCGTGCCTCTCTCTGGTCCGAGACCCCCGTTTGTTATATCGGAACCTATTCCAACGAACGCCGTGACAACCGACGTGGACGTGGCCGAGATTTCGTTTCTCCCTACGCCCCTGCTGTGTGGAACTATCGCGACGGACAGCAAGTCCGCGTAGTATGCTATACCAACGCTCCCTCTGCCCGCCTCTTCCTAAACGACAAACCCATCGGAGGCGAACCGCGCCGCGACGATGCTACCGACATCCTCTATTGGGACGTAGAGTATGCTCCTGGCACACTCCGTTGCGAGATGCTTGACAGCAAGGGACAAAAACTGACTACCAACTCTCAACTCTCAACTTTAAACTCTCAACTCTCAACCAGCGGCCGACCTTTCGCCCTGCGTGCAAC
>Ga0310691_10009231_pt1 | contig 10047 bp, 8 predicted proteins | sample 176DNAGHGlowgp2_FD_203887 | JGI IMG/M metagenome (GOLD analysis project Ga0310691, IMG submission 203887) | Sheep rumen microbial communities from Palmerston North, Manawatu-Wanganui, New Zealand - 1766 DNA GHGlow gp2 (v2) (version 2) | ecosystem: Host-associated > Mammals > Digestive system >...
GTTATGCAAACAAAATAAAAAAGTACTATACGTATCAGCAGAAGAATCAGCAGGACAAGTTAAACTTAGAGCTGAAAGATTAAACGTTAAATCCGACTATCTTTATATTTACCCCCAAACAAATTTGGAATTAATAAAAAAACATATTGAAGAATTAAAACCTGATTTGGTAATTGTAGATAGTATACAAGCTATTTATACATCCTTAATTCAAAGCTCTGCCGGAAGTGTTTCTCAGATTAGAGAGTGTTGTAATTCTCTAATGCAGGTCGCAAAAACTCAAAACATTTCAATTATTGTAATCGGGCATGTTACAAAAGAAGGTAATATTGCGGGTCCCAAAGTTTTAGAGCATATGGTTGATACTGTTATTCAATTTGAAGGTGATAAATATAAGACTTATAGAATTTTGCGTTCTATAAAAAATCGTTTCGGTAATACCTCAGAAGTCGGAATTTTTGAGATGGGAGGAAATGGACTTAGAGAAGTTATTAATCCCAGTGAATTATTTTTAAAAGAATATAGTCAAACTCAGACACCCGGAAGTACGATTATAGTAACGAGTGAAGGAACTCGTCCGTTATTAGTTGAAATTCAAGCATTAGTCGGAACAACACCGTATCCGACTCCAAGAAGAATTGCAAATGGTGTTGATACAAGCAGAGTTCTACAAATTCTTGCGGTTTTAGAAAAAAGAATCGGCTTAAACCTATCAAAACAAGATGTGTATGTTAATGTAATAGGCGGAATTGATGTCAATGAGCCTGCTGCAGATTTAGGAATAGCGTTAGCTATTGTTACTTGTGTGCGTGATGTTGTATTTGATTTACAAACTGCAATTATAGGTGAACTTGGTCTTTCCGGAGAAATAAGAGCCGTTAATCATATCGAAAAACGTATAAACGAAGCTCAAAAGCTTGGCTTTAAGCGCATAATTATTCCGGAAGCAAATGATGTTCAAGAAAAGTTTGAAGGAATTGAAATAGTTAAAGTTCGCAGAATTCTCGAGGCTATTACAAGAGGAATTAAACCCGTAAAAGATATTTAGTATTTATTAGACATTTTCATTGCTTTATACATCTCAAACACACTTAGGAAAAAGAATAAGCCAAAAACCAAAAGGTAAGACCGATTTGTATAAACTGCTACATTTCCTATTCTAACGGGTTCAAACATGTTTAATAAAAATCCTGTAAGAGTTCCTAATACTCCAACCATTGTAAAGAAACAAAAATTCATAATACTGACTGCCGTTCCTGATATCATTTTTCTGTTTGTAAGGTGCAAAACCGGTACTAATATTGAAGTTAAACTTGCATTTGCAGCTAATATACAAAATACAACCGCTACAAAATTTGTTCGATAGTTGAAAAGAAGTGCCATACAAATAATTAATAAAGAACCAAATGTTATTACAGAAGCATTCTTGAGAAACTTTACTCTATGGTTATGTCCTAATTTACAAATGTAAGCATTAATTATATTAAAAGCAGCTGCAATTATTGCCATGCCTGAAAGTACCAAAGCAGCTTTATGAGCAGGCATAAGACAAAAATCTTCCAAAAACTTTTTGCCTATAATTGTTTGGATTGTATAAAAAATAGCAAAATTGCAACAAGCAAAACTGAATAAATTTCTGTTATGTCTTTTATGCAAAACCAATTTGAATGGTAAAAACCTAAGTTTCACATTTTTATTTATTTTAGGAAGTTCTGTTTTTTTTAAAAGCAGAGCAAAAATAATACTTGCAATTAACAAAATTACACCGAGTACAATTAAAATTTCTCTCCAACCGGCAAACCGCATTGCAAAGACAAATGGTGCATTTGCAAAAATTCCTCCCGTATATCCGATAAAAAGCATAACGGATATTGCCATTCCAAAATTTTTTTCTGAAACAAGATTGCGGAGCTCTTTTATAATACTTAAATAAAATGTACTGCTTCCCAGTCCAATTAAACCTCTTGAAAGATACATTAAAAATAAGTTAGAAGATAGAGGAAATAATAATGCTCCAATTGTTAAAACTAATCCTCCTCCAAGCATTATTCTATATCCGCCGTATCGGTCAACAAGAACTCCGTTTATAAGTTGATTTATTGCATAAATATACATAAAAATTGCACCGAAAGCAGTTATAAAAGGTGCGCTGACTTTTAATTCCTGTTCTAAAATATCAAAAATCGCCCCGGGAACTGCAATTCTGTGAAAATTTGCAAAGAAGTAGAACATCGTTCCGATGAAAATTAATACTATATTTATACTCAGCCCAAATTTTTTATTATTCATAATGTATCAATTATACCTAACAAACAGAGATAATTTATACTATAAATTCTTCTTTTAAATATTCTAATTTTTCTTCACTGTTTGTTTCAAAATAAATTCTTAAAAGCGGTTCTGTTCCGCTCGGACGCACAAGAATTTTTGTTTTATGCCCAAGCATCATTTTTACTCCATCTTTAGTATCAAACGAAGTAATATTGTATTTTCCGATAGTTTTAAATCCTTGAACCTTTTCCAAGATTTGTGCAATTTCTTCCTGATTATCAAGCTTTAAATCAATTCTGTCATTGTAGAATTTGTTTTCTGCAAGTTCATATATATCTTCTTGAAGTTCGCATAAAGATTTTCCGCTGTCTGCCATTGCTTCAAGTATGAGGAGATTTGCAAGAAGTCCGTCTTTTTCCGGTATATGTCCTTGAATACTTAATCCGCCGGATTCTTCTCCGCCTATTATAACCTCTTCATTTCTCATTTCTTCACCGATATATTTAAAGCCGACAGGAGTTTCAATTAAATCTATTCCTAATTTATCAGCAACAAGGTCTATTAATATACTTGAACCTACCGTTTTAACAACAGAACCCTTGTATCCTTTTTTTACAAGGTATTTAAGCAGGATTGCAATAATTTCGTTTGGAGAAACGTATTCTCCTTTTTCATTAATTACTCCAAATCTGTCTGCATCACCGTCATTTGCAAGTCCGATTGAATTAGGAGAGTTTTTGATTTTAGTTATTAAATCTTTTAAGAATCTCGGTTTAGGGTCAGGCATTCCTCCTCCGAATTCAAAATCGTGATACATGTGCAAACTGTGGAATGGGATTGCTTTTTGTTTTAATATTTCATCAAAATAGCCGATTGATGCTGAATATAAGCCGTCAAAAACGATATTTGATTTTAAAGTTTTTATTTTGTCAAAATCGATTAATTTATCAAGATGTTCATAATATTTACCGCCAAAATCAATTTTATGAAATGAACCGTTTTCTCCGCTTGGGAAACCTTTGTCTAAGTTTGACAAAATCTCATCCGTAATATCTTTTGTTGCAGGTCCTGCATAATCAGGGATAAACTTCATTCCCAAATATTCTGGAGGGTTGTGTGACGCTGTAAACATAATTGCACAAGCATTTTTTTCTAAAGCATTATATGCAAGAACGGGAGTCGGAACAACTCGTGATGAAAAATAAACAGGAAACCCTTTAGCTTTTAGTACGTTTGCGCAAAATCCCGCATACTCATCTGCTGATTTTCTCGGGTCATATCCTACAAGAATAGGTTTATTATATCCGTAATTTTCTAAAACGTATTTACCTATTGCAATAGTTAGTCTTTCAACATTTTCTCCGTTAAATTCTTCTCCTAAAACAGCTCTCCAACCGTCTGTTCCAAATGATATACTCACTTTTTATCCTCTTTTCTTTTTATCACACAAATCTCTTATATGTTTATTTTACAATAATCCGGAGGTAATGTCTATTTAAAAAAGATTATTTTATTGCAGGACATCCTTTATCTATGTATATTTCATCTAAATTATATAAAATTCCGCCAAGAGCAGTCGGAAAGACATTTTTAATTTTCTTTCTGACAGCAGTTATTCTTGTCGGTGAATAGAGATATATAACAGGGTTTTCCTCTGCAATAATCTCTTGATATCTGTCATAAAGCGGTTTCCTTTCATCAAAGGTAAGCTTTAGCGCCCCGTTTTCAAATATTTCGTCAAGTTCTTTTTCCCACGGGTAAATATTATTTGTATTTGCTTTGGAGTCTCTCATATTAAACATGTGCAGACTTCCCCGAGATGTCCATACATTTTTACCATCGTGCGGTTCAAGCGGAGAACCGGTAAGCCCCATTATTGTCATGTCCCAATCATAAGTATTTGTAAGTTTATTTACAAGTGAATTAAACTCAATCGGTTTAAAATTAACCTTCATTCCAAGTTCTTCCAAATCCTGTTTAAGCATAACACCAAGCGCCTCTCTTTCAAGATTGCCCGCATTTGTATACAAATCAAATTCAACAAGATTTCCTTGTTTGTCGTAAAGTTTACCGAATTTGTATTCAAATCCCTCCTCTTTTAAAAGCTCCATAGCTTTTGTCTTATCGGTATTATGTCCTTTGATATTTTTGTTCAGATAAATTGAATTCAGACTTTCTGCGGTAAATAAAGGCTCTGCAACACCAAACGCAATATTTTGAACCATGCTTTTCCTGTCAATTGCATAGTCTATTGCTTTGCGGAAATTTTTATTCCCAAACCATTTTTGTTTTACGGGGTTAACGTAATATTTTCCGTCTTTGTTTTTTCTGTCATTCAGATTTATTGTGACAAAAAGAGTTCCCGTATCAGCACCGAGGTTATATATTGTGTAATCTGATTTTGCCTCTTTTTCTTTATACCGTGCAACATTATTTCCTTTAAGTCCGATTAAGTCAATCTCTTTTGCTTCAAATTTAAGAATTTCATTATTAGTATCACCGACTATTAAATAAATTAATTTATCTATATATGGCAACTTTTCATTGTTTAAATTCAGTTTGTAATAATTAGGGTTTCTTTCAAATACAACTCTTTGAGCTGCAACGTATTCTTTTAGTTTAAAAGCACCATTTGATACAATCGTTTTGGGGTTTGTATCAGGGTTTAAAAACGCATTAAAAACTGAAGCACCTTTATCCGAATAAGGTTTAAAATAATGTTTCGGAACAATAGGATAAGACAACTGCCTTAGAAACGGTGCAAAAGGTTTTGAGGTTGTAAATTTAACCGTGTAATCATCAATTTTAACAAGCTCGGGCAGTTTACCCTCAATCATCATTGCATCCATCGTTGAAGGATTGCCTAGTCCCTTAAACACAATATCCTCATATGTATACATAACATCATCCGCCGTAATCGGTTTCCCGTCTGTCCATTTGATTCCTTTTCTTAAATGAATGATGTAATCATTGTCATTTATTTCATAGGACTTAGCAAGAAGCGGAATAACTCTGCCTGTTTTCGGGTGAGTTGTTAAAAGTCCGTCATACAGTATTCCTGCCATAGCTGATGAAGTAGCATCCTTTGTGTTGCAAGGATTAAAAGTTTTCGGGCCTTCACCAATAGTTGATATAATAACTTCTCCGCCAAAAATACCAATCGGGGCTTGAGATTGTATATAATCGACTCCGTTCAAGATTACATTTTTGTTATCATTTGGGTACTTAATTTCATCTATTTTAGGAGTAAGTACTGGCAAATTTTCTTCTTCGGGTACATCAGCTCTGATACAGTATTTGAGCCCAAATGCAATAATAAAAAATAATAAAATTATGCCTGTAATTTTTTTCATAAAATAAGATTATCATGTAATAGTGAATAAGTGAATAGGTCAGTAAGTTGCTATTTAGCCAAGTTTTTAAATTAAACATCTTTTGATTTATAATTATTGAAGGAGAAAAAATGTCTCTTTTTAAATTATTTTTAATGTTTGTAAAAATCGGTGCAATCCTCTTAGGCGGAGGATATGTAATTCTGCCGATTTTACAGAATGAATTTACGGAAAAAAGACATCTTCTTAATAAAGATGAATTGATTAATTATTTTGCTCTTTCTCAATCATTACCCGGGATAGTTGCCGCAAATATCTCAATGTTTATAGGTTATAAACTTAAAGGTAAAAAAGGAGCAATCTGTGCAGTTTTAGGGATAATATTCGTTCCATTTTGGATAATAGTTTTATTGGCATCTGTTTTGGGAACATTGGTTAATAATACTTTTATTCAAGGCATACTTTGGGGAATAAGTATTGCAGTTATTGCACTTATACTCTTAACAGTCCGAGAAATGTGGCAGAACTCCAAAAGGGATATTTTCTTTTATATAATTTTTCTGCTTTCGCTTATAGGGCTTTTGATATTTAAGTTTTCTGCAATACATACAATTTTGATATTTTCGTTTTTAGGCATTGTATTTAAAGATATTCAAAGAAGATTAAATAAAAATGGAGGTATAAAATGATATACCTGTTGCTTTTTCTTGAATTTTTTAAAATAGGCTTTTTCGCTTTTGGCGGAGGATATGCTACAATTCCTTTTTTGTATAATATCTCCGAAGTTTATGGCTGGTATTCAATAAAAGAATTAACTCAAATGACTGCTATTGCAGCAATTACTCCGGGACCTGTAGGAATTAACGTTGCAACGTATGCAGGGCTGAAAATAGCGGGAATATTAGGCTCTATGGTTGCAACCGTATCTGAGATGATACCTTCATTCATTCTTGTAATAATTGTTTCAAAACTTTTAAATGAGTTTAGTGAAAACTTTTATGTAAAATCACTCTTACAAACTCTTAAACCTATAAGTTGTGCTTTACTTTTGTCGGTATTTGTAGGATTATTATGCCCTGAAATTCATAATTTTAAATCAATGATACTTTTAGCAGGATTGCTTATCCTAAGTTGGAAATCTAAAAAAACTCCATTATTTTATATGTTAATTGCGGGCTCTGTAGGGGCAATATTAACATTGATTTAAAAACCGTACCACTACCTATCGAAGTATAACAAAAAAGATTCAGTATATATTACCTACTTATCAGAGTTATAACACCCGTAAGGATTATCTTAGTGCTGCTATGTTTCCATCCTGACACGGTTCGATATCTTACGCCATTATATTCCAATCTATCAACAGTCCTATATGCGTAGGCTTAGTTGCTATACCCCTCACGGCAGGCTCTGCACCTTCAAGAAGCTGAAGTCGAGAGATTCGCCACAATCCCCGTGGAGTACGGTATTTGAATATTAACACGAAAGAATGGATTTTTCAAATAACATGTTTTAAAGTGTTAACTAAAACAAGTTATAAATCTAATCTTCTCTTGCACCGCCGTTAATTGTATTCAATCGTTTCACCGGATCTGTAATGTGGGTAATTCTTAAACCAAAATTATCTTCAATAACAACAACTTCTCCGAATGCAATTAATTTTCCGTTTGCATACAATTCTACAGGTTCACCTGCAGCTTTATTTAAGGTAACAATAGAACCTTTGGTTAGCTCTAAAACTTTTTTAATCGGAAGCTCTGCTTTACCAAGCTCTACGGAAAGCTGAAGCTTAACATCAAGAAGTATGTTTAGGTTTTGGTTTTGAGGTCCTTGTACCTGATCTAAATCTTCAAAAGAAGCAAATTGAACAGGCTGTACGGTAACAGTATTAGGGTCATTAAAAGTTTCCTTCTCTTTTTCTTCCTCAACCACTTCTGTATTTTCAGCCTCTCCCTCAGATTTGGCTTCGTCAAAATTTTCAAAGCTATCTACTGCGGAAGGTGCATTATCAGCAGGAGTATCGGATGATACTTCACCGGCATCGTTTTCACTATTATCAGAATTTACTTCATTAATATCTTCATTATCATCAAACATTTAAAGACCCCTCTAAAAATAATTCCTTAAAATTTCGTGCATTTCATCGTACACGTCTGTTATTTTAACACAAATTTGATTCTTTAAAACCCCCGGACGTGCAAAAAATTTTTTTTCACCGTTAACCTTTACAATCATATCATCTTGAACCTTATTATCAAGTTTAATAATATCTCCTTCAGAAAGTTGTAAAAAGTCATCCATTGTAATATTACATGTACCAAACTGAACTCTCAAATCAGCCATTGAAAGATTCAATTTTGATATCATTTTCATACGTTCGTCATTTGTTGCAACAAGACCTTTTGTCTGGAAAATGTGTTGAGTACTCAAGTGAGTTAAAACAGTTTCCAAAACAGGATATGGGAAACAGATACTAAATAAACCGAAGTGTTTTCCGGCAATCTGAACTTCAAAGGTTAAAAGTGCAACAATTTCACCTGCCGTTGCTACCTGTATTGATTGGTAATTGTCATCTAAGCTTATAAATTTACCTGTAACAGGAACAATTGTGTTCCAAGAATCCTCTAAGGACTTAAGAATTATATTAATAACTTTTTTTGCCAAAGCTTTTTCAATATCTGTTAATTCTCTTGATTGAGGGTCTGTAACACCGATACCGCCAAGCATTCTGTTAACAATACAAGATATTACTTCAAAGCTTATACCCAAAAGAATTTGACCAGAAAGAGGCTCAAACTCAAACACTCCGACACTAATCGGAGATGGCATTGAGCGGACGAATTCTTCATAAGTTAATTGGTCAACAGATACAATTTCAATTTCAACTCTCATACGCAGATAACCGCTTAATACAAGAGAGATTGCTTTAGAAAATTCTCTGTGAATATCTCTCAAAGCTCTTAGATTATCTTTTGAAAACTTATCAGGACGTCTGAAGTTATAAAGCTTGTAGCTTTTATGTTCGGAGTCCTCTTCAAATTCTTCCTCTTCTATTTTATTTTCGTCAAATTTTTCTTCCAAGACCTGATCCTTATTGAATAATAAACTGTCCGAAGCTTACTCTTAATACTTCTCTTTCTCCGCCCAAAATAGAATTTATGTCATTCATAATTTGTTCTTTTGCAAGTTCTTTTCCGGCTGCTGTTGCAAGCTCTGCAGAAGTTTTGCTTGACAAATTAGTAATAACCGCATCTCTGATTGCGGGTTTATATTGGTTCATCTCTGCTTGTATTGCAGCTAATGGGTCTGCAGGAGCAGGAGCGGCTTCACCATGACCACCATGACCTCCGCCACCTTTAGCAGAAGCATCTTCTTTCGGAAAATCATCATCTTTCTTGCTGACTTCTATAGCAACATTAACTTTCAAATATTTTTTTGCATTTTCATCGCACAAGTTTAATATAAAATCACCAAGATCTACGATAATACCTTTTTGGATTTCGTCACTATCACCTTCTTCTTCACCAAGTTCTTCATTAGATGCTTGAATAGTGCTTATTTTTTGCGAAATAAGATTTTCCATAATTACATAGTTTACACCTGCAAACACAATAAACATAATAACCATTGAGGCTATAATCATTATAAGTACTTTTGTAATTTCTTGGTTTTTATTACTAGGACTTTCTATTTGTTCATTTTCAGCCATATTTTCCCCGCTTTTCTCTTCCCCAATATTTTAACATAAATATCCAATCCCATTATAGCAGGATATTTTTATTTTTGCTACAAAATACTCTTTTTAGATGAGTTTTTTCTATAAAACAAAAATATTCCCCTTTTATTAATTTCGATTATGGTTTAAAATGTTACAAGATAAACAGACATATTTTCAGAATTATTGAAGGGAATCAAATGTTTACAGAAGAAGAATTAAGAGAATTACGAAAGTCATCTGCTAAAACAAGAAAAAACATTGTCAAAATGGTTTATAATGCTAAATCCGGTCATCCCGGAGGTTCGCTTTCCGGAGCAGATATATTAAATGTTCTTTTTGCTAAATGTCTTAATATTCCGTCTGATTGGGATAAAGCTGAGGATTTTGAATTTCGTGACAGATTTATATTATCCAAAGGTCATGCGTCACCTTTGTTGTATTCAGTTCTTGCTCAATACGGATTATTTTCAGAAGAAGAATTAATGACCTTTAGAAAATTCGGCTCAAAACTTCAAGGTCATCCGGCTAAAAATTATGTTTCGGGAATAGAAACATCTACCGGTTCATTAGGACAAGGGCTTTCTATAGGATGCGGAATAGCTATAGGATTAAAGCTTGACAAAAATCCTGCCTCCGTAATTGTCTTTACCGGTGACGGAGAATTACAGGAAGGTTCTTGCTGGGAAGGATTTATGCAGGCTTCTCACAGAAAACTTGATAATATTA
>Ga0310691_10009233_pt1 | contig 10045 bp, 10 predicted proteins | sample 176DNAGHGlowgp2_FD_203887 | JGI IMG/M metagenome (GOLD analysis project Ga0310691, IMG submission 203887) | Sheep rumen microbial communities from Palmerston North, Manawatu-Wanganui, New Zealand - 1766 DNA GHGlow gp2 (v2) (version 2) | ecosystem: Host-associated > Mammals > Digestive system >...
TCTTAAGAATACTGGTATAGAAAAGCCTGATGCCATCATCACAGCAACAGCATTCGGCATGTTTGAGACGAGTAAAAAATTACTGGATGGATTAGTTGAAGGCGGAGAGCGTTCTTTCAGTCCTACACTCTTTATGCAATCAACACATAACACTATAGGCAGTGCCGTCGCTATACGAAATAAATGTCATGGGTATAACATAACCTATGTGCAAGGTGAAAAGTCGATGGAGTGGGCATTGCGTGATGCACATCGTCTTATCAGCATGGGTAGGGCAAAGACTGTCTTGGTGGGACATCATGACGAATTTGGACAATTGTACTCACGTAGCATGATTATTAAAAGAGTGACTAAATGAGGGTTGAATTAATCATATTATCCATGCTTCAAAGTGCGCTGCTCGCTATGGCGCAGGTGATGCTGAAGTTTGCCATGATGAGAATGGAGCCATTCGTTTGGAGCAGAAACTATTTCTATTCTCTTTTACTAAATTGGCAGTTTGCATTGTGTGGTATATGCTTCGGTGCAGCAAGTTTGCTATGGATGTATATAGTAAGGCATTTTCCTTTAAGCATTGCTTATCCTATGGTGTCCGTGAGTTATGTATTCGGAATGATTGCTGCTATAGTTTTTTTCCACGAAACGGTAGATGTATGGAAGTGGATAGGTGTTTTCTTAATTATTACAGGATGTATTTTAATCGTAAGGTAATATTAGCGTTATTGTTAACGTTCCCGTTAACATTGTCAGCTCACCCTAAAAGCCTCACTGCAGACTTTGTACAAACAAAGCACATGAAGATGATAAAAGGTGAGGAGATGGTGGCTCATGGCCATATGGCTTGCCAAGCACCTTCGCTGCTTCGTTGGGAGTATTTTAAGCCATATTCTTTTGCCTTCGTAATGAATGGTGGTAGGGCTAAGATTGTAAAAAACAGCACTAAGGTGCAGGAGTTCAAAGGTCCTGAGGCAAAGATGTTCAAAGACCTTGGCAAAGTGATGATGACCATATTAGAACAGACCAGCAGACGTGGTAAGAGAATTGGACCTACTATATTTCCTGTTCCAAAGGATATGAGGCATCTTTACAACAAGATTACACTCTACCATAATAAACAGACAGGGGTTATTGAAAAGGTGGTGATGCAGGAAATAGAAGGCGACTACACTGTGATAGAGTTTAAAAACGTAAAGACCAATATAAAAATTGATAAAGGCATGTTTAAATAATGCTTGAACACTATCTGTATGACATATTATCAGCCGAAGAGGGTGATTTCAACATAATAATATTGGAAGAAAGTCCTATATTCAAGGGACATTTTCCTGAATACCCAGTTGTTCCTGGTGTCTGTTTAATGCAGATAATTAAGGAACTGGCTGAAAAACAGTTCGGAAGGCTTATAACCATGATGGGTGTTAGAAATGTAAAATTCCTGTCTGTTGTCAAGCCTGGCCAATGTTTGAATATAGAGATAGAAACAAGCTGCGAAAAAAAAGAAATACGTGCCACTGTGAATGATGATAAGGGAAAGTCAGTATATAAAGGATATCTGTATTATAATACCGACCTATAACAATGCCGGCACTATCGCCGATATAGTGCAGCGTTGTATGATGACGGGTTATGCTGTAATCGTGGTAAACGATGGCAGTACGGATAATCGTGACTTTGCCAAGACTCTTAATTACGATGGCGTGGAAATTGTCACGCTTGAACGAAATCGCGGCAAGGGAGCAGCCATTAAGGCTGGCTTCAGTAAGGCTGCAGAGATGGGGTTCAAGTACGTAATAACCATTGATGCAGATGGTCAGCATTATCCTGAAGACATACCATTAATCATAGAGGCACATAAGAAAAATCCTGATGCCATAATTGTGGGTGAACGTCAAGATCTTGAAAGTCAGCAACGCTCTGGAGGCAGTAAATTTGCTAATTCATTCAGCAACTTCTGGTTTTGCGTGCAGACGCTGCGCCGACTACGCGACACACAGTCAGGCTATCGTCTGTACCCTCTTTATCGATTATACGGACTGAGGTTCCTTACTTCACGATATGAGGCAGAGTTAGAACTGTTGGTCTTTGCAGCATGGCATGGGGTGGAGATTGTGAGTCAGCCTGTAAGAGTATATTATCCTCCTGAGAAGGAGCGGGTGTCGCATTTCAGACCTGCATACGATTTTACGAGAATATCGATACTCAACACCTGTCTGTGCTTCCTTGCCCTGCTGTATGCCCTGCCGATGGCTGTTGTCAGATGGATTTTGACTGGCATCAGAACAGTGTATTCTCTGTTGTTCTTTGTGGTAGTATCGTTATTCGGACTCTTACCAATATCGTTGTATTATGTTATAACGGAACATAATTCAGACAATCGCACATGGAAAGTTCACAAACTTCTCTATTACATAGGCAAACTGGTTATGGAATGGCATGGCATTCCAGGAGTAAAATATAGCGTCAACAATCCTGAGAACGAGGATTTCTCAAAGCCGGCAATGGTGATATGTAATCATCAGTCTTCGCTCGACATTATGGCTATGTTGGCACAATCACCTAAACTCGCAATACTAACTAAAGACTGGGTTTATCATAATCCTTTTTTTGGCTATGCAGTAAGAAATGGCGAGTACTATCCATTGACGAAAGGCGTAAATGAACTGATGCCCCGACTTCGCTCGCTTGTAGAGCGTGGCTATAGCATAGTGATATATCCTGAAGGAACACGCTCACCTGATTGCAGGATACAGCGTTTTCATAAAGGGGCATTTGAGATAGCTGACACCCTAGGACTCGATATACTTCCAATAGTAGAAAATGGAGCGGGAAGGGTTCTGCCTAAGGGTGGCAAATACTTGCGCAAAGGAGAGATAAGAATAGATATAGACAAGAGAATTGCTCCCACAGAATACAGAAAGCATGGCGAGATACGCAAGATAGCTTCTTGGTTTAGGAAGTACTATGTTGAGAGGGTCGACAGACTCTTATTATGCCTGTTGACTATAAGCTTTTGTTCCTTGTCTGCGTATGCACAGGAAAAGGTAAGACTGTGGAAAGGAACAGAAGTATATGCAAAGAGTGTCACATTAAAGATATACCCAGAGAAATCCAGCAAAAAAGCGCCATGCATCATAGTATGTCCAGGAGGAAGCTATAGTTGGCATGACAGAGAGGCTGAAGGAGTGAAAGTGTGTCAGTGGTTACAAAATAATGGCATAACAGCATGCCTGCTTAATTACCGAGTACAGGGTATTTTCCAGTTTGTCACTCACTCAAGGCTTATTGTGCCTGGACGACAGTATCCGAAGATGTTACAAGACATTCAGATGGCAATACACTATTTGAGACAGAATGCTGACAGGCTTTGCATAGACAAAAACAAGGTTGGAGCAATGGGGTTCTCTGCAGGAGGACACTTAGTGATGCTTGCTGCTGAAATGTATGATACCGATTTTCTTACGCGAAAAGGTATCAAGGTAGTGGAGTCACTGAGACCAGACTTCGTTGCATCCATCTATCCTGTTGTTACATTACGTGGAGAGTACGCTCACAAACGTTCACGCAGAGCATTGCTCGGCGAATACCGAAAGTATAGTGACATAATGCGTGATTCGCTTTCTTTAGAACTACACGTCAAGAAAGACTGTCCGCCAGTATTTCTGATGAACTGTAAGGATGACCCCGTAGTGAAATACCAGAATTCTGAACTGTTAGACTCGGCGCTGACAGCTAACGGGGTGCCACACAAATACATACAATACCAGACAGGAGGTCACGGCTTTGGAGTTTCTTCTGTCAAAGGGACTGTAGAGAGCAGAGAGTGGACAAACAAATTCATAGAATGGCTATGGCAGACGTTGCATTGAAAATATACGATTTCCTGAGAACGCATATTGTGATAAAGTGGGGCAGTCTAACCTTTATCACTGTAGCACTTATAATACTCCTGACCAGGTTGACGTATAAGGAGGACATTTCTGATTTCCTGCCTGTGGACTCTGAAGAGCGAGAAGCTTTGGATATCTATCAGGATATCTCAGGAGCCGATAAAGTGGTAATAACATTCAGCAATGTCCACGTTATCGATGATTTTGCTGAGAATGTGAAACAGCTTGACAGCACGATAGCACAGCGCATGACTGCACAGGTAGATGCAAACAGCATCAGCAAAGTTCAGGCTTTTGTATATAGTAACATCCCTTACTTCCTTACAGAGGGAGATTATGCCGTGATGGATTCTCTGCTTAATATACCAGGATACATCGATGGGCAGATGGATTTAAACAAACAGATGCTGATGTTTCCGTCGGGAGGAATGATGGCATCTAATATCAGTCGCGATCCTCTCAACCTGTTTACGCCTGTAGTGGCAAAATTAGCTGATATGCACAGTCAGCGTGGGTTTGAAATATCTGACGGATATCTGTTTACACCTGACATGCAGAAGGCGTTGGTTGTCATTGATTCTCCTTATGGAAATGCTGAGACAGAGCAGAATACCAAACTGATAGAAACACTGGAGAAAGCACTTACACGTGTTCAGTCAAAACATCCTGATGTTGAGGCTCATATCACAGGCGGTCCTGCCATTGCTGTAGGCAATGCGCGCCAAATAAAGACTGATGCCACAATTGCGATAACACTTGCTTCCATAATGATATTGGGGTTGTTATGGTATTATTTCCGTTCAGCCAAGTCTATTATCCTCATAGCTGTTACCGTTGTTTGGGGATGGCTGTTTGCTATGGGAGGAATAGCTTTTATTAGTAATTCTTCTGTCAGCATTATCGTTATTGGTATAGCCAGCGTCATAATAGGCATAGCGGTAAACTATCCCCTGCATCTGGTGGCTCATACTCGTAAGGGAATGGATATGCGTGAAGCTCTTAAAGATATATCCCGTCCCCTGATTATCGGCAACATTACTACCGTGGGAGCTTTTTTGGCATTGGTACCCCTGCATTCTGCCGCTCTGCGTGACCTTGGCTTGTTTGCCTCTCTTTTACTCATTGGAACGATACTCTTTGTCTTGATATGGTTGCCACAACTTGCAGTTCATAGTGCGGAGTTGGCAGTTCACCGTTATCAATCTTCATCCTTCAATCTACGATATAAGTTTCCGATTCGGGAGAGATTACGGGGAGGACTTATTCTCCTCATTACCCTCGTACTTGCATGGTTTAGTAAGGATGTAGAATTTGATGCCAATATGGCAAACATAAACTACATGACTGATGAACAAAAGGCAGATATGGAGTATTTCAGCAAAATAGCTCAGTCTGACTCTGATGGCATGACCACAGTCTATGTCACATCATCAGCCAGTAGCATCGATGAGGCTCTTGATGCCAACAACGCTAAGAAACTGCCTTCGGCGCAGTTCCTCGTTTCACGCAAGGAACAAGCTCGCAGACTCGGTTTATGGCATAACTTCGTTAAGCTGCATAAGAAACAGTTTGACGATGAACTGCCGCGCATAGCACAGAAAAAGGGGTTTAGCAGCGATGCCTTCAGCGAATTTTACAAAATGACGGCAAAGAGCTATGTGCCACAACCGTTCGAATATTTTCAACCGCTGACGGAAACTGTATTTGCAGAAAACATAAGTATTGACAAACAGAAAGGAAGATACACCATAGTCAGCCGTGTGATGGTGGAAGACAAGAATGTAAGCAAGGTTATTGATGCTTTTCCAGGCAGTTTTGATGTTAAGAGCATGAATGGCGGGCTGGCAGGCACCCTTAGCGACAATTTCAACTATATCGGGGTGGTATGTTCCATGATAGTGTTCCTGTTTTTATGGGCTTCATTTGGCAGCCTGAGACTCGCCGTGATTGCTTTCCTGCCTATGATGATAAGCTGGATATGGATACTCGGACTGATGTCACTGTTTGACGTGAAGTTTAATATCGTAAACATAATCCTTGCCACCTTCATATTCGGACAAGGTGATGACTATACCATATTTATGACTGAGGGGTGCAGGCAGGAATTTGCCGATGGCAAACCTGTTTTGCGAGAATACAAAAGCAGCATTCTGCTCTCTGCACTTATAATGTTTATAGGCATAGGCACACTGATTGTGGCGCGTCATCCTGCCTTGAGGTCGCTGGCTGAAGTTACAATCATCGGCATGGGATGCGTGGTGCTTATGGCATGGATTATACCACCTATGATGTTCAGACTGCTATTCCGATTCAGCAAGCGCACGCTGTTGCTGGCTTTGCTGTTTGCCCCCGTTCTCCTTAGCCCTTGCTGTGCTGAGGGTAGGGTAGAAAGGGTGAATTACCCATCGTCCATAAATGGCGGGCAGCAGCGTCCGTTGGTTGTCTATCTGCCTGAAGGTTATGACAATATGAACCTGCGTTACCCCGTGCTCTATCTGTTGCATGGTTCAGGGGGTGATGAGAATTCATGGGTTGAGGACGGAAATCTTGTTCATAAAATGGATAGCATGATTCAGGGCAGATGTGCCGTACCTATGATAGTAGTGATGCCTAATGGCAATATCGATGAAGAAGCTGCCGCTACCCGCTCCATGATGGGCAGAATAGAGAATAGTTTCGTGGCGGAGGTGATGCCTTATGTAGAGAACCATTACCGCACAATTAACGACAAGGCTCATCGTGCCATTGCAGGATTGTCGCTGGGTGGACTGCACGCCCTCTTTATAACTGCTAATAATCCCGATAAGTTTGATTATGTAGGACTATTCTCTCCGCAAACCACCAATGCTCTGTCTGACAAGAGGATAGACCAAGTGAGAGAACTGTATGAAGCAACTGAAAGGATTCCCTTTTGGGGTAGCAGGCTGGCTGAAAAACTGGAAAGAAAATTCGGCAGTAAAGAGAACTTCGAGGTTTATCGAAACATCGACGGCAAATTAAAGGAACAGTTTGAGATTCCTCCCCGATTATATTACATAGCCTGTGGCAGAACTGATTTTGTAATGAAACTGGTGCAGATGCATCGCCAGCGACTTGATAAGGCTGGCTATCACTATGTATATAACGAGACTGATGGAGGACATACATGGAAAAACTGGCGTCAATACCTTGTCGATTTTGTGCCCCGTCTGTATAAATAGATTTATCAACAAATAGTCATGAAGGAAAGAATAAGGGAAATACTGGAAGAGAACCTGCCATTGGTAGATATCAATTCTGATTTTTTATTTGCCGAACTGAGTTCGCTCGACATTACCACTATTATGATGCTGCTCTCTGAGGAGTATCATGTAAAACTTGATTCCTGTGATGTCACACCTAAGAATTTCAGGTCGCTTGACAGCATCGTAAATATGGTTATCAGCAAATGTCATTCATAGAATCCATACATAACATAGCTCAGCATTCCCCTGATAAGACGGCGATAGTAACTTACTCTCACGGCATAGGGACAGAGGGTGGCACAAAACTTTCCTATGCCGAGGTGTATAATGCAATGATTCATTGCGACACTTTGCCTATTCCTTTGCTTGGTAATTCGTGGGATGGCGATTTCACCCTCCACACCACAGGCTCTACTGGAAAGCCCAAGGCTGTGACCATTTCCCAACTGACAGTGATGCGTAATTCGCTGAACCTTATCCATGCTCATGGTTATAAGGAAGACTTGCAGTTTATAATTGCTGGGCCCATGAATCATCTCGGCTGCTGGTCAAAACTGTTCCCGACACTCATGGTTGGAGGGACTCTCCACATTCTGCCTGATGGCATGAAGGATATGGAGGTTTTCTTTGATATAATGCACAACCACAGCAAGCGTTATGCTACTTTCCTTGTTCCCTCTGCAATACGAATATTGATACAGTTTGCCAGTGAAAGTCTCCGCTCCTGTCGCGACTGCATAGAATTTATCGAAACAGGGGGAGCACCCATAGCTCATAGCGATATGTTCAAACTGTGTGAACTCCTACCCGATAGCAGACTCTACAACACCTATGCAAGCACCGAAGCAGGTATCGTTGCCACCTATAACTATAATGACGGACTGTGCAAACCTGGCTGTTGTGGTACACCTTTTCCCGACGTGGGGTTCAGCATCAATTCTGACGGTGTGATTCAGGGCAGCTCTGATATGGGTTATCTTGATGAAGACAATATGCTCCATATCACAGGACGCACAGATGATATAATTAATGTGGGTGGACTAAAAGTTTCACCTGTTGAAATAGAAGAAGCTGCAATGGCTATCAAGGGCATCAGAGACTGCATCTGCATCAGCAGAAATCATCCCATCATGGGGCAGGTGCCCGAACTCCTCGTGGTGATGGAACCTGACGCCGATTTCTCCGCCAAAACCATAATACGCTCTCTCGCAGCTTCTCTGGTGGAACCCTACAAGATTCCGCAGGCTGTAAGAAGGGTCGATGCCATAAGCAGGACATTCAATGGCAAGCCTGACAGACTTAGCTATAAGAATGCTTAGATATTTTCTTTAATATGTTGAGATTAAATATACCGCCACATAATTACAAGAACATATAGGTGGAACAAACAAAGATTTCCATATTCCAGCGACCCGTTTGGGCGTCAGTGTTTGCCCTGACTGCACTATTTTTTCTTCTATATTGGAATGTCACATAGTGAGGGCTCACGAGCAGCTATACTCAATTCTCTGAGCACCTTCCTCGTTGTATTATTGGCATGTGCCTGTTTTAGAAGTGACAGACTTACTTCAAGGAAGATTCTGGGGTGTTCTGTAGGATTCAGTGGCATTCTTGCACTGAACCTTGGAGGTGCCGAAAGTGGACAATTCTCATGGTTGGGCGATGGAATGATAATCCTCAATGCTCTCTGTTCAGCATTGGCAAACCTGATGACTCGCCGACTAAGTCGCATGGTAGATGTCTTTGTAGGCACAGGCTATAGCCTCAGTATCGGAGGTATGTTGCTCATCATCTCAGGTCTGTACTTTGATGGCACCCTGCCCAACATCAATGTGTCTGGCATACTCTGCCTTATTTATTAAAACCAATAAAGAAATTTTGCTAAATTTCTATGTCACCATCTGCACAGTGGATAACTGTAATCGCTGATTTATAATTCCATGCATGATAATAATCACTCTCTGGGCGTTTATTGATGGCATTCCACTGTTGCACTGTACCACCATAACTTATCGAAATAAGTGAGGAACAGCCATATAATATATTAAGCATTGATAATCAACAACTTATACATTAAACGGTAGAGAGGTGGATTGAGGGTTGGACAATGTCAGAAATAAGGAGGCAAAATTAACGTATTTAACCTTTGTTTTATTCAAATGCATAATATTATTTCCCAAAAGCCTCCCCTATTTTCTTCAGCCCTGCATCCATTAATGGTTTCATTGTCTTCCCTAACTCCAATGTAACCTCCTCAAATCTATGCAGTCGTTCAATCGTGTCTGACCAACCAACACCTTCCAACACTTCCATTTGCTTCATGAAGTCATGTTCTCGATGTGCCCCTGTGTTATGCCGTATCTCAGAAAGCACAGGTTTCTCCTGTTTAAAGAAATCTGCCAGTTTCTTCCTGGCAATTCTGGTCTTGGCCAACGCAGCCTGCGACAACAACCTTTGGGCTATATCTTGATACTTCTTTCCGGTAAGTTCATTCAAATCTTCACACCATTCATACATCATCACAGAAGCTTCAACAGCTATTCTTTCCTTACTACTTTCATTCTTTTCAAAATATAGCAACTTCTGAATTCCTTTGGTCTCATACGAACACTGCTGGATTTGCGCTGCGACATTCAGTACATACTCCTGTTCCTCAAAAGCACGTTTCTTAACCATCAGTTCATGAGTATGCCACCCTGCAGTAATTCTCTCACCAATCAATGCTAATTGTTGCTGGCAATGACTTATCTGTATTTTGAACAGTTCAAGACATTTTTTCTCCTCGATACTGATAGCTTCCAAAGCTCCTTTTATCTCTTCGCCATCAGCAGAGTTCATTCGCTGTTCCAAAAAGTAATCCAAATAATTTTTCATAGTTTCTCAATACCCCCAGTCAATCTTCTCAAACTCCATCCACATCTTCTTTGCCGCCTC
>Ga0310691_10009235_pt1 | contig 10045 bp, 20 predicted proteins | sample 176DNAGHGlowgp2_FD_203887 | JGI IMG/M metagenome (GOLD analysis project Ga0310691, IMG submission 203887) | Sheep rumen microbial communities from Palmerston North, Manawatu-Wanganui, New Zealand - 1766 DNA GHGlow gp2 (v2) (version 2) | ecosystem: Host-associated > Mammals > Digestive system >...
GAGTGCTCTCCGGGTTTATCAGCTCGGGCTTTGTCTCGAGCAACTGCTTCGGAATAAGGAAGAGCCCATTTTTTGAATTGAATTTCGCAATTAAACTCACGACAAAATCCTTCCCATCTCTTAACATCCTCATCACGGAGATTTGTCGAGTCAATAACAACATTATATCCTCCCTGTACCGCACATCGAGCACTTTCCCACTCTATCTTCTTAACTAAATCTTCTCTGGATTCCACCCAGTAATTTCCAAGCATCTTTCTGATGTCGTCCTTACACACTATAACCCATTCCAAAGATCCTTCTCCGCAAGTATACTCCCTTGCATGAGTACTCTTTCCACAAGCCGGAGGGGCTTGTAACACCAATACTGTTGGTTTATTCATTTTCAACATCCTTGATTAATCCGGCACTTATGTACGCTCCAAGGCCACCCACAAAACTACCGTCTTTGAATTTAAATGTTTTTATACCCATTTTAGAATAATTTATACTCGACATATTACATTCTTCAGCGAGTAGTTTTAACCCGACACAAAACCTTTCTGCATTACTCAATTGTTTCGTTGTTGGTATATTCATAATGTTTATTTTTTAAAACGATCTAAAAAGTAAAGCATTCCACATCGAACACTTTCCTTCCACGAAATACCAGTCACATATCTCATCATGAAGATATCCCCGATCAACACCACCGTAAGTGTTATGAGAAGGCAAAGAAAGAAATAGTAAATGAGTCCTAAGATAATCATATTAATCCTTTTGTTTGGTTTCTAATAAATTAAAGTCCTTGTCCAGCAATTGTCGTGAGTAATCTGGAATCTTCATTCCCAGTTTCCTCCAAATAAATTGCATCACAATTTTGCTTGTTTCTTTAATCATTTTAGTCCTGTTCGGATCCACATAATACATATCAGTCCCTTCTATCTCCCCACACATTTTATCCCATTCTTCGAGAATAGGTTTTAACTCCTCTTTAATTGCTTGATAGAGGAGTTCATCATTGTTCTCTTTAGGACTATTTTGATCAAATAATGACATGCTTTAAATAAATATATTTAACTCATATTTTTATGTTTAATTTTACGTGTATATTTTTTCTTGTTTCGAAATACTTTGTGAAAATTAAGAGGACGACCATAGAGTTCTATCTCAGCCTCACGACTCCCGCGTCTTGACGCCTTAATAAAATCCTGTTCATTGGATATCTTTATTTTCACTTTAGACATAATGTTTTTAAATCCTTTATAAACTCTTGTATTGATGTTTTTATATCTTGTGATTCCTCTGACGTATAATTAAGTTCTTCGACGAGATAATCAACTAATCCGTATTGAGTCGAGTTCCTACCGTTTTTAATCATTTGTGATACATTGTGCTGAACAAATAACATATAATCGGTAATCAAACGAAAACAATTTTTCTGAGTTAAATATGAATTATTCATATATCCTTATGCAATTAAATTACCAAGCATTTCGGTCAATTCTTCATCTCCTCGGATAAACATTACCATTTTCTTTATCTTCTGAGATACCAGACCTTCACTCACACCAAATCGTTTCGCTACATCCTTACCTTTCTCATCATCAAACCCCTTCAATCCAAATACTCTATAGAACATTTCACAATCTCTTTCAGGAAAATGCTCTTCAAGCCTTGAATACAAGTACTCATATACATCTCCGTCACTGAACTTATCCTTTTCATATATCCCATACTTAAATTCCTTACACGAACGACTATCATCATCTCCATTCACTCCACCCTCACCACTAATGACAGAGAGAGATACACTATTGAATGTGGCTTCGCCGGCAGCTGCAGCTTTCTTCTGAGCATACGCAGACATTGAAACTGTACGAAGTTCTTTATCCAGGCAACTCAGAATATTATTTCTAATGCTCCAACCAGCAAACTGCTTAAATGACAACTTACTCCTCTCATCATCATAATTCAACATCGCTAGCACAAACCCCTCATACGCCATACTCTTTACTGATTCCCAGTCGATCTTCACCTGTGATGTAAACTGTTTAGTAAGTTTATTGATGAGAGGTTCGTACTGTCGTACGAGCTCGGACTTTTCTTTCTCAGTAATATCTTTATAAATCTTACACATTTTTCAATATGTTTATGAAAATTAATTATCAAAATTTTTCTTATTCTTTAGAATCTACCCCTCCTATATATTCCATATCCACTCTCGTGGAAATGCTTATTGGAGATCCGACTTCTTGTTTGATCATTGATGGCCATTTCGGATCGATTGTTTCAAACAGCTGTCCTTGCAGATTGTCTTCCCTGGTAGGCCAGAATATATCACCATATATACGATGCCCAAATAACTTAATAGTGACATAAAAGGAACACATCAAGTTCCAGGGTAAATTATGATATCCGAGCATCCCCACAAATATATGATGCTTCCACAATGGATCAATACATTTACTCAATCCATCATAAATAGAAGTCTCTACTAGCTTCCACCATTTATAATCATATATACAACGTTCATCTTTTGGTTTTTGAACTGTGTATATATTAGAAGATTTAAATGGAATGAATAAAGTCTCCATATTTCCTCTCAGAATGGAGTTTGTAAGTAAAGATTGTAAGTTCAAATCGGAATTGATATCCTCAAGGCAATCTATGATTTCTTTAACGAACAAATGTTTATATTCAATGAATCCCCTGTTGCAATTAAACCCATGAGGAGATAAAGTCCATTCACTTTGTGTATCAAATTCTGGAAACTTCACTGATGTTTGAGTGGTATCTCGAACGGAGATAATTGGAGTATCTAAAGACTTCCCAGAGGGATAACGAATGTCATTAATACCTACCACGTCCCCCAACACCCCACCTTTATCTAGATCTTGACTAAACAGACTCATCTTTGAATATTTTATATTTATATATGGGATACACCCCGCTTATATACTTTGCAATCAGACGAATTGCTGTCGAATGATCCCCACAAGCATACAATTTCTCCCCTTCGAATGTTATAGTATCTCCTTTTTCTAATTCGTCTCTAAATATCTTTTGAATTTTGATAAGGTCGCAAGCATCAATATGTTTAGTTACTTTGATACGAGTGGCCCCTTTTTTGTGTGTATCCCTGAGTTCTAATTGAACCATACCAACGGCCTTATGGTATATCTCCCAGAAGTCTGTATTTAACAAATTACAATAACGAACACCAGCATATTGAATACACCATGCTTTTCCCACACCGGGTCCGATGTGGAACTCTCTTTTAATTTGAGCATGTTCTCTCAGATACTCATCACTGAGCCCTTCTGGGGTCATTCTATCAAATACACTCATTTTTATATATTATGAAAGCGGACTCATATGCATCATCTCCCGAGCGACATTAGCCGCTTCTATATACATGTTTATTGATTCTACTAGGTAGGTGGTATCTCTCATGGCTCTCGAGATGTCAAGCATTCCATATTCTACCATGGTGACTATAATATCAAGCATTTTTTCTTCCGTCATATTGCAATCCGATTAAGCAACTATATTGAAGATAAATGAATTCTTCTCAGCCAACCACTTAGGGAGAGTGACATAGACCTTGCAGTTACGTCTCTCGACCTTCACCTGGCTCTTAGGGATGTAATTGTAGTGAGTGCAAGGACGGCGATACATATCAAATCCCTTTCCGCATGCATACTTGTAAGCATCGGCACTAGCGCTCATCAGAACTCCCTGTTCGAGAACGTAAGTGATCAGCTTAGAGCCTTCTTCTTTCTGGCGCTGCCAGGCCTCTTCCCTTTCCCTTTTCTCGCGCTCTACTTTCTCCTGCCATTCACGAGTTTCCTTCTCGAACTGCTCCAGAGTCAGCTCTGAATCCAACAGAGCCTTTTGCCCACAAGGGGTTAGGGTACCATCCTCACGGATGTAGTTGCTGATGACAAAAGCGACGTTCATTCCGTCGGTGATGATGTAAGCGCCGTTGTGAGTGATTCTGAGGAGGGTAATACCGCTTTCATAGGTGTGGGGGAATGTCATAGCTGTATTTCTTTTATGTATATATTTACTAAACTAACGACATAAATTTAATAAAAAGAAGGAGAAAATCCAAAAATTTTCTCCTTCAATTAATATATTTATTTTATGATTAGAATTTAATCGTATATGGTTTGGCATTAATTTTTATTGTTAATACACCCCACATTCCTTCTTTCTCATATGTGGCAGTAAGATCACCTTTCTCCCATGTGTTCTCTCCAACAGACCTCCAAGAATCAAGTTTTTTTACGGCATCTACATTTCCAGCACCTTTGTTAACGAAAGTAAATTGATCTACAAAATTATAAGTGGGATCAACATAACGGAATCCGAGATTAGATAATTCTGCTTTCATAATCTGGTAGTTAGCGGCTCGGCCTAGTTCTTCTTCGAGATCAGTAGTCAATACAAAATCTGCAAGATAGAAATTATCCCAACTAGTACCACCATAACCAGTATTCGACATAAATACTACGTTTTTATCCGGAGATACTAAAGAACTTTTATATTCTACATTAGATCCATCGGGAGTGATCTTCTCCACACCATCGTACTTAACCCAACCAACATCCTGAAGTTTGGTCATTATATCACCAATAACTTGTTCGCCACGGAATCCACCTTTGGCTTTGTATGTGAGTTTGTTTAATTTAGGATTTTCCTGCTTGAACGAAGCTGGTACTGTGAATCCATTCTTCTTAATAGCCTTCTTGAGCTCTCCTACATTAGCGAGTGCTTCTGTTATGAACTGGGTAAATGTTTTCATGTTTATTTTTTCTTATTTCCGAATATACTTATATTAAATTTCTCATACTGATTTTCCGCAAATACATCTAATATATAATTAGCGGATTTTCTTAAAATAGTAAATTCTTTATCTCCTCCAGTCCATTCATAAGATCTCATTACTTCAGTATATCCGTCAAACTCTGCGAGAGTGTCTTCGATCATTTTTGCACCATTTTCTGTAAGATAGTCTTCTATAATTTTTATAGTGTTGTTTGGTTCATGACCGGGTCGTTCTGTCCATGCAAGTGTAATCTTATATATAGAGTCTTCAATTGTCTGGATGGTTGGTTTAGGAGTGCTTTTAAAAGATCTATTGATAGTACTTTCTATCCGTTCGCTAGATGTTACCTTATCAGTATCCTTAATTCCACACCGACGAAGAGCTTCAAGAACGCGTGGAGAGGAATCATTCACTTCCACACCAGCGGCACGAAGTTGTTTACATATCTCGAGATATTCTTCAACCTTGTCTTTTACATCCTTACCATTCTTTACTCGTTCTTTAAGTACTTCTTTTACATTATAATGTTTTCTCTTGAGGTCTTGAATATTATCCATTTTACATATGATTATTGTAAAAATATATTAAATTTGTATGTTATCTCTATCTCCTAGATATGATTTATTTAGATTTGAACTCCCGAAGACATTTCTCCCAAAAGAAGTAAGTGAAAAGTATCAAAAGGTTCTTTCTCAGAACGCCGGTGTGTTAGTAACTCCAATCGATTATCTTAATGAAAGCATCCAAGGTGTGAATATCCCAGGAATATCGGATTTAATTACTGAACAGCAGCAACACTCTCATAACTCCATCCAGGGATTAGGGAAGATTAATGTAGAGCCATCTCGTCAACAATCATACAAAGGGACTGGTAATCCGCTTGATAAAATAAACAAAGAGATAACAATCACGTTTCGATTTAACCAGGGATTTTATAATTACTTTATGCTCTATGAAACGATCTTTTGGAAATATTGCAAACCAACTAATTATCCAAATGAAGATGTGCTATATGTAGAGCTGATGGATGAGACCGGAAGAGTGTCTTCTCGGGTGAAATTCTTCGATTGTGTTTTAGATGGTATTGATGGATTGGAGTTTACTTATTCGAAGATGGAGAGAGATTCGGGGACGTTTACAATTACATTTAAGTTCAACAACATAGATTTTGTATTTATTGATGAGAATGGAAAAGAAATATGAAGACATTAATTGAAAGTTTATTCGGGGATAATGTTAAAAACACGATTAACACAAGCGACCTAAAAACCGCTTCTGATCTCCTTGTGCAAAGTCTTGAGTCAAAACTTAAAATGGAGTGTTTAACTATAAACGGTTCTCATAAAGATCCCAATATCTGGGAAGACGGGTGGTATTTTTGTAGGGTTCCTGATGACTTCACTGAAGTTATATACTTACAAAACACTATCGATATGGTTGAAGCATATGATAATCCCACTATCAGTCTTCGTATACAAGTGAATCTCTACCGAGATGATAATGACTTGTATGTCGATTTCCTCGGTGTTGATGTGTTTGAGGAATTTAACTACTTTATTGGATATCATGTCACAGGACCACAAACATTCAAACAATGGACTGGTCTGAGAGATGCTCATTGTACGACAAACTTTGAGGGAATATTAAAGTATATAACTAATACATTCTGGATCTTTAAACAACTTGCAGAACATGGAATGACTTTCGAAAAAGTTAAAGAGAAAACCAAAGAACATTACTTCTGCAAGGATTCAAGAAAGCGTCATAAGATAGAAGATGAAGCAACTAAGGAATTAGAGAAAGCTGTCAAGATGATAATAAAATAAAAGGAGCTAAGCTAGCTCTTTTTTTTTCTTTTATACAACAATGTCTAACTCGCGTACTATTAGACAAATGCAAGGATTGGCTTGAGGTTGCACTTCACAAGAACCCCATCCTCGATCACATAAGGATCAACGTGCTGAATCTGACCGACTTCCTTGTTATAGAAAGTCTCTTCATCAAAAGAAGTAAGACGGACAGCCACATCCTGACCGGGCTTGTAATTAACTAGTTCATCTGCAGGGACCTTCACCATACCAGTGATATTCAAATCAGCAACTTCTACGAATACTCCGCATTTCTTACTGGAGTTGATTACACCAGTGACTTTCCCACCGTGGATGGCCTTCGAATACTTCTCCCACTTTGAAGAGTTCTCACACCAACGATTGAACATTTCAATCATCGTTTCGTTTCCAAGGAAAGTGAGATAAGCCTTGCGTGAACAAATCAAAGACATTCCATCACCTTTCTGGATGTAATTAAGGACAAACACATCCACGTCCTTTCCAATAAACTGTTCGAAATCATCAGTGATGTTGAGAACAATCTGAGATCCTGGGATGAATGCATCCACAGTATACTCTTCACCAACAAATGAAGAAGTGGTTGGGATAACAGCTTTACCAGTGAATCCCCCTGCTGTCAACTGAAGGTTCTTTACTTTGATGGTCCGAGGGTCTCCAAGGACATTCTGAAGAACAACGTTCGAAACAGTATCATTGATCCACTCATCAGTCATCGGTTTAATAGGATCGAGAGTGATGCGGTCTTTCTTAACATCAGTGACTACCGCATCGATTACCTCCTGAGAACCTCCGCGGAGTTTATTGTACTTATAAAGATTGGTTGCACAGGCGATCGTTCCTTTATAGTTTACATCATCGAACTTAACGGATTCTTTGGTGACGTTTGCCAGGCGGGTCTTAATAATATCTCCGACCTTAAACTCCCGAGGAAGTTCATTCGCTCGATCAGATACGCCAGTAAGATCCACCCCATAAACCTCCTGAAACGCTTCTACTACTGTCTTGTTTTTGAACTGCTTGGAATAAACCTTAATTCTGGTTTTTTCATCTGAAAACTCCGGCCACTGGAAATGATCTCCACGAACCGAAACATTTAATTTAGAATTTTTCAATTTTACTTGAATTTAAAAGGTTAAACTTATATCTGTCATGTAATAATATATAGAAGTTATCTATTATATTTAAAGACTGGCTTAGAAGGAATGTTAATTTTTATGACATCCCTGTTATCATTAGGAAGATTGCCATTCCTTTTATTCAACAAAACTATTATATTACCCGGATTTTCCTGATGTAAGAAGTTCATTAACTGAGCATGAATCACTTCTCCTTCGACAATATGAAGTTCTGTAACGTATTCTTTTACAATACATTTTTGTGGAATAGAAAAGATTCCAATCTCGTAATATTCGTTATTTTGATAATTTTTTGACATCACTTTCTGCTTTTTTGAGTTTGAGTTTCCACGCCCGTTTCTTTTTTGGATCCATTTTCTTTCGTCCAGCCGTCTGTTTAGCTACTTTAAGATCATACTTGGCGATTTTAAGTTTATCTTCTTTATTCATTGAGTGTTTCTGTTTTGTTACTTATCATGGGTTTATAACGATAATATAATACTCTTGGAACTTTTGTTTTAATTTCACATGCCTTCTTTATTTTTTCGCATTCTTCCAACCAATCAATTTCTTTTTTCTTCTTTGGTTTTAGTTTTCCAGGTATTACTTCTAAATCGCTCCATTTATTCATAATACATCTTTTATATTATCTTTCCATCATAATTCAAATCGAAAATATCACTACTATCAAGTTTCTCACCACCGAAGTAATGACATTTTTGAATTTGTCCACTTTCTATAGCAATCCTAGCGGCTTCTTTCCTATCTACCCATCGACCATATGAAGTATAAAACCCATCTGTGTGTCGGTCGATTTCGTTCCCGAAGATATGGAGGATTTCTGCATGGTGCCTTGCAATTCGACATCTGTATATGTCATCTCTTTCTTGTGGATTAGTTTGCATTACACTACCTTTCTCACAGACAAATTCAGGTTTTACTTTATATGCTGCCGCAATAATTCTTTCCATTTTACTGATCACGATGTTCTTTATAATATTTAGTCAGTTTTCTCCAGGTATATGGACTTGCAACCTTGTCTCGGAACCATTGGATATAACCAGGGTCATTCTTACATACAGTCATAAACTCCTGATCTTTGTATTTACCAATATTAAATACAATCCTCTCTGGCTCCCCTGGACCTCCGGCGTTACGAATTGATCCTTCTGGAGAATAAAGATGGTTTTCAGCCCAATCATCAACTTCCTCTCCAGATTCATTATCCTCTTTGATAACTTCAAGTTGGTGTTTAAATACTTCGATAGTTGCTCGAGCGTCTGCAAGACTATTATGAGCGTCTTCGAAACATCTTCCTGTATAATTAAAGTATGTTGTAGAGAGGTTACGAGGGTTAAGTCGCACCTCCATACCATAACTGTCATAGAAGATCTTATCTTCCATCGGAAATTCTATTCCAATCATAAGGAGATCCTTGTATATCATATTAACATCAAAGCGATTGCCATTGAATGTGAGGACATCTGCGTCATCGAACATCTCTATAAACTCTCCAGCCACATCTTTAAGAGGCACTCCATTCTCCTCAATAAACTCTTTGGTTAAGCCGTGAGCCTCAAAGGCCCCTGGCTTGATCTCGTAATTGCGTATTGGTTTGATGTAATGGTTGAATTCTTTGACTATTTCAAAAGTATCTTTCCGAAATCGAATAGCAGAAAGTTGAATTGTATAATCTTCTATTTGTGAAAGTCCTGTTGACTCAATATCGAATGCAGTAATATAGTGATTCATGATTAAATATACTAAGTTTTAAAGTATTATTTATATATGAAAAATATTATACAATACATATTAGAAAGAGACGCAAATACATTACCCTCTGATATTAAAGTCGTAGACGATAAAGATAAAGGAGTATTGAAAATATCCTTTGGAAAGAACGGTTGGGGATTGAGTGATGAATTTATTAAAATCGGTAAGATTATTCAAGAGTACTCCAGGAAAAACAACATATATATTGAAAAATGCACTATAGACACTCTTGATGATGTATATGATATAGAACTTGCATATTCAAATGAACATTTTAATGACTAATGAAAAGCTTACAAGAGGGTTTATTCGATAATAACCTAATAAACAAAATGGAGCCAATTGATGTGGCTAAATTATTAAAAGATTCAGATTTAATAAATAAATCTGATGGTTCCAAAGATGCACTTGGACAACCTTTAAAAGAGGGAGATATTATATTAGTTAATGATGGTTCCGGAACAAATTTCTGTTATGGTGTATATATTAGAAAA
>Ga0310691_10009236_pt1 | contig 10045 bp, 6 predicted proteins | sample 176DNAGHGlowgp2_FD_203887 | JGI IMG/M metagenome (GOLD analysis project Ga0310691, IMG submission 203887) | Sheep rumen microbial communities from Palmerston North, Manawatu-Wanganui, New Zealand - 1766 DNA GHGlow gp2 (v2) (version 2) | ecosystem: Host-associated > Mammals > Digestive system >...
TGGTGGCAGGTGCCACGGGCAAGGGCAAGTCGGTGGGTCTGAATGCCATCATCACCTCGCTCCTCTACAAGAAAGGCCCGTCCGAACTCAAGTTTGTGCTGGTCGACCCCAAGCGTGTCGAGTTCAGCATCTATGCCGACCTCGAGAAGTATTTCTTTGCCAAGATTCCTGGCGACGATAAGGCCATCATCACCGAGAGTGACAAGGTGGTCAAGACGCTCAACAGCCTGGTACAGGAGATGGAAAACCGCTACATGGTGCTTGAGGAAGTCAAGTTGCGCAAGGTCGAGGACTATAACGACCTGTGGCGCCGCGAACTGCGCAACGTGCGCGATGAGCACGGCGACAAGAAGTATCATTATATGCCCTATATTGTCGCCATCATCGACGAGTTCAGCGACATGATCATGGCGGCTGGCAAGGAGGTCGAGACCCCCATTGTGCGCATTGCTCAGAAGGCGCGTGCCGTGGGCATCCACATGATCATCGCCACGCAGCGCCCCAGCGCCACCGTCATCACAGGTAACATACGAGCCAACTTCCCGGGCCGCATCGCCTTTGCCGTGGCATCGTCGGTCGACAGCCGCATCATCCTCGATGCTACTGGTGCTCAGCGACTCATTGGTCGTGGCGACATGCTGTTGAGCGACGACAATGGCATCACCCGTTTGCAGTGCCCGTTTGTCGACACGCCCGACATCATTAACATCTGCAAGTTCATCAAGGAGCAGGAAGACAACGACCGTGACATCAGCCACGAGGAGGCCTATCTGTTGCCCGAGCCCCTGAGTGGAGACGAGGGTGGCGGCAGCAGCGCCGATGCCAGCGGCATCAAGGATCGTGACCCGCTCTTTGAGGAGGCTGCGCGGTGGATCGTGCAGAGCGACACCGCCTCGACATCCAGCCTGCAGCGTCGCTATGAGATCGGTTACAACCGTGCCGGCCGACTCATGGATCAGATGGAGGCCGCCGGCATCGTCGGCCCCGCCCAGGGTGGTAAGCCCCGCAAGGTGCTACTCTCGCCCATGGACATCGACCAACTATTTGTCTAATCCCGACAACCGCCTCCCGGTTGTCCATGCCGAGGCACCGCCTCGGCCATAAAACAAAAAGAATGAGCAAAACCCTCACAACCCTCACCCTGCTCCTGCTGGCCCTGGTGGCACAGGCGCAGACCCCGCAGCAGATGCTCGACAAGGCGATTGCCGCCCTGCGCAGCGCGGGCACCATCAGTGCCAATTATAAGGTCAAGTCCAGCCAAGGCAGTAATGCCGGTACCATCGTCATGGCAGGTAGTAAATATCGACTTGTGTCCAATGAGATGAAGTGCTGGTATGACGGCAAGACGCAGTGGACCTGGAGCCAAGCGACCGATGAGGTCAACATCACCAACCCCACCGCTGAGGACTTGCAGATGACCAACCCCATGGCCGCTGCCACCGACTTCAAGACAAACTTCAACATGTGGAAGTCAAAAGGGCAAATACCAGGTCATTATGCCATGATGCTGCGTCCCAAAAAGAAGTCCAATATCGATCAGGTGTATCTCTACTTGAGCAATGGCAGCAACTTGCTGCACATCGCCCACATCCGCATGAGTGACGGCTCAACCTTCACCCTTACCCTCACGGGCTATAAGACCAAGCAGAGCATGCCTGCATCGACCTTCACTTACGATAAGTCGATGGTTCCCGCTGGCACTCAGGTCGTGGACCTGCGCTGAACGGGACTGTCCATCCCCCTATAATTTGTCACAATGAAGCAAGCCACAGGCATGACATCGACACAATTCGAGCAACTGTTCAGGGACAACTACGAACGGCTCTACTATCATGCCTATGACTTTGTGCACGATACTGACGTTGCCAAGGACATGGTAAGCGATGTGTTTGTCAACTTGTGGCAATCGCATGAGCGTTTAGATGGAAATCGCGTACTCTCTTACCTCTATGTCAGTGTGCGCAACCGCTGCCTCGATCAGTTGGGTCGTGGCAAGCGTTTCATGCCATTGCTTGATGGTGTGTTGGCCGAGATGGAAGATTTTAATGATCGGGATTGGGAAGATTATGAGGCACGCATCAGGCGGCTGCGCCAGGAATTGGGGCGCTTGCCCGAGCGTGCTAGGCATGTGCTGCGTTTGAGATTTTATGAGCAGAAGAGCAACCAGGAGGTCGCCGACTTGCTCAATGTTACCGTTGATGGAGTAAAAAAGATCGTTCAGCGTGCATTCGCTCAGTTGAGGGTCACGTTAGATGAAAAAATGTTAAATCTTGTACTCCTTTTGATTCTTGTCAGTATTGATTGACGAAATGGAAAACGAAAAACATAATCAAGAGCAGGACCAAGCCAAGGCTACGCCCATGCAACAGTGGGAACTGTACAGCGCGCTCAACCGTGAGTGTGCTGCTCTTCCCGACCTTGATGAGCAATGGCAGGAACTCAGTGACCGACTTGAACTGTCGAGCCCAGATGCTGAGCCAGTGGCCCGCCACTCTGTCATCACGCGCTTTACGCCCTTTGTCAAGTGGGCTGTGGGCATTGCCGCTATGGTTGCCCTGATTGTTGGCCTCAGGCTTTGGATCGACCACAATGCCGTTTCAACTACACAACCTGGTGCTGCCTATGACATCACTGCCAAGAACGATATTACTGAGGTTACCTTGACCACTGCCGACGGCAAGAGCCGTGAGATGGATGGCCATGATGTGACGATTAAGAAACCTGCCGAGAGGGCTGAATCCAGCCAGATGCTGGCTCTGTCCACCCCGCGCGGCAAGGACTATCACCTGACTCTGGCCGATGGTACCCAAGTGTGGCTCAATGCCGATAGTCGGCTTGAGTTCCCCGAGGCATTTACTGGCGACCGGCGTGAGGTGAGGCTATCGGGCGAGGCCTACTTTGAGGTCACCAAGGACTCACGGCGACCATTCGTCGTGCACACCGACTACATCACCACCCGGGTGTTGGGCACGGCATTCAATGTGCGCGCCTACTCGCAGCGCGATGCCGCTGTCACGTTGGTCGAGGGCAGTGTATTGGCCCAGGTGGCTAGCCAATCCATCCAGTTGAAGCCCGGCCAGCAGGCTGCCATCAAGCAGGCGCAGTTGCGGGTGTCACAAGTCGACACCTATCCTTATATACAATGGAAGGAAGGTTTCCTCTATTACGACAATGCCACGCTGTTCTTCATCATGCAGGACTTGGCTCGATGGTACAACGTGAATGTGTCGTTCGACGACACCTCCAAGATGCAACTCCGCCTACACTTTGTGGTCGAGCGCAGCAAGAGCCTCGACGAGGCCATCAGCAGCCTGAATGCACTGGGCGAGGTTCATATCCAGCGCGAGGGCAACGTCATTGTCATCAATTAAGATACCTTATTTGTTAAAAAATCAAAAATGAAGCGAGATATAGTACCCCGCTTCATTTTTTTCGGTATTAAGGGCAAACTTTTACCAATTCTAAAACAGTTTTGTCTATGAAACGTATCCAAGCCATTACACTGTTCTGCTTGCTGATGCTGCCATTGATTGCCATAGCACAAGGCAACAAGGTGACGATCAATGTCCAGCAACAGGCATTGACCAATGCGTTGCGCCAAGTTGAGCAACAGTCGGGGTATTACAAAGTCAACTACCCCTATGAGGCCGTCAAAGACTATAAGGTGACGGCTAGTGTGAAGAATGTAACGGCACACGATGCCGTACGAGCGCTCATCAAGGGACTGCCATTGGCCAGTCGCGTTGACGGGCGCTTCATCTATGTCACCAAGAGTGAACTGCAGGCCAGCGAGTCGGGCAACAAGCGCTCGGTCAAGGGGCAGGTGGTTGATGCCGATGGCGAGCCGCTGATTGGTGTCACTGTCCATGTCAAGGGCACCGACAATGGTGTTGCTACCGACATCGACGGTAATTACGTGCTCAACAATGTCGACCCCAACAGCACACTGGTGTTTACCTACATCGGCAAGAAGCCCGTTGAGCGCAAGGCCACTTCGACCAACAGTGTGCTCATCCTCGAGGATGACTCCAATGTCCTGGAAGATGTGGTGGTCACGGGTTATCAGCAGATCTCTAAAGAGCGGGCCACTGGTTCGTTCGCCAAGGTCACTGCCGAGAATCTCGAGACCAAGCGTTACGACAACTTGTCGCAGTTGCTCGAGGGTGAGGTGGCTGGATTCAACACCCAGAGCGGTCTCATCCGAGGCACCACATCGATGAATGGTGTCACTAATCCCCTCTACGTCATTGATGGTTTCCCCGTCGAGGCAACAAGATATGACGAGTACGGAGGCCTCAACGAGTCGGTGCCCAATATCAACATTGATGACATCGAGAGCATCACCGTGCTCAAGGACGCTGCAGCAGCCAGCATCTATGGTGCCCGTGCAGCCAATGGCGTGGTGGTCATTGTCACCAAGAAGGCCAAGGGCAAACGTACGAGCGTGAACTTCAACACGTCGCTCACCTGGCACCCCTATTCGTTCAACAAGAATCGTCTCACCGATGCTGCCGACATCATCGATCTGGAGCGTGAGTGGGCTGCAACCAACCCCAACTTGCAAGGTGAGGGTGCTGCCGCCTATGCCCAGTCGATTGTTGACGACAAGGTGTACACCTCGCAGGGCATTCAGGCCATCGCCAACTACTATGCTGGCAACATCAGCGAGGCACAGATGGAGAATATTCTCAACGATCTGGCATCGAGAGGATACAGGTACTATGACGACGTGGCAAAATATGCCAAGCGCACCGCCTTCTATCAGCAGTATCACTTGGGCATCGGGCGCGACACCGAGAACAACAACTTCATGGCATCGATCACCTATCGCAACGACAAGTTCAACGACCGTTATTCCAAGGACAACTCATGGGCCATCGACCTGCGCGACCAACTGGATGTCACCCCATGGCTCAGAGCGACATTTGGCACCTATACTTACTACGGCAAGAATACCATGCAGGCATTCGACCCGATGAGCCCAGGTTATGCCTACATGCCTTACGACTGCCTGCGCAACGACGACGGCACCAACTTCACTTCAACCCAAGAGTCGCGTTTGGGACAGTCCGACATGGCCATCATCAATGCTTACGGACTTCCCAGTTACAACATCACACCACTCGATGAGATTGCTCGCAATCAGCGCACCACCCGTGAATTTATCAACCGAACTTACGGGAAACTGGACATTCAGTTGCCCTATAGCCTGAAGTACAACATCATGTTCCAGTATGAGTATGCTTATGACAAGACCGAGCAACTCTACGAGAAAAACAGTTACTATGTCCGCAACCTGGTGGGACAGTATGCAACCGATGACTTTGCTACGGGTTCAGCTACCCTAAATCTGCCCTATGGCAACATCTTCTATCGCGCCAATCAGACTTCGAAGGCCTACACCTTCCGTCAGCAGTTGAACTTTGATCGCACTTATGCCGACCGTCACAATATTGTGGCACTTTTGGGTCATGAGGTGCGCAAGACGGTCATCGACTATGACAACAACACACTCTATGACTATGACCCGGATATGCTCACCTTTGCCCTGGTCGACCAGAATGTGCTCAACAACACCTACGGCCTGATGGGTGGCTATGGATTGCAGGCAAGAGATTTCGCTTATCTGCGCAACATCGACAACCGCTTTGTGTCGTTCTTTGCCAATGCTGCCTACACCTATGACAACAAGTATATGTTCTCGGCCAGCATCCGCTGGGATCGTTCTAACCTCTGGGGCACAGGCTCGAAGTATCAGAACAAGCCCATCTGGAGTATAGGTGCCGCATGGAACATCGACCATGAGTCGTGGTTTAATGTCGCTTGGATCAATCGACTGAAGTTGCGCGCATCTTATGGTATTGCCGGTAACATTGCCAAGGATGCTGCCCCCTACATGACAGCAGGATACTATCAGAACTATAATGTGGGTGGCATCTATGGCTCGGTCAACACTCGACCCAACCCAACGTTGAGATGGGAGAAGACAACCACGACCAACGTCGCGCTGGACTTTGCTATGCTTGACAACCGATTGAGCGGTAGCATTGAGTTCTACAATAAGTTGGGTACCGACCTGCTGGCCAACACCATGGGGGTACCGACCGAGGGATTTGGATACACAACCTATGCCATCAACAATGGCAAGATGCGCAACCGGGGATTTGAGTTGTCACTCAACGGGCAGATTGTGCGCACGGCCGATGTCGACTTCGATGCCACCCTCAACTATAGTTACAACAAGAACAAGGTGGTCTATGTCAATGTCAAGGCACCATTCTATGTGTTGCAGCTCGACTATCCCGAGGCTTACCCCATCGTGGGCAACCCCTACAACGCCATCTATGCCTATCAGTGGGCTGGATTGAGCGAGAATGGCTTGCCGCAGGTGCTGAATGCGGCTGGAGAGCCCACGACCAGCAATCCGTCGGATCTGAATGCCATTGTCTATGCGGGAAGCACCGAACCCATGCACATGGCTTCGCTCAATCTGCACTTGCGCGTGAAACGCTTCGACTTCTCATGCATGTGGATGATGCAGGGTGGACACAAGTTGCGCAACACCGACCTGCCCATGCTCAATTCCGAATATAATTATAGTCTTTGGAGCTATGTCACAGCACTGGCAGCAGTGAACAAGGACATCACCAACCGCTGGCGTCATCCGGGCGATGAGGCTACGACCGACATCCCGGCTGCCATCTTCGGTGAGAATCCGCTCTTCAGCGATGCGTCGCGCACCATCTATGGCTATGCCGACAACAATGTCATCAGTGCAACCAACTTGAGACTGGCCAATGTCTCAGTGGCCTATAACCTGCCCAAGACTTGGCTCAGAAAGGTGAGCATGAGCAATGCTCGACTGCAATTCAACGTCGAGAATGCTGTTACGTTTGCCAAGAGCAAGTCGGCCAAGTATCTGCTGGGTGGATACAATGCCCCCAACTATGTGCTTGGACTCTATCTGGACTTCTAACGATTATTGTCTATCTTCAAAATAAGCAAAACTATGAAAACAATCATAAGCAAAAGTCTCCTTGTGGCAGGCCTGGCCTTGTCGATGGCGTTGACCAGTTGCGACGACTATCTGAGCAATGTGCCCAAGGGGCAGAAGATTCCTACCACGCTCGAGGACTTCTCGACCATGCTCGCCGATGAATATAACAACTGCCGCGAGGATGTGACGCAGGCTGTTATACTGCTCAACGACCGGTTTGTCTCGGCTGGTAATTTGTCCTACTATGAGTTGTGGAACGCCAACTACTACTGGGACGAGAGTGCCGATCGTGTCGTGATGAATAAGAGCGACGAGACAACCTACTACAATGGTTATGCAGGCATCTCCACTGCCAATCTCATCATCGAGAACGCACCAACCGCAACCGACGCCACCGATGCGCAGCGCAATCAGGCCATGGCGCAAGCCAAGATTTTGAGGGCCATGAAGTATTTCACCCTCGTCAACTACTATGCCAAGACCTACAATGCTGCAACGGCGGCCAACGATGGCGGTGTGCCACTGATCACTAGCGCCGATGTCGGAGCGGCTTACACACAGCCTTCGGTGCAAGCCATCTACGACTTTATCTTGCAAGACATCAACGAGGCACTGCCCGATCTGCCCGAGCAACCGCTCAATGTACTCTATGCAGGCAAGGGAGCTGGCGAGGCACTCGCTGCAAGGGTCTATCTGCAGATGGGCAATTATCAGGAGGCATTGAACCATGCGGGCGAAGCGCTCAAACTGAATGACCAACTCTTTGACTGGGTGGCATTCTACAACGACAATGCTGGCGTGTTGGGTGATCCTGATGTCTATCAGAGCGTTTCTTCGCCCATGGGGCATGACTATGTCGAGAACTTTATCTTCTGCCACGGCAATAACTCCTATGCCGGAAGCGACTTGCAGATGCGCGAAGACCGTGGCGGCCGCTTTGAGCAGGGCGATGCTCACTTCATGAGCCGATGGAAAATCCGCACCTCGGCAGGTAGCACCTATTACAATCCTAACTTGACAGGTTATTTCAACCGTGGCGGCTTGACCACTACCGAGGTCTATCTCATTCAGGCCGAATGCCTGGCACGCACAGGCAACGTGGCCGGTGCCATGCAGGTGCTCAACAAGGTGCGCCAGAAACGCATCCTGCCAGAGTATTATCAAGACTTGAGTGCGGCTAATGCCGATGAGGCAATTGATCTCATCATCAAGACCAAGGGTGATGCGCTGGTGCAAACCATTGTGCCGTTCTGTGACGCACGCCGGTTGAATCTGGAACCGAACCATGCACGCACGCTCACCAAGGTTGAGGGCGGCAAATCCTACTCGTTGGCACCGACAAGCCACATGTGGGTCATGCCATTCCCGCAGGGAGCAGTAGAGAACGCCGGCAACGGTACCGTAACACAAAATGTCGAAAAATGACAAATCTTAAAAACAAAACGATGAAAAAGATAATTTTTGCACTGATCATAACGTGCCTCATGGCATGCAACGTGGATGCACGGCAATATGAAGTAAATGGACAAATCGAAGGTCTAGACGATGGTACGGTACTTGAACTCGTGCCCATGAGCCACGATGGTGACGAAGCCATAGCGCAGGCTACCGTCACGGGAGGGAAGTTTGCCTTCAAGGGGCAGGTGGGCGAGCAGTTGCCCTATCCCATGTGCGTCATTCTCATGGTCAAGGACTCCTACGGCTCTGAGAGCCTGATGCTTGAACCCGGCACAGTCAACATCACGGGAAAGGTCGACAAGGGGCAGCCCGATGAGAATGGCAAATGTTCCTACACCTGGAACGTCAAGGTCAATGGTGGAGCGGAAAACGCTAAACTCAGTGGCTATAAGGCCAAGCGTGCCGCACTCGACAAGCAGTTCAGTGACTACCACACACAGTATGCCCAGGTACTGAAGGCACTGAACGAGGCCCGCGAAGCCAAGGATCAGGCGCGCATCGACCAAATCCTGCAGTCGGACGACTACAAGGCATTTGACAAGGCCGAGAAAGATTTCTTTGCCACAGTCGAGAGCACCTACAAGGGCATACTCAACGAGAACCGCGACTCCTACTGGGGCCCGATGATGGCCATCTATCTGTGGACCTATTTCACCAACAGTGACAAGGCGCTCTACGACACCTTGTCGCCCGAGGCTCAGCAGAGTTGGTATGGCAAGCGCATGCTTGACGAAATCCAGCCCGCAGGTGGGGTGGGCGAGCAGGCCAAGGAGTTTGCTGTCAAGGGCGATGATGGCAAGCAATTGGGGCTGGCCGACTTGGCCCGTGGTAAGAAGGTGCTGCTCGTCGACTTCTGGGCATCGTGGTGCAAGCCTTGCCGCAACGAGATTCCCAATGTCAAGAAGCAATACGAACTCTACAAGGACAAAGGATTTGAGGTGGTGAGCATCAGCATCGACAGCAACGAGAAGGCTTGGCGCAAGGCTCTGGAGCAAGAGCAACTGCAGTGGCCCAATTTCTTGGACCGCATGGGAGCAGCCAATGTCTACAAGGTGAAGTCGATACCTGCAATGTTCCTCATCGATGCCACTAACTTGTCGGTCATCGCATCGGGCGAGGATGCCCGTGGCGAGGCTCTGGCTACCAAACTTGCCGAACTCTTTGCCAAGTGATAGAAACAGAATCAAATCATACGCTCTTTGCTTGCATTCCCGCTACCCGATGGTGGCGGGAATGTTTATTTGCTACAAATTGAACTTTTTTTGTAGCAATAGTGTACCCCAAATGCCGCTTTCACCGTATTAAGTTTGAATCTGGTGAAAAATCTGTGCTGTAGATAATGGGTGATTGAACAAAAATCACTACCTTTGCGGACAGAATAACTATTTGACCGACTCTTTAGACTATGTTGACAACCGAAGAACAGAAAGAAATCATAACACTCATCAAGCAGCAGGTGGTGCCGGCCATCGGATGCACCGAGCCCATGGCTGTGGCACTGTGCGTAGCCAAGGCTACAGAACTGCTCGAACAGAAACCTGAAAAAATTGAACTGCGCCTGAGCGCCAACATCCTCAAGAACGCCATGGG
>Ga0310691_10009237_pt1 | contig 10044 bp, 6 predicted proteins | sample 176DNAGHGlowgp2_FD_203887 | JGI IMG/M metagenome (GOLD analysis project Ga0310691, IMG submission 203887) | Sheep rumen microbial communities from Palmerston North, Manawatu-Wanganui, New Zealand - 1766 DNA GHGlow gp2 (v2) (version 2) | ecosystem: Host-associated > Mammals > Digestive system >...
GTATACAATACTATGCTGATGTATATAGTGGCACACCTATGAAGATTGTTGCTACTAAAACCGGATATTATAATGCAATAAGTTATGGTAGCAAAGTTTATTTAAATGGTATGACTCCGTACACAGGTTTGAATATGTCTTATTATCAAGGTGCAGGATATTTAATGACTGTAAAAAACGAAAGTGGTGAAACTCCTGATTATAAAGTTTTAAAATCTAATCTAGGTTGTATGGGTACTTATGGAGCAGGTACAGGAACTTATATCAACTATACAAAAGTTGGTTCACCGACAGTTGATACTCTAACAGGATTAGCTTCTGGGTTTTCAACAAGTAGTGGTTTAAAATTACCCCAATCTATGCCAAACTCTATTACTGATTTGGACATCATTTTTAAAGGCAATATCACATCTCTTTCAACAAATAGTGTTATTTTAGCACATAGTAATACTAATGAAAAATATATTGGTATTAGAAAAACAGGTAAATTTTCAATGTATGACGGAAGTTGGATTGAGGGCATTACAAATATATCAATAGGAACTGAATATTGGTTTAGACTTATTAAAGATGGGAATGATTATAAAGGTTACATTTTAGTTGATGATGGTTATACATTAAATACATTACCATCTTTATCCAATTGGACACAAGAATTTTCAACTACATCTAATATTTTTGATGGTTATCTTTTTAATATAGGCTATAATTATTCTACAACTGATGAATATTTTAAAGGGTCTATTGACCTTTCTGGGTGTCAGATAAAAATTGATAATGTTGTTTGGTGGAGTCCTTTAAGTGGTAATAAATATATCGTTAAAGCTATTGGTTATGGTAACTTTACAAAGGTAGGTAATCCAATAGTTGATATTGAAACAGGTGTTGCTTTAGGGTTTGGTGACAGTGATTATTTACAAATTAAGCCGTTTGTTACTAATGGTAGTCCGTGGGAATATTATATTAAATTTACAACAGGCTCATCTACAAGTACTCAAGGGATAGCTACTTGTGTTGGTTCTAGTGATGGTTGCTCTCCATTTTATATAGATAACGGAAATCTTATGGCTTTTTTAAGTTCTAATGGTAGTTCGTGGAATATAGCAGGTTCTGAAATCATTATGTCTATCTCTACAAACACAACATACAAGATGAAAGCAGAATTTACCGGAACTGAATATAACTGGTATCTATGGGAAAATAATAGTTGGACTTTAAAGAAAACAATTACATCTAGTTTAGCTATTTATGATGGTTTAACAATGCTATTAGGAAATAACAGAGGTCAAAACAATCCTTTTGGTGGTGCAATAGATTTATCAGAAACATATATTACAATCGGCGGTAATACTTGGTGGAGTCCTTTAGGAGAGTATCTGACAACGGCTGACGGCTTGTTGCCTGATGGTGTGACCGATGACGGAACGGCTCAAACGTGGAATCTGTTTTATAATCAATCAACGAACCAATATCGTCTGACAACCGCTGACACACTTGCTGATTATGTTTGGTGTGGAGAAGTTGCTCTGCCGGCACATACTGTATAGGGGGGTGATTATAATGGCTTGTAAAGGAAAGAAAAAGAAATGAAAACAGATCTTAAAAGCATTGTAACATATCTTAAATTAATTGGAATGATTGGTACAGTTGTGTTCACCATCTGCAGTTTTATATCAGTAATGATGACAATCAATCCACGTGTCACTAGTCTTGAAGAAAGAATGGCAGCAAGTGAACAAAAGATTTCAACAATTGAAGGAAAACTTGATATATTATTGTTACAATCTGATGAAATTCGTGCAGATGTTAAAACAGTATATACAATATTGGCAACACATAAATGAAGAAACGTAATATAATCATAGCAATTGTAGCGGCTGTAATAGGTCTCTACACTTGTTTTTGTTTCTACAACCCCGAGTACGCTGAACCAGTGGCTAAGGGGTATTCTATTCTATTGGAGACAATATGTACGAACTTATAGACAAAGTCATTGACCGTTACGGTCTTATAAAAGAATTTGAAGGGTATAGTGATGAGGCCTATTTATGTCCTGCAGGGCAGTGGACAATTGGTTATGGCTCTACAATATACCCTGATGGAACTAAAGTAAAAAGAGGAGATAAAATCAATGAAAGAACTGCTGAAGAAATGTTGGAACATTATTGTAAAAACAGTATTAGGTATCCCAAAGGTAATTGGACAGATTCTCAAAAAGATGCTCTGTGCAGTATTATCTACAATATTGGTCAGTCTGCTTTCGATAAGTCAGGCCTTAAACGACATCTTGAAAGATCTGATTGGCAAGCTGCTTACAATTCTTGGAACAGATGGATCAGAGCAAACGGAAGAATCCTCCCAGGATTAGTTAAAAGACGTAAGAAAGAAAGTGCACAATTCTTTAAAGATCTTATTGACATTGTGTAAAATATAGTTTACAATATCCTTATAATATGTAAAAGGTAATATACAAATGAAATACACACTTTTAGAAATGGTACAAAGAATTCTACAAGCTGTTGATGGACAGATGGTAGACTCTATCGAAGATACTAGAGAGGCGATGCAGATTGCACAATGCATCAAAGAGACCTATGAACATCTCTTATACACTCGTGACATCAAAGCTCGTAGCAATCTGGTGCAACTTCATAGTGCTTCAGATGTGAACCAACCTACTAAATTATATTTTAACGATAACGTTTATCAGCTTGACACATTGAAATACTATGATAACAAGTGTGATAAATATCATGATATAGAATGGTTAGATCCTACAGTATTTCTTGATAGAGCACTTGATAAGAATCCTTTACGGGATAATGTTATGAATGTTACAGATCCTAATTCAGGTGTACGTTACAATGTTTATACAGACCGTTGTCCAAGATATTACACAAGTTTTAATGATAATGAAATCATACTTGATGCGTGGGATAAAGAACAATCTGATACAATCGTAGAAGACTATACAGTTGCATACGGTATTGTAATGCCTGAGTTCAAATTGGAAGATACATTTGTACCAGACTTAGCACCACAACATTTCAATCTGTTACTTAATTCTGCACGTGTACAAGCTGCTTACGAATTGAACAGAGAGATTGATAGCATCACCAATGACAGAGCACGGAAAGAGTTGGTGACAGCTGATAAACATGCACAACGTGTAAGAGGATTGGAGACGACATTATGGAAGAACAGACCATTGAGTGGAAGAAGGATTATGTAGTTGTTAAAGATGGAACAGTCTGGAAAATACGTTATGCAAAGAATGGCACATTTGTAGGCGGTGCTTTCACAGACAAGTTTCATGCTGAACAACATATTGCAAGCCTTAATAACAATCGTATAAATAAAATTATTAAGACTGAGACAACAAAGATTAAGCGCAGTGGCAAAGATATTAAAACACGTATGAAGGAGTATAAAGAGTTATGCCAACAAATTCCAGAGTATTCTTAAAACCTTTTATAGGTGGTCTCAACACCGAAGGTTCTGACACAGATGATATGGTACTGAATACATCTGATGAATTAAACTGTACAATTCTTCCAGAACAGATGAGAGGTCGTAGATATGGCTTTAATATTGAGAAAGACGGTAAATGGATTGATACAGATATAACAGAGAATATCACAGGTTCTGTATACTACTGGAAGAATGTTGCTAAGACTGATCTTGATCTACTTGTTTGCAGAATTGGTGACAAGCTTTATTTCTTCGATGCAGCTGTTAAACCTATCACAGACTCTGAACCAATTGGCTCAGTATCTTTAACAGATTATATCATTGATACAAACCAGTTCTATAAGGAGAAGTTTGGGTTCACTACTGGTGACGGTAAGTTAACAGTTGTTAACAGATGGATGCAGCCTGTAAGAGTCATTTACAATGTTGACATTGAATCAAATGAAGAAAGATTTGTAATAGAGTCTTTCACACTTTCCATCAGAGATACAGAGGGTGTTATTGACTCTTGGGGTGTTACATCGGCTCAGAAGCTTATTGATGGTGGTAACGAAGAACCTAGAAAACCTTTACAAAATCCTTCATGGACTATTACAGATTCAGGTATTGCTAAAGTATATGCGCCATATTGTGACACTCAGGACGATTGTTATTTAATTCCTAAAAGAAGTGGTTTATCAAAGAGAGGGATCAAGATTGGTCCACTTACTAAACAGACTGTAGATACTGAAACACATATATTCTACAATGATAAAGATATTGGTGTTTATCAAACCGGTAGTGGTATTTATGGTGGATCTAGAGAACACTATTATAACTTGTTAAACCAAGGATGGACTGAAGGAGATCTTGATAAGTTTAGTCAGGCTATGTCAGCAGCTAGTATGGGCTTCATCTGGCCTGATAACACCATGGCAGTATCTGTTGGTAGAGACAATACAGGTGCTTATAATACTGGTGAAGTTGTTTATAAATACCTTGGTAATACTCAACAACCTCGTGGACACTTTATACTAGACTATTTCAAAATGAATAGGTCTGAAGTATCTGGTATATGGGATTTCAAAAATGCTGCTACTGCTAATTACAGTTTCCAAAATACTTGGATAAAGAATAGACATTTAAGAGGTGTTCCTATTTACAATCACTCTACAACTGTTGAAGATTCTCAAGGAATCCTTGGTAGAGTTGTATTAAAATGGACAAAGCTTTATAGAAAGAGCGGTAAGAAGTCTTCTGACTTGTATTGGAGAGGTCCCATCACAATTAAAATATATGGTCTATTACACAATGAATGGACTCTTATCACAACTCGTAACACTTTCTCAGATGATGGTGCATCTTCTACAGATCCTTTTTCATACAGTATTGAAGTAGATAATCAAACAACTGTATATGAGAAGTTTAAAGTTGATGTAGAATATGGTAGAGGTAATGCAACTGATTCAGCTGATGGCAGACCTTATGGTGTAACTGTAAAAGTAGCTGTATTCACAAACGACCAAAACTCTGGTGATTATTTTAGCAAACAAGGTGACAGCTCTAGAATAACTGATGTAGCGTATATGTCAGGTAAGTACTTCTACCTTTGTAAAGACTCTGTACTGTTCTCACAAACTGTTAAAGAAGATGGTACAGGTTTTGACCTATGTTATCAAAATGCTGATCCAACTTCTACAGAGGTATCAGATGTTGTAACAACTGATGGTGGTTATGTAAAGTTCAATACAATGGGTCGTGGAGTAGCTTTAAAGACCTTCAACAGAGGTGTATTAGTTTTTGGTAGGGATGTAGTCTATGGATTGATAAGCCCTATAGAAAGTAAATTTACAGCCACTGATTACGATATTTTGGAACTATCTAGAGCAGGCTTGATAGGATCTGAATCAGTTGTAAGTACTACTCAACAGGTTTACTACTGGTCTCCAACAGGTATCTATACAATTGGTGTAAATCCTGAAACAGGTTCTACAATCTTTGCACAATCTATTTCACTAAATACAATACAGACATTCTATAACAACCTTGCTCAGTTTTCAAAAGAATATTGTAAAGGTGTTTACGATTACACTACTAATAGAATTTATTGGTACTATCCAACAGATGAAAACAATTTAACAAATTTAGATGGATGTCTTGTATATGATTTGACATATAACTGTTTCATGCCACAAAACATTTCTGAACGTGAAAACTATACTCTTCTATCTGCTACAGATGTATCACAATCTTATGAGATTGAACCAACTATGTACCTTCGTGCAGGTGGTAACAGAGTAGTTGCAGGTGGTGATAAAGTTCTTGTATCTGATGAAACTTCAACAGACTATCACAGATGGACCAGTATTCAACATCTTGTAGCAAAGCGTGTAGACAATGTTTATAAGTTCTCAATAGGTGATTTCAATGATAGAGAGTTTCACGATTGGGAATACCAAGACTATTCTTCCTATCTTGTTTCAAGACCTATAACACTTGGTGACACATATTTCAATAAACAGACACCAATTATGCAAACACTGTTTAAGAGAACTGAAGAGTATAAACTTAAAGAAAAAGCTGATAAATATGTTACTCAGTACTCACTTAGTCCTTTTAGAACAGAAATAAGTAATGGAAAAATAAGATCTTATACAAATGTACTCAATACTGGTAAATTTATAAAGGCAGATGTTACGCTTGATTTTACAGGATTCACAGGTCCTATATCTAATATTAGTATATCTGTTAGAGGAAGACAACCTAATGTTTTAATTGCTTCAAAGACTCTTACAAATATTACATCAACATCTAAATACACAGTGTCTGTTGAATGCGATGAAAACTTTAGAAATAGTGAATATAAATCTTTTGCTATAAATGTACAAGTTACTCCATCTCTATCAGAAGATCTTAGAAATATTGATGAAGTTTTATCTGTTTCTATTGACAGAACTGATTTAAATGAGAAAATTTTTAAAGGTTATAAAGATGAAACAATCTCTGGTAACACTTATTTAGAAAAGTCTTCAGACAATAATTATAGTGTAACATTTGAAACTCCTTCAGGTAAATTAAAAGATGCTACAATTGTCTTCAGTCCTGCTATTAGAAGCTTCTACTTTCCTGCTGACTGGTCTGGTAATGGATCTTTAAAATCAGGTACTCATTCTTTAGGTATTTCAGGAGAGGTAAATAAAGCCAATGACACACTGTCTGGTGAATCTTCTTCAACTACTCTAGATTTTAACAGTTACACCATAGGTCTAGACAATTTAACAGTGTATGGTGGACAGTTACAGTTTGTAACAGCTACATATACTTTAAATATACTTGTTCCAGTATTTGAAGAAGTTTCTTATGTAGATTCTGCAAAGTATACAACACCGTCTGGTGCCATTATCAGAATGAGATGGGGCTGGTCAGTAAATCCTTTAAGTAATCGTTGGGATATGATGCAGAATGGATATAGACCGCAGAAAGACTTTTTACATGATGATTACGTTGAGAGCAGACTCCATATCAGAGGACGTGGAAAAGCTTTTCAAGTAGAGATTAGAAATGATGATAACAAAGATTTTAGATTAACTGGATTAAATATTATAACAAGGAGTCCACAATAATGAGTGTATACAGTAGTGGAAATAAGTGGAAGAACCGTGCTCAAGAAGCTTTATTATCTGCTCAGGCTTTAGAAGAACAGCAAAGTGATTTAGAATTTCGTAGACAGCTCTTATCAAATATCAGACAAGAGAGAATAGCTCGTGCACAGCTTGAAGTAGGCAACTATTCTGATGATTTCACTAGTTCATCTGCAGCTGGTGCAACTGCTAACATTGATTCATCACTTGCTGGAGAGACTTTATATTCTTATGACGCATCTAAAAGAATGCAGCAGATTCAGAACTATCAACAGTCTGCAGTAAACTATATGAAGAAATATCAGAAACAACAGAAGACAAGAGCTGCTGCTTTCGCTGTTACAGGTCTTGCTGCAGGTGCTTTGACAGGTGGTGTGCTCGGTGCAGCTAATATGCTTGGTGCCGGTGTTGGAGCTTTAAGTGGAGCCATAGGCGGTGCACAGATTGGTCAAGGTCTTGGACAGATTGCATCAGGTACTGGGCAATGGCAACAAGGTATTCAAAATATTTTATCAGGTGGTACAGATATATATGAATTGAATACAGCTGAGAACAATTATCAAAGAGTAATAACAGCACTAACAGGTAATTATACAGACTCTTATCAAACACCGAATGGGTATGGAAGATATGAAGCATTTTCAATACATCCTAGAACACAGAAACTTGATATGAGAAGTGCAGAACAATTTTTATTACCTGAACCAAATGGAAATACTTTCAAAGGATGTGGAGGATACTATAGATGATTAATGATATTTACGACAGATCTTTAGATTATGTTTACAGATTGAACTATCCTAATTATCTTTCTAATAATGATGTAGATTTTATTCTTAATGGTTGGGCTGGTAGAAATTCTGATAGAGATAGTACAGCAAAAGCACTTAATGAAGAAGATTTCCACGATATGTATGAAGGTTCTGCTTCAGCATTGGAACGAGGTGCAGAAAGGACTGGTGTTGTCAACTCTATTCAATCCTTCTATCCTCGTTACATAACTCCATCAGATTCTTTAGAAGTTGCAGCAGTTGAGAACTTACAGAATACAGGCCTTGTAGAAGACGATATTACCTACAACAACATGCAAGATCCTGATACAGATCCTTATGAAGGCACTGAATATGCTACAAGAAATCTGTTGTATGATGAATTCAATAAAGCAATCGATGACACAATGCCAACAAATGTAACAGGTACACTTGGATTCGTTGGTGAAGCAGCTTTATCAGGATTGGAAATGGATCGTGTAAGTATTGATGATATTAAAAACACCTTCACCAATATTGATTGGGGCAATGCTGAAACATGGAACCAAATGAAAGAAGCATATCGTAAAGAGCTTGATAAACAAATTGAGCAAGGTACTTTTACACCTTTCATTAAAGACATGCAAAATAGAACATTGTCATTAGAAAATACATATCAAAGAGATGCTGTAAGAAGAATGGTGATGGGTGGTCGATTAGATGACTGGGCCAATGGTTTTGCAGTTTTTGGTGGAATTGCTGACAATTTGAAGAATGCAATCAGAGCAGCTAAAATAGGTGGCAACGTTAATGGTGCAAAATTGTTAGCAGCTAATGGAGACGATGTAACAGAACTTTATACAAGTGTTGCAAAGAAGAGCATAGGTGGTGACAATCTTCCTAATTATTCTAATGCAGATGTTGTTACACGTTCTTTAAAAGAGACAGCACAAGATAGCAAGATACAAAATATTCAAAGATTATATCACAATGAAATGGCTCAGACAGTTTCTAAAGAAGATATCGAGAATGTTGTTAGAAACACTTATGACATAGATGTCGATAGATCTTACCTAGATGTTACCAATATTGTACAGGATGGTGATAATGTTAAAGCTACTGTGTTAATTGGTAACGGTGTAGACAATCAAGCTGCAATGACTAGAAGAGGTGTTGACAATCTTGCTAAAGATCTTGGTATTAAAGATTATCAAGCTGTCAGAAAAGACGGTGCAGGGTATTATTTACAAACAACAATAACTGAACCAGGTCTTGTAGGAGATTTACCAACTGCTGAATTTGGTGCTAGAGGTTTTGGAAGAGTCTTTGGGGGTTCTTCTATCATGCCTGAATGGTTTCATACAGAGCTGTTAGCAGGTTATCGTAAGGCCTCCAAGATGGAAGAAACACTATTTAAAAACTATCAACGTTCTGCAAGATACCTTAGCAATTCTGATAAGAAAGTATTAAACGAGATATATCTACGTGGTCAGAGAGCTAACAGTGGCAGAGGTGCTTGGATAAATGTTAACAAATTGTACGATGATGGTGAAATCAGTAGAGCTGTAAGAGATGCTTATACAAACTTTAGAAAAGTTAATGACCTTGACTATATGATATCAAACCAAGCAACTCGTAACAAACTTGTAAAAGCAGGATATGTGTCAGACCTTGAAGATGATATTGTTAAACCTGTAAAAACTGGTATCACAAAAACACCAAACTTTTCTCAGATGGTGATAAAGAATGGTGATGAAATGATAACAGCTACTACACATTCTGCTCAACAAGTAGAAGAAATGTTAAAACAATCTGGTAATATTTTAGTAGAAATTGCACCAATATCTGTTAAAGGACGTGCTTTGCAATACACTCATAAAATTATTTCACCAGACAAATTGACTAAACAGTTGAAAACAGCAGTACTTCCATACAGAGCAGGTGGTAGAAGACGTTATGCATATGGCACAAACTTTTTAAAGATTGGTCAAACAATGCAACTCAATGGTGAAAAGGTTAATGCATACTCTAGAATAATTGGTGCTACTGCTGATGAAAAACAAGCAAGAGAGATTGCAAAAGAAATTAACAGGGCTTTAGATTATGTTCAAGAAATGGTAGAAACTGGTGACACAACTAATGTAGCTGCTAAACTTGTAAGAGAACCATTCCAATATATTAACGTATCTAACACAGATGACTTA
>Ga0310691_10009238_pt1 | contig 10044 bp, 5 predicted proteins | sample 176DNAGHGlowgp2_FD_203887 | JGI IMG/M metagenome (GOLD analysis project Ga0310691, IMG submission 203887) | Sheep rumen microbial communities from Palmerston North, Manawatu-Wanganui, New Zealand - 1766 DNA GHGlow gp2 (v2) (version 2) | ecosystem: Host-associated > Mammals > Digestive system >...
CAAGCTCATTATCTGCATTACAGCAATGGTGATAATGATACCTGTAGGCTCTGCGGCTGGAATACTCAGTCTGAAAGAGCTTGTCAAGGTGAATTTCAGCAGCGGAACTGTATGGAAAATGATAATCATGATATTCGCAGTAATATCTGCGGAAACCATCATCGTCATGCTCCTCGGTCTCCCCAAGCTGAAAAGCCACCGTGCCCGGTCGATACTCTCGATAATACAGAGCCTTATCAAGTGCATATGTATCGTAGCAATGATATGCTGGGGACTTTCGATACTCGGCGTGAATATCGGCACTATCATCGCAAGCCTCGGAATTTTGGCTCTGATAGTCGGCTTCAGTGCCGAGAGCCTCATCGCTGACATCGTTACCGGTGCATTCATCATCATCGAGAACCAGTACAACATCGGCGATATCATCGAGGTAGACGGCTTCCGCGGAACAGTTACGGCTATCGGTATCCGCACCACCTGCATAACCGATACCGGCGACAATGTCAAGATAGTCAACAACAGCTCGATGAAGAATATCCTCAACCGTTCGGACAAGTTCTCACGCGCTATCAGCGATATCGGCATTCCCTATGAGACCGACCTCGTTGAGCTCGAATCGCACTTCCCGGAGCTTATGAAGGATATTTTCGCAAAGCACAGCGATATCATGAAGAACCCTCCGCGCTATCTCGGCGTTCAGCAGCTTGGCGACAGCGCAGTTATCCTCCGTTTCGTGGCAGACGTCGAGGATAAGGACATATTCATGGGTGTGAGAGCTCTCAACCGCGGACTCTGGCTCGGCTTCCGCGAGCTCGGCATCGAGGTACCCTTCTCACAGCTCGATGTCCACATGGACAGCAATAAGCAGTAAGCACCCCTTATTTTACTGTGAAAGGGGGCTGAAATATGCTTGACGACAAGGAATACAGAATGCCGGAGGAATTTTGCTCTCCCGCAGAGCCTCCGACTGATATGGAAAGGGAATTCAATACCTCCATGCCCGTGAGGACTACCCTTGCAAAGAAAAGGGACAAGTCGCGTCTGCTCAAACGCAAGGCGGGCGGCTTCATAGCGGCAGCTTTTTCGGCTGTTTACGTCTTTCTCCCGATGTACGGCATTCCGCTGTTCAATGCGGATAAGGCAGATTCCGGACCCTTTGCCGTAGCGGAGATGTCAACGGGCGGCTATGAGGGCAAGCTCGAATTCGAGTATTTCTACACTACCCGTAACGCGGAATATGGCTGCAATGCCCGCACACACCACATACATCACACCTACTACTATCATACTCCCGACGGCACAGAGGAAAGCGTTGATCTTGGAAGCATTGAGTCCATAAGCGGTTTGCCCGATGCTAAGGTGATATCCTTCTTCACGGAGCGCGGACTTAATATTTATGATGCGCGTCAATTCTACTGGACGAGCGATAACTATCAGAGCTGCCATATTGAGGACAAGGAGCATAACGTTATACCGCTGAGTGAGCTTCCGGAGGGCTATTATATCGCAGATACCCTGCCCTCTTATGTGGACTTCACCAAGAGGCTCAGTACAGAAAGGTCATACTATGAATCGCTCAGAGTGGATAACGATGACGAGTTCACCTCTCCCGCGGAGGCGGATTCGGGACTCTATGACCTCTATGTGGATTCCTACGATTACACCTATTGGGTCGTGCCGAAAGCAGGAGAGTTCCCGGAGCACCCTGCAATAAGCAGCACGATGAACGATTACTATGCTGCCTGCGGCGGTTCTGATGCCGGCTACGCGGAGCTCGGGGCTGTTGCACCGGGAAGCGTTGATCTTGATAAAAAGTCCTTAACGCTTACTCTGTCTCCCTCCGTTATGAGGGAGCAGATCAGCGACACTGAGGAGACTCTCCACTACATGACCTACCGTCTCTATTTCGACCGCAGCGAAGTCCCCGGTCTGAAGCTGCCCTATACCGAAAGAGAGGGCGGAACGGCTGACCAGCCTTACATCATGGTCGATCCCTCGCTCCCGCTGAAGGATCAGCTCTCGAAAATGGCTGAGGCTTACGGCATTGACCCGGGCAGGCTCAGGTTCCACAGCGAGGATTGGATCTCAGAAGCTGCCGTTCTGCTTGAGGGCACGGAATATTCCGGCGATCCCGATTCGATACTCGATGTGAATATCGAAAAGGGCATGATAACATATTACCACTATCATACAATAAATCTGGTCCTCGCAGATGATGAGACCGAAAAGCCGGCTATCTCCGGATATGAGGGCAGGCTGACGTTCACACAGAGCGGCGGAGGCAGTATATATGCAGAATATGACGGTGTAATCAACTATCCGGAAAGGCACTTTATCTATTATTATCACACACCGGACGGCAAGCCTGAAAACTTAGAGTTCAAGTATGTCTCTACTGAATGGGATTATATGTATTCTGATCTGAAAGAGTTCTTTGACGAGCGCGGTCTTGATGTTTCTCAGGCAAAGCAATTCTTCTTTACCGGCGATAACTATATGTATTGGCGGATATTAGAAAACAACAATGGTATTCCCGGTGATGTCATAGATTGGTTGGACCTGCCTCGTGAGTATCGTAAGCGTGATAATCTTCCCAATTATGATAATTTCAAGGTCGATTTCGCCAGAGACAGAGCCGGAGAAGATAATGTAGATAATAAGTCGTGGTATATGTCTCACCGTATAGACGATGACGATGAGTATCATCAGGAGGAGCTCGCATATTTGTTGGAGGCTGTCACTGATACCTACAGCTATTACATTGTTCCAAGCCCGGGAGAAGAACCTGAGCGCCCGAATATAAAAGATTTTAACTCTACATTTGACTTGTCAATGAATGAGTATGATCCGAGCTGCGGCGGTGCTGCTGCCGGCTATGCAGGATTACAGGCTGTTGATGCAAGCAGCATAGACCTCGACCAGAAATTCTTTACTCTTGCTCTGAGACCTTCCGTTATGAGGGAGAAGATAAGCGATGATGAGGAAACTCTCCACTATATCGTATACTATCTCTATCTCGACCGTAATTCCGAAGGCTTCAACGGCGACATAAAGAAGTGTCCGTATCAAAGCCATACGAGCTACGATGAATTTGTTTACAAGGTCTATAATCAGGTCGATTCATCGCTTTCATTGAAGGAACAGCTTTCGCAAATGGCAGAGGCATACGGCATTGACCCGAGCCGCCTGAGATACCACAGCGAAGTCCTCGGAACACAGTCCGCCGGCTTCCTTGACGGTTCAAAGTTCGTATCTAATCCCACAAGCGCTACCCTCGAAAGAGACGGCAAGGACGGTACAAAGATAAACTACAAGTTCCACAGGATAAGGCTCGTTCTCGCTGATTCGGGCAGCAGTCCTGCCGAGACTCCGACTACCGAAACTCCTGTCACTTACGACCTGAACAACTACAAGGACAGCTATAACTTCACCGGTCAGAGCGAGACCTATGAGGATATCGAGCCCGGTAAGGTCAAAGTCCTGACAACTAAATATGTGGTAAGGTTCAATCAGAACGACCACCCGTTCAATGAGGAGGCTCCGAATGTGCCGGCTGATTTCGCATCGCTGCCGGACTATGACCAGTTTACAACGCTGCTGAGTCTCAACACGAACATCAAACCTTCGGAGTTGAAGCTATATGATACAGATGAGAGCTACAGCCATATCACCATGAGCGATGACTGCTTACCCGTCGGCGATATCGACGACCCGTTCAACTTGTATGTCGCCGCCGGAACAGTCTACTACCACTATACACGAACTATCACATATGTCGTGCCATAACAAAAAACGCTCCGGTTCAATCCGGAGCGTTTTCGTTTTCTTCTGATTTTTTATCGGCATTGGGAAGGTCGGTGGTATTGAGGTAGAGTGCGGGGTTACGGCAGATACCGTACAGGCGCACCTCAAAGTGGCAATGGTTGCCGGTGGACTGTCCCGTAGTACCGACAAGGCCTATGAGCTGACCGCGGTGTACCTCCTGATCGGTCGAAACGAGGACAGCGCTCATATGCGCGTAAACGGTCTGGTAGCCGTCCTCATGGGCGATCTGCACGACGTTGCCGTAGCCGCCGGTATTCCAGCCGGCAGCGATGACTATTCCGTCGGCGGCGGCGTAGATCTCAGTACCTCCGGGAGCAGCGATATCGAGGCCCTTGTGGTTGCGGTTGCTGATGAAAGGGTCGCTGATATAACCGCCGTTCACCGGCCAGCCGAACTGACCTGTGCCGTTCAGGAGGGTCGAGCCGCTGTCCGGACGGGCGGCGTAGGTGCCGATACCTATCTGCTCGACTACCGGTGCGCGGGTGACATTTGTGCGGATAGTCTTTCTTGAACGCTCTATACCGTCAACGTAGGTTATCTGATAGGTCGTATTTTTTTCGCCGGAAACGCCCTTGACGAGGACCTGTCTTGTGCCGACGTTGAGCTCTGAGGTCTCAAATTCGACGGTCTCGTAGTTGAGCAGCGAGAAGGCTTCGACCTCTGTCACATACTGTATCGGGAGGTAGCTCTCGGTCTCATTGACGAAGAGCATCTGTCCGGGAGTGACGGTGTTCTGGAGGTCGGGATTGAGCTCGCGGAAGTCCTCGACCTTCATGTCGTACTTCCGGCATATCGAAACGACGGAATCGCCGGTCTGGGCGACATATACCGAGCGTTTGTTTACGGAGGAGGTGAGTTTTCTGATAGTTTCCTGCTGATCGAGAACGCTGTCGGCGAGGTAGATACCGTGGGCGTATTCGATAGTATCGCGGTAGGCGATATCGGTGACATTGCCGTCGATGTGGAAGTTGAGCAGCCTGTTATCGAGGGCTTCCTCGATGGGGGTCTTATCCTTGACAGCGCCGATGAACTGACCGTTGATGTAGATACCGTCCGCCTCGGTGAGCTCCTCATCGGAGGCTTCGAGCATTTTGTTCGCGAGCTGTTCGGCGTTGAGGATCTGATCGTTGTCGGAGACGATACGGAGCGAGAATTTCGGGTCGAGGTCGAGGAAGACGCTTTCGGACTGCGACATTCTCTGCCGCACCTCACTCTGAGCCTTGTCGAAGTCAGCCTCCTCGGAGATAACACCGACCTCTCTGCCGTTGAACTGGACGCTTATGCCGTACTCAAGCCCTGAGCCGGTACGGACGACGCCTATGAGGAAGGCGAACGATGCGAGCGGCAGGAGGTAATTGAAAGCGGTGTAAAAGATACCGCCCTCACCGAAGAGGTAGGAGCCGATGAAGCGGACGAGAGCCGTGACATAGGTACGGCGGTCTTTTTTCTTAGCCCTCCTGACCTCCTTCTGGAGTTCGAGATTGGCTTTGTGACGGCGCCGGAGGGATTCTGTGAAGTAGGTAAAGAGCCACAGGCAGAGCTTTGCGGCGTCCCTGATGAGCTCCCAGATCTCGCTGAAAACGAGCTTTACCGTGTTGAATATGCCAAGCAGCAGAGCTGCAAAGAATTTGACTGTGGAAAGTCCGGCGCGCATGAAAAGGCCGGAAACGCTTCTGAAGAACCGTTTGAAAAGGTTTTCTTCCAAAACTGAAAATGCAGCTCCTTTCTGAATTGATCACATCAATAATTATATCAGCAGCGGAGTAAAAAACAACGCCGAAGCTGACGAAAAAACTTATTTGCGGGATATTTTGTATATCTGCACAAAAAACGCAGCGCATAATTGGCTGAATGGTACAAAAAGACAGGCGATAAAGGGCGGCAAAGTTTCCGTTCCTGCGGAGCTATACCGTTTCAAAAAGACCGGCAATGTCCTCCGGCAGAGGTGCCGTTACCGTTATCTCCTCGCCGGTATCAGGCTCTGTGAACGTCAGCGAGCCGCAGTGGAGAGCCTGCCGCTTGATATGTACAAGGCTTCCGCCGTACATATCGTCGCCTGCGAGAGGGTGTCCGATATAGGCGAAATGAAGCCTGATCTGGTGAGTGCGGCCGGTCTCGGGGAGGACCTCCGCGAGGGAATGGCGTCCGGAGAAGCTCAGCCGTCTGAACCGCGTAACTGAGGGCTGACCGTCCTCGCGGATACACCGCAGGATTATCGACTCGCGTTCCCTTGCGATCGGCGCATCTATCACACCCTCATCAGGGATAAGTCCCTCGGCAGCGGCGTAGTATATCTTCCGGAAGCTGCCCTGCAAAAGGCTTGCCGCGTGAGCGTCTTTTGCGGCGATGCACAGCCCGGAGGTGTCCTTGTCGAGGCGGTTCACGGGACGGAAGGTGAGCCCCGGGAAAAGGTGCGCGAAGCAGTTCCCGAGGGTGTCGCCCTGATGCTTTATCGAGGGGTGGACCGGAACTCCGGCAGGCTTATCGAACACAACGAGCCGCGCACTTTCATAGACTATGGGTATGTCAAGTCCGGCGGCAGGTTCGAGCAGACTGCTGTCCGGCAGCCGGAGGATTATCTCGTCCCCGGGGTAAACGGTGTCGATGCTGCGAATGACCTTGCCGTTACGGGTGATGCCGTTCTCGCAGCGCTTGAGCTTAGTCAGAAGCCGTTTTGAAACGCCCTTTTTTCCGACGAGGAAGCTTTGCAGGGCGATGGGTGCGTCTGTGTCCGCGGTCAGTCTCAGTTCCCGCAAGGTACTCCTCCTCCTTTGTGAAAATGTCTATGCTAAGGGCAAAAGCGGCCCTTATCCTCGCGACGGCAAATGGTGCTGCCGCAAACGAAAGAAGCTCCGGAAGAAATATCAGTTTCAGTCTCAGGAGAACGTTCCGCCTGCCGCTCATGAAACGGACGGAGTACATGACCGTCCGGAGAGCTGTACTTCCAGGGTATCTCGCCAGCAGGAACGGTACAGCCGCAAGGCTCAGCTTCAGCGAGAGCCATATCCCGAGGGACATAACGGTCAGCACGGAGGCGTGAAGTGCCATGATGCCGGAGCCCTGACCTGATCTGAACAGGGAATAAGCCGTTATACCGAAGAATGCGGCAGGTGCAAGCGCGAGCAGGGAGAAAAGCTTCACCCAGAGCTGGGCGGCGATGCTTCTCCTGACAGCGTGATCCTCGGTGAGAACGTCAAACAGCGGTCTTTCGGGAACGGAGCCGCATATCGCGGAGAGCCTGTAGGCGGCGGCGTAGGTCAGCGGCGCACAGGCAGTCCAGCGGACGGCAGTGAAGCCTGCCGCGATAAGCGGAACGGCGATGTTCCTGCCGGAAAACAGCTCCAAAGGCTTTATGCCGCCGAAATATACCAGCATGGTATAAACGCAGCCCTCAGCCGAACGCAGGAGAAGTCCCGCGGTGAATGGCAGCATACAGACGAGAGCAGCGGAGAGCCGCCTTCCGCGGAGAAGCCCTCCAGAATACCTGATAAGCTCGAAAATTCGCATATTTCGCCTCCCTACGGAGGTATTATGTGCCGCCGGAGGGAAAATATACTTTTTAATTGAGAATGGAGAATTGAAAATTGAGAATTAATGTGTCTGCTGATGCAGACATATTTGAATAACATTGCCGACAGGCGATACCATAATTCTCCATTCTTCATTTTCAATTCTCAATTCAGATATCGTCGTCCGGGTCGCCTATGCGGTCGTAGGGACAGTAGCCGAGTATCTCGACAGCCTGAGAATTCAGCCACATCTGGGCGGTAGCGATGATATCGAAGCCGCCGCCAGCCTCCGCGGTTATCTGCGAGGGCGGATACTTGGGTATGCCGAAGCAGCTCAGCATATTGGATATGACGCCGCCGTGGGTTATCATGGCGCAGTGGGTAAGTCCCTCGTACATCATATCGGTGATTATCGCGTGGAGAGCCTTGTAGGTGCGGGCGGTGAGCTCCTCGAGGCTTTCGCCCTTGGGAGGACGCGCGTCCTTTCCGCCGCGGAGCCACTCGTTGTAATCGGCACGGCGGGCGAGCTCGTCGATGCTCTTGTTCTCGAATTCGCCGAAATCAAGCTCGCGGAGGTCGTCCACGACCTGCTGGTCGGTGTATGGGAAGAGGATATCCGCGGTCTCGGTACACCTTTTCAGCGGCGAGGTATAGACCTTGTGGACGGAGGGGTAGATGAACTCGTCCATTTTCGCGGCAAGGTCAGCCGCACCCTTGGGGGAGAGTGGGAGGTCGGTAGTACCGATGTAGAGTCCCTTTTCATTTGCCTCGGTCATGCCGTGGCGGATAACGCTTATTCTGTAGCCTTTCATTTTATCACCTTAATTATGCACAAAAATCATATGCGCTTTTTGAACTTTTAGTAAATGTCACAAAAATCTGACAAAAACTGACCAATTCTTCGATAAATAATCATATTTACAAATTATACATATTGTATTATAATAGTAATATAAAACAATTCGCTCACAGGAGGATACCTTTTATGAACTCAGATTTCGCAAGAATAATCACCCTTCAGAGAAAAGAACGCCATATCAGCCAGAAGCAGGCTGCTACCGATCTCGGTATCTCCCAGGCTTTGCTTTCACATTATGAGAAGGGTATCCGTGAATGCGGTCTTAACTTTCTTGTCAAGATCGCCGATTACTATAACGTTTCCTGCGATTATCTCCTCGGAAGAACTCCTGAGCCGGAGGGCAAGACCATTACTATCGAGGATATCCCCGATGACGACGGCAACAACAATCTCAAAATGCCCTCGCCTGAGATCATAAACTTCAACAGACGTATCATCAACAACTCGATAAGCCTTCTTTTCAGCCTTGCACAGAAAGCCAACAGTATCACGCTCATCAAGGAGACCTCGTCCTACCTCATGCTCTCGGTGTATAAGCTGTTCAGGATAGTCTACAACGCTAACCCCCACAACGACCAGAAGCTCTTCCGCATACCGAAGGTCATTGCCAACGACAGTGCGAATGCTATGGTATCAATGAGCGAGGCGAATATCAAGGCGGCATCGAGCGGTATCGCTCTTGACGGCAACGACTGCGTTGACAATTTCGACACCCTGTACCTGACAACAGCGACCCTGCAAAAGGACTATGCTCAGTATTCGTCCTCGCTGCTCAACCTCATCAAGCGAAGTGAGGAGAGCATCTCGCGGACGAGAGCCAAGTACCGCAGCGACGCAAAATAGTTTCCGTGGCAGCATTACCTTTCTATTATACCACTTTTCCCCGGAAAAGAAAAGCCCTTTTTGCAAATTTGCGAGGCAGAAAGCAGGATAAGCATTTCCCCGGACGGCGGAATGCCGTCCGCACAGACTCAGTTCTTAGCTCTGAGTTCTGAAAAAAAGGATGGAATTTTGAAGATCAAGAGGTGTAAAAATGAAACTTCAGCAATTGGAGTATGTTATAGCGATAGCGCAGGAAGGCAGCATTACCCGCGCCGCTAAAAAACTCTTTCAGGCACAGCCGAACATAAGCACGGCTCTGAAGGAGCTCGAGGATCAGCTCAGTATCCAGATATTCAACCGTACCCCAAGCGGTATGCTCCTTACTCCCGAGGGAGAGGAGTTCCTTGCAAGGGCGAGAGGTATCATCGACGACGTAAAAAGCCTTGAAAAGGACTTCAAGGAGAGATCGCTGCAAAGCTCTATCTTAAAGGTGGAGTGTGCGCGTACCCCTTATTCGGCTGCCGCAGTAGCCGATATCATGAACACATACCCTTCCGGTGAGGACGGTATGACTATACACATACTGGAAACAAGTATGCCGAGAGTTCTCGAGGATATTGCAAACGGCAAATGCGATGTGGGAGTTGTCCGCTCACCCGACAGCTACAGCAATATGCTGCTCGAACGCATTCAGTCCAAAAACATGGTGACAAAGCCCGTTAAGAAGTATAACCTTGTCCTGCTTATGAGAGCCGACCACCCTCTCGCAGCTTATGAGGACGTCCCGTTCGAGAAGCTCGCGGATTACCCGGAGGTGCTCTACGGTGACGGCGAGCCGGATATAGTCCGCCGTGCCTCCATAAACCAGAGCTTCGACAGCGATATCAGCAAGAAGAAGGTCTATATCCACGACCGCGGCAACCAGCTCACTACCATTTCCAACGTCAAAAATGCCTATATGTGGGTATCTCCGCTGCCGAAATGGCTGCTCGACCGCGTCGGACTCGTCACAAGGAAGTGCTCGTTTGC
>Ga0310691_10009239_pt1 | contig 10043 bp, 9 predicted proteins | sample 176DNAGHGlowgp2_FD_203887 | JGI IMG/M metagenome (GOLD analysis project Ga0310691, IMG submission 203887) | Sheep rumen microbial communities from Palmerston North, Manawatu-Wanganui, New Zealand - 1766 DNA GHGlow gp2 (v2) (version 2) | ecosystem: Host-associated > Mammals > Digestive system >...
GGATGAACATTTGCTTATTGCCACAATTCCTTGGACTTTTAACAACTACCAAGAAGTTCGTGAAATTATCTACACGACGGGCGGCGAATACTACAAAAAAATTCTTGCGTCGCAGGGTATGACTTATCTTGCCTCCGCGCACAACGGATTCCGCCAAATTACAAACGGCAAGCACGCGGTAATTAAGCCTGAAGATGTTGAGGGTTTAAAAATTCGTGTACCGAGCGGCGAAATGTACTTCAAATTTTGGAAAGCCTTCGGCGCGGACCCCGTTGCAATGAGTTGGAGTGAGGCGTTCACAGCTATTCAACAAGGCACGATTGACGGTCAAGAAAACGGTTTCAGCGTTACCAATTCGGCTAAAGTCAACGAAATTCAGCAGTATATGACGGTTTGGAATTACACCTACGAAAATTATTTGTTCGTAGCAAACACGGCAATTTTCAATGCGCTTGAGCCCAAAACTCAAGAACTTATCCGCACTAAGGCTAAGGAAGCTTGCGAGTGGGGACGCAATTTGGTTGAAAATGATGAAGAAAACCTCAAGCAAAAATTTATTCAAGGCGGTATGGAAGTCATTACCTTAACGCCCGAACAGTTGAAACCTTTCCAAGACAGAGTGCAAGGCGTCCGCAAAGAGTTAATGGAAAAATACGGCGAGGAAGCTTGCACGGCGTTTAGAATGAAAATGTAAGGGGGCGACGTTATGAGAGAAATTTTAGGCAAAATCGAAGACGTAATCTGCGTGCTCTGCTTAATCGTCATGACGGCGCTGTTTTGGTACGGAATAAATATGGTATAAAGTCAAATTCGTCACGGACAAGAGACGGCGGGTATGCAGTGGCCCGAATGGATTTTCGGTTCATTTGTACCGATCGGCGCGTTTTTCATAGCGATAGAATTTTTGTTCCTGCTGATTGACGGCGCCGGCAGACCGCTTGATACAATTATGACAATGTTGCCGCGTATATTCTCTTCGGCGACAAGCAAGTTTGTACTGTTGGCAGTTCCTTTCTTCATACTCGTCGGCAATGTCATGGAGAAAGCGGGAATTTCAAAACGCTTGATTGACTTTGCTCAAAGTTGCGTCGGACATCTGCGCGGCGGATTAATCGTCGTAATGGTATCGGTTGCGGCTCTCGGTATGATATTAATTCCCGCAATGGTAAACGTCGGCTATCCTCCCGCGTTTTCGGCGGCGTTAATGGCGGCGGCAGGTGCAACGGGTATCGTTATTCCGCCTTCAATCACTTTCGTTGTATACGGCTCGGTTGCAGATACTTCAATCGGTAAGCTGTTCTTATCGGGAATTATGCCCGGCTTGATGATAGGCGTTGCGTTAATCATAGTATCGCTTTGGACAACGCGCAACATGGAAATTGAACTTTTGCCTAAAGCCACTGCGGCGGAGCGTTGGGCGTCCTTCAAAGAGGCTTTCTGGGGCTTGATGATGCCCGCGATAATTTTGGGCGGCATTTACGGCGGCATATTCACGCCGACAGAAGCGGCGGCGTCCGCAGTTTACGGGCTCTTCGTCGGATTCTTCATCTACAAAACTTTGAAGTTAAAAGACCTTTACGAAATTTTTGTAAACTCAACAACGACAACGGCGGTTGTTATGTTCATCACGGCGACGGCAAGTCTTTTCGCTTACATCTTGACACGCGCACGCCTTGACCTTGCAATAAGCGAAGGACTTACGGACATAACCGGCGGCAACTACATAATCTTCCTTTTGATAGCCAACGTGATTTTCTTGATAGCGGGCTGTTTCATGGACGCAACTTCGGCAGTCTTAATCTTCACGCCGCTGTTTTTGCCCGTTGCCTTATCGCTTGGCATTGATCCGATACACTTCGGCGCGGTAATGGTACTCAACCTTTCAATCGGCTTGGTAACGCCGCCCGTCGGTATAAATCTATTCGTGGGTTGCGGTATAGCAAACGTAGACTTGAAGGAAATTTCAATGGCGGTAATCCCTCTGATAATCGCCTGCTTGATCGTGTTGCTGTTGGTAACCTACATTCCGCAAATTGCCTTGCTACTCGTTTAAATTAATGAGGAGGTTTAGGGCGTGTTGAATAATTATTTTAACCAAATGAGAATACAAGCGAGGTGAATAAAAGCGAGATAACGGCAAGAAAGTTTATCAAAACGTGTGGCGATTCTGCGATAACGTTTTAACTTTTGAAAAAAACATTCCACCAGATGTCGTTCTTTATATTGCTCTTTGTCAAATGGGAATTTAATCTTACGATTGCGATGGCGTGGAATACAGGCTATTGCTCCTTGTTTTTCTATTTGTTGTCTAAGTTTCAGAGAATCGTAACCACCATCAGCCATTACTATTTGCGGTTTTAATCCTTCTATCAATTTTGGAGCAAAAATGTGGTCGCTGACTTGTCCTGCGCTTAGTTCTATCTTTACAGGATTACCAAGGGCGTCTACAAGTGCATGAATTTTGGTTGTATTACCGCCACGACTTTTTCCTATTGATTCTTTTTTTTAGAACCGGAATCTTGGTGTACTTTGATTATAGTTGAATCAATAGAAATATCTTGAAAATCTGCTTCCAGTGCTAAATCAGCTAAGATTTTTTCAAAGATTCCTTGCTCCTGCCACTTACTGAAACATTTGTATACTGCGTTCCAATCTCCGTAACGAGACGGTAAATCCCGCCACATTGCTCCGGTTCTCAATATCCAAATGATGCCGTTAATAGTAGCACGAACATCCTTGTAAGGTCTGCCTTTCTTTTTTTCAAAATAACATTTTATTTTATCCCACTGTTCATCAGTTAATTCATAGCGTTTCAATTTTTACACCTCTACGCTATTTTACCATTTTTTTATATTATTCAACACGCCCTAGCTTTAGCTATGGGGATATAAGCCGCCATATTGACATCAAAAAAATTAACAGATAAAATTAGGTTGAAGGAAACCAACCTTTAAAAAAATATTGGTGTAAAAAACAACGGTTGAAACGAAACCGTTTAGGGGGGCGGGCGCGTCACCTTGCTCAACCCGGTCAACTGACTAGCTGCTGGAGGCATTAAGCAACGCAATTCAAGAGAAAGGATGGTAAAGGTAGCCTGAAGGCGAAAGCTGACAGTGTAGGGGGCTTTTGGCTAGTCCTTTGAGAATTAAGCTTGCTTAATTGCTTAAGAATCCCCCGCCTTTAGGCGTGGGGAGTGTCAATTAAGGAGTTCAAACATTGTTTAATTTTTCACGTAAAGACACAGAGTTTTTCGATTTGTTTTCTCAAAACGCCAAGTATTTTCATCTTGGCGCTATTTTGCTTGACGAGATTATTAAAGACCCCAATAAATCCGCTGAACGCATTGACGAAATTTTGGGGCTTGAATCTTCCGCCGACAAAGTCAACGACAGGATTATTGAAAAGCTCAATTTAAGTTTCATCACGCCGATTGACCGCGAAGACATTTATTCACTTGCAGGCGAATTGGCTACGGGCGTTGATATGCTCCACGACGCACTTCAAAGAATCATTATGTACCGCGCAGGTCACGCCACAGATAAAAGCAAAGCCATGACGGGCTTGCTTGTCGAAAGTACCCGCGAACTTGTACACGCTTTCAGTCTTATGTCGGATATGAAAAAAAATCAGCGGACGATGCTGGATTCCGTTCACAAAATCGACAAGTACGAAGACAAAGGCGACGTGATTTACCGCGAAGATATTTCGATTTTGTTTGACATAACCGAAGAGGCGGCGCGTCAACAAGGCGCAAGTAAAGCGGTTATCCACCTGATTAAGTGGAAAGATATTCTTGAAGACATTGAACAATCGTTGGATCATTGCAAAAAAATCGGCGATATGATTCGCGGCGTGGTGATGAAGTATGCTTGAACTCCAATATTTAATTTTCACGGTAATAATTTTGGCGTTGGTGTTCGACTTCATAAACGGCTTTCACGACACGGCAAACGCCATTGCAACTTCCGTAAGCACCCGCGCACTTCAACCGAATCACGCAATAATTATGGCGGCGGCTTTAAACTTTTTGGGCGCGATGATTTCAACGGGTGTTGCAAAAACAATCGGCGGTGACATTGTCAGCGGTCCGCAAATCGTAAACGAAATTGTCATAATATCTGCGTTGACGGGCGCCATTATTTGGAATTTGGCTACCTGGTGGTTCGGCATTCCGTCAAGCTCGTCACACGCATTGGTTGGCGGATTAATCGGCGCGGTTTTGGTTTCGGTCGGAGCAACGGGTTTAAATCTTTACGGCATCGGCAAAATTGTCGTGTCGCTTATCGCGTCGCCTGTTATCGCAATAATTACGGGTATCGTGATTATGAACATTTTATTCCGTCTCTTCGGCAATTTCAGCCCGTCAACCGTCAACGACAAATTTCGTAAAATGCAAATACTTTCTGCGGCAACAATGGCGTTTTCTCACGGCTCAAACGACGCGCAAAAGTCAATGGGCATTATCACGCTTGCATTGTTCAGCGGCGGTTTTATTTCTGAATTTGAAGTGCCGACTTACGTAAAAATTTTATGCGCGTCTGCAATGGCAATAGGAACCGCAACGGGCGGCTGGCGAATAATTAAAACCGTCGGCAGTAAAATTTTCAAGCTTGAACCTATAAGCGGCTTTGCGGCGGATTTAAATTCTTCGGCGGTCGTATTCGGCGCAACCGTTATGGCGTTGCCCGTTTCAACCACTCACGTTGTAAGCGGCTCAATAATGGGCGTCGGAACCGCTAAACGAGTAAACGCGGTACATTGGGGCGTTGCTCAAGAAATGGTTAAAGCTTGGGTTATGACGATACCGATAACTGCGGCAATGGGCGCCGTCGCTTACGTACTTTTCGACATAGTTTTTTAGTGGTGAATGTGACTTGAAGAAAATTTTTTTCGCGATAATCTGCGCGGCAATGTTAATGACGGGTTGCGGAGAAGTCGAGACGTTTACAAAAATTCCGCTCGTCAAAACGGAGCAAGTTAAATTTGCCGCCTTGAACCGTGAAGAAAATTATTCAGGCGTCGTCAAAGGTCGCTACGAAACAAATTTGTCGTTTCAAGTCGGCGGAAAAATTATTTCGCGTAACGTCCAACAGGGAACTTTTGTAAACGCGGGTGAAGTTTTGATGACGCTTGACTCGAAAGACATTGTTGAACAGTCACGCGGCGCAGAAGCTCAAGTCTCGTCCGCTCAAGCTCAACTTAACCTTGCAAAGTCGAACTTTGAAAGATATTCCGCGCTTTTCAGTGAAAATGCAATTTCAGCCGCCGAACTCGACCGCTACAAAACTCAATACGATTCAGCCGTTGCCGCTTACAATGCCGCCGTCGCACAAGCCGAACAAAGTTTAAATGCGTTGGATTACACGACTTTGAAGGCAAATGCAGACGGCGTAATTTCTGCCGTTAATGCGGAAGTCGGACAAGTCGTCGCGGCGGGGCAAACCGTTTTGACTTTGACGCAGACAAACGAACTTGAAGTAGAAATAAATGTGCCCGAAAATAAAATTTCCGGCGTAAATATCGGGCAAAATGTCACGGTGACTTTTTGGGCGAATGATTCGACGCTTGAAGGTCGCGTCCGTGAAATTTCGCCCGTTGCCGACAAAATTTCCCGTACCTTCGCAATTCGCATATCGCTGACAACTGACAACTATCCGCCAACCACTAAATTAGGTATGACTGCCAACGTTTCAATGACCGAAAAAAATCCCGACGTCAATGAAGTTATCTTGCCGCTTTCCGCGATTTACCGGACGGGCAACGACGCGCAAGTTTGGCTTGTCAAAGACGGCAAAGTTACGTTGCAAAAAGTTCAGACGACAAACTTTGAAAATAATTCCGTGAAAGTTCGCGGCTTGTCGAAAGGTGACGTTGTTGTTACGGCGGGCGTGAACAAACTGCGCGAAGGTCAAGCGGTGCGGACGGTGAGCCAATGAAAAATTTAACCGAACTTTCATTGAATCACAAGCCGCTTGTGTGGTACTTCATCATTGTAATTTTTATCGGCGGAATTTTTTCTTACTTCAAGCTCGGCAGAATGGAAGACCCGAAATTTACAATTCGCCAGATGATTGTTGCCGCTTATTGGGCGGGAGCTGCTGCCGACGAAATGCAAGCGCAGGTTACAGATAAACTTGAAAAAAAGTTGCAGGATATTCCCAACTTAAAAAATTTGCGAAGTGAAACACGCGCGGGGCAAACTCAAATTTATGTTGAACTGAACGACAACCCCGACGTTTCGGAGATTCGTCCGACGTGGCGCGACGTCAGAAATTATTGCAACGACATTAAAAACGAACTTCCCGAAGGCGTTATAGGTCCTTTTTTTTCTGATACTTTTGATGAAGTCTTCGGCTCGGTTTACGCCGTGACGGGTGACGGTTTCACTTACGAAGAACTTAGACAGACCGCCGAAAAAACGCGCCGAATTTTATTGACTCTTCCCGACGTCAAGAAAGTCAATCTTACAGGTGAACAGTCAGAAAAAATTTTCGTCGAAGTCGAACGCACAAAACTTGCCGAACTCGGTATCAGCCCGCAAATTATTTCGGAAACGTTAGCCGCACAGAATAAAATGACGCCTGCAGGTATGATTGAGACTTCAAGCGATAACGTTTACTTGCGCGTCACGGGAACTTTTGACAATGTTGACGACATAAAAAATTTGCCGATTAATGCCGGCGGAAATATTTTTAGACTTGCCGACATTGCCAAAGTTGAGCGCCGATATTCGGAGCCGCCCTCGCCTTTGATGTACTTCAACGGCAAGCCGGCCGTAGGTATCGCGGTTGCAATGGAGAACGGCGGAAATATTTTAAAGCTCGGTGAAAATCTCGACGCCGCAATTTCCGAAATTCAATCTGAACTGCCCGAAGGCTTGGAAATTAATCAAGTGTCGAATCAGCCGCAAGTTGTCGAAGAATCAATCGGCGAATTTGTCGAAACGCTTTTAATTGCAATAGTCATTGTGCTTGCCGTCAGTTTCGTAAGTTTGGGCGTCCGCACGGGTTTGGTTGTCGCAGGTTGCATTCCGCTTGTACTTGCGGGAACTTTTTGTTTTATGTATATGTTCGGCGTTGACTTGCACAAAGTTTCACTCGGCAGTTTGATAATCGCGCTGGGGCTTTTGGTTGACGACGCAATAATTGCGGTTGAAATGATGAGCGTCCAACTTGAACGCGGCTTGTCACGATTCGACGCGGCTTGCCACGCCTTCAACGTCACGGCTAAACCTATGCTTACGGGCACGCTGATAACCTGCGCGGGTTTCATACCCGTTGCCTTCGCGAAGGGAATTGCCAGCGAATTTTGCAAAGATTTATTTTTTGTCGTGACAACGGCGCTGATACTTTCTTGGATTGTTTCGGTAATGGTTGCGCCGCTTTTCGGCACGTACATAATCAAAGTTGAAAAGAAAGACGATTCCGAACTTTACTCAAGCAAATTTTATAAACTTTTTCGTCGCGTCCTTGAAATATTTTTGTCGCACAAGAAAAAAGTTTTGGCGTCAACGGTTGCAGTTTTCGCTTTGTCAATTTACGCCGCGCAGTTTGTGGCACAAGAATTTTTCCCGCCGTCAATTCGTCCCGAAATTTTAATTTCATTCAGATTGCCCGAAGGCTCATCAATCAACGCAACGAAGGCGGAGGCTGAACGATTCGCGAAATTTCTTGACAAAAACGCCGCCGACATTGAAAATTATGTTTATTACGTGGGAAGTGACACGCCGCGATTTGTTTTGACGGTTGATCCGAAATTTGCCGCCGACAATTACGGACGTTTCGTCATTACCGCGAAGTCCGAAAAAATTCGTGACGCCGTTGCAGAAAAAATTCGTACCGAGCTTGAAAATAATTTTCCGAACGTCAAGCCGATAATCAGCTTTATTCAGACGGGACCGCCCGCCGAGTATCCCATAATGTTGCGCGTTTTGGGCTACGATATTGAAAAAGTTCAGGCGTTGGCAGGTGAAGTTGCCGAAATTATTTCCGCCGATAAAAATGTTGTCGACGTGAATTTTGATTGGAACGAAAAATCCAAAATTGTTAAGATTGAACTTGACAAAGACAAACTTCGCGCAATGGGAATTTCTCCGCAAGCAGTCAAGTCAATGCTTTACACTGAAATTACGGGCGCGACTGCCGCGCAGTTTTACACGGGCGACAGGACGATTAACATTGACTTGAGACTTGTTGCCGCCGACAGGAACAATTTGGAAAGCTTGAAGAGTTTGCCGATTTACTTGGGCGCGGCGGGTTATGTCCCGCTTGAACAGATTGCAAAAATTTCTTTTGACGCCGAATTTGGTTTGATTAAACGTTACAATTTACTTCCGACGATAACGGTACAAGCAAACATTTTAAGCGGCACTTCAAACGACGCAACAAAAAAAGCATTGGCGGCAATTTCCGACTTGCAAAAAAATTTACCGTTCGGCTATTCGATAAAGCCCGGCGGCGATTTTGAAAAAAGCCTTGAATCGACTGAAAATTTAATTGCGCCGTTGCCCGCAGTAATTTTTATAATTATGACGCTGTTAATGCTCCAACTCAACGACGCAAAGTCAATGGTGCTGACGCTTTTAACCGCGCCGCTCGGAATTATCGGTGTAATTTTCGCAATGCTGATTTTGAATAAGTCAATGGGTTTCGTTGCGCAGTTGGGCGTTATCGCGCTGTCGGGAATGATAATCCGAAACTCCGTCATCTTGATAGACCAAATAAAGCAACACTTAAAGGCGGGCGAAAATTTGCACGACGCTATTATAGATTCGGCGGTATTGAGATTTCGTCCGATAATGTTGACTGCGGCGGCGGCAATTTTGGGAATGTTGCCGTTAATGGTCAGTAATTTTTGGGGACCTATGGCGGTTGCGATAGCCGGCGGCTTACTTGTGGCGACGATTTTAACTTTGCTCGTCCTGCCCGTTATGGTTGCCTTTTGGAGGTAGATACGTGGGAATTGTTAAAGGCTGGCAAGATTTAAACATAAAAAATACTTCGGTTAAATATCGCGGTAAAAATTATCGGCGCGTCTTGGCAATAGGCGACATTCACGGGCAATTTGACAAGCTGACTTCGATTTACAAAAAAATTTCCGTGACACGAAACGACCTTGTAATTTTTCTCGGCGACTACATAAAAAGCGATGAAGATTGCGGCGACTTGGAAACTTTGCAATGGCTTATGGAAAAAAGTCGGCGCGAAAATTTTATTATGCTTCTCGGCAACACCGAATTAAATTTTATATGGGATTGTTTCGACGAAGGCGGAAATTTGTTGACGCAACCGAAAAAAATGAAGAAATGGTCTGTTGCCAAAAAGTTGCAAGGAAACGTTGAACTTGCCGATAAAATTTATAAATTTCTGTTGAGCTTGCGTTTAAGTTTTAAGTTGACGCTCGGCGAAAAAACTTTCGTATTCAGTCACGCGGGCTTTGAATATAAATTGGGCGGCGCAGATAAATTTAACGCAAATAATTTTTTGGTCAAGGGACATTCTCCCGTTCAAAAAGTTTTCGGCAAAAGATTTACAACGCCGACGCTTAAAGGCGATAACGTTTTATTGCTCGACACGGGCGCCAAACAAATTAACGGGCGTATCTCCTGCGTAAATATTTTGACGGGCGAATATTGGCAAAGCGCTATTACGTGGAAATAAATTTTTGACATTTTGCCTATTGACTTTTTGTCGATAACGCATTATCATACTATCCGCGTTCACCGTTACGGTGACAATAAAATTTTTTGGAGGCAGAAACTTATGATTAAACCTTTGGGTGACAGAGTAGTTATTGAAGTCGCCGAAGTCGAACTTAAGACCAAGAGCGGAATTATTATGCCGGAGACTTCCAAAGAAAAGCCGCAAAAAGGCAAAGTTATTGCGGTCGGCACGGGCAAACTTCTTGATAACGGCAGCCGCGCAGTTCCCGAAGTCAAAGTCGGCGATGAAATTATTTTCAACAAATACGCGGGCAGTGAAGTCAAAGTCGATGAAAAAGAATTTCTCATTATCCGCGAAAGCGATATTTTGGCGGTTCTTTAA
>Ga0310691_10009240_pt1 | contig 10043 bp, 14 predicted proteins | sample 176DNAGHGlowgp2_FD_203887 | JGI IMG/M metagenome (GOLD analysis project Ga0310691, IMG submission 203887) | Sheep rumen microbial communities from Palmerston North, Manawatu-Wanganui, New Zealand - 1766 DNA GHGlow gp2 (v2) (version 2) | ecosystem: Host-associated > Mammals > Digestive system >...
CTTTTCATCAACAAAAGTATGTCCTGCATTAGGCATACAATTAGTTACAGCAGCACTTAGATTAATTGTTCTATCAGTAGCAATTTCACCTACTACTTTTGCTTTACCACAACTACCTGCTTCTCCATCTATTACACTTATAACATTTTTAATCATACCTAACACCCCCTAAGTTTGATTAATTTTTTGTAGGGGTTAAAAAGTGTAATCACCTTATTAATTCCTACTATATTTTTCATAAAAAATAGTCATTTTTGACTGTTTTTTATCTATTTTAACATATTTTTATATAAAACATGCAAGATGTTAATTCTCGCAGAACTTTGTAAATAAAGGATTTCTTAAAAGGGTTAAATAAATCGTAATCAACCAATTTATATTAGTTTTTATTTTCATTCATTTGAATTAACACTTTTGTTTAATACAATTTCTTATGTGTCTCTTCAATATATTTTTTTCTTTTTTCTAATTTATCTGGATGATGTGCTAATGCATCACATCTTTGTATTTCAAACAACTTTAAACATAAATCATAGTTATTTTCAATTTGTTCATCAGTAATTGGAGTATCATGTTGTTCAATCAGATAACTTATATATTTTATATAGTCGTCATTAAATCCTAACCTTTTTAATATTGTCTGTGACATACTAGCTGATACTTCTGCATGATTTCTAAAATGTCTTACATCTTCATCTTGATAAGAAAATGGTTTACCAATATCGTGAAGTAATAAACACAATCTTATATCAAAGTCTTTTTCTGATAAACTAAGAGCTAATAGTGTATGATTCCATACATCTAAGTGATGATGAGGATGATTATGTTCAAATCCAATCATTTTTTCTATTTCAGGAATAATTTGTAGTAAATAGTCCATGTTTTCATTAATAGATTTAACAACATCATCTGATAGTAATATTGATTGTAAATCCATATCATTCACCTCTTTTATTAATTTGACTAAATTATGATTAACTAATTATTATTGCTTGCTTTTTTTAATACTTCTACTGCTTTATCTCGATGAAGTTCTTTAACAATTTCTAATTCATTATTAGAATATTTTGCTAATACATCAATATCTGTTATCATTTCTGGACAATAGTTATCATTACTATCTTGAAGTGTTGCTGCATAAACTATTTTTGAAAATTCTTCATAAAGGATAGCACCCATACACATCATACATGGTTCACAAGAAACATACATAATTGCTCCTCTTAAATCACCATATAAATTTTTATTTTTAGATGCGCTTTCAATAGCCTCTAATTCAGCATGTGAGTACATACTTGTTTCCATTAAAGTATCATCATCACTTCTACCAATTATTTCTCCATCTTTAACAACAATTGCTCCGTATGGATATTTAGCTTTTTTACTAATTTCAATTGCTATATCAATATATTGTTCATCATTCATTTGGAACAACTCCTTTAGTTATATTCTACCACCATTTATCCAGATGTTTTCACCTGTTATAAAACTTGCGTCATCAGAAAGTAAGAATACACATAACTTAGCAGTATCTTCTGGTGTTGCAAATCTACCAAGTGGTGTATCTTTTAATTTTTGATCTATTTCTTCTTGTTTCCAACCTCTAAGCGATAAAGGTGTTGGAGTAAATGCTGGACAAATACTATTTGCTCTTATCATTTTATCTGCATACTCTAATGCAGTAGCTTTAGTAAAATTAATAATACCTGCAGCTGCTGCACAATATGCTGGAGATTCAGTGCATGGAACTATCCCTAAGTGTGAAGATATGTTTACAATAGCTCCACCATTACTCATAATTGAATATGCATATTTAGTGCACATTACTTTACCAAGTAAATTAATATCCAATACTTTTTTAAAATCATCCATATCAAAATCTTTAATAAAATTATCAATAAATGTTCCAGCACAATTTACCAAGTAGTCAAGTTTACCATATTTTTCTTTTAATATATTAAACATTTTAATAACTTCTTCTTCAATACTTACATCGCATTTTAAGATTAATAAATTATTGTTATTAAACTCTTGTTCTGTTTCTTTAGCAGCTTCTTCATTACTATGATAGCAAGTAATTACAATACATCCTTTATCTAATAATTCTTTTACTATTTCTTTTCCAATTCCACTAGTTCCACCAGTTACTAAAGCTATTTTATTTTCTTTCATCCCTCTCGACTCCTTTATTTTATAATTCTACCTTCATTATCTTGTTTGAGTTCATTACTTAAAAATTGTTCAATAGAAGACTTTATTTTGTCTAATTCATAACCAAAAGCTTGGCAGGTATTCCATCCTCTTTTTTGAGCATTTTCAATATTAATTGAAGTATCATCAATAAACAAAATATTACTTGGAGATACTTGTAAATCTTGTTCAACAATTTCAAATGCAGTTTCTTCATTCTTTCTAACATGTGTTAAATATGATAACCAAACATAATCAAACTGAGATAAATCAACTTGACTATCTAGTGCTGGGTAGCAACAATAAATTAAATCAGAAAATATTGCTATGTCACATTTTCCTTTTAAAGAATGAATATACTCTACTAAATCTTTGTAATAATCAACCTTCAGATGTTCCTCAATAAATTTTATTGTAAAGTCATTAACTGTCGTATTAAGGTGCCCTGCTGAGTTTAATCTATCAATCCATTTTATTATACTTTGTTCATCATTTTGTCTACTAATATATATACCGTTTTCATCAGCTAAAGTCTTTATATATACATCCCATGCTTCATCATCTGTTAAACTAGGGTTAAAGCTTTTAATTGTTCTTATAATTGCTTGTTTATCATTGTTATCAACCGGATGTTTATGCATAATTACTCCACCCCAGTCAAATATTACTATTTTATTCATATGATTCACCTCATTACATGCGTTAAACACTTTTTATTATAACATAAAAGTAGGATTACTCCTACTTTATATTATTTATTTTCAATAACTTTAATTGATTTAATGATTTCTAGTGCTTCTTCATCAAATTCTTTTATTTCTGTTGGTTTTTCTTCACCTTTGTAGTTTACTACAAGATCTAATTTAGATCCTGGATAAATATCATCAACACCTATCATATAAAAATATCCATAATATTTATAACTTCCAGAAGCACCAGCTCTATTGTAATATCTTATGGCTTTTCTTCCATTTATTTCAAATTGTTCTAAACCTGGAAGATATGATTTATTAAATAAATCTTTATCTTCAATAAATTCTAAGTATCCATCAAATGATGCTTTCTTATCTCCATATTTTTCTTTATATTTTATTGATGCATTGTAACTCATTCCTGATGTAGAAAATCCAATCATCGAACCATCTGTTACTAAATAGAATGTTTTAGTTACAGAAATACCTGTAGGTTTTTCTGTAGTAAATTGATATTTGGGATTTCCTTCTTTATCTTTTGGAACTGTTACAGTAATTGTCCCTTTACCATGTGTGTAAGAAATTTCTACACCTTTATTTTTCTTTGCATTATCACATCCTGTTAGGATAATTAATCCTAAAAGAAGTATTAAGCTTAAACTAATAATTTTTTTCACTTTGTATCCTCCCTATTTTTTTACAAATTCTTTTCCTTTTTCTACAAGTTTATTAAAGCTAATATTAAATTATTAACCCTTCTCCATCATATAGAAGTATTAAATTATCTTTATTTGAATTTTTTAATAATTCTTCTTTTTTATTAGCATGTGGTACTATTTCTTTATCTATTATTCCTATGGCAGTAAAATCCGTCATACTAACATTATTATCTTCATATATAGAACATAATTCTATAGTACTACCCAATACTTGACTTCCAGCACTAGATCCTATATATATTTTACCTTTATTTATAAAGTTCTTTATCACTTTATCAAAGTTATATTTTCTTATCATATGAAGTAGATATATAGTATTTCCACCCATCATATAGATAATATCAAAATCATCTATATTTAATTCATTACCTATTTTATATTCAATAATATTTTCTTCTTTTATTCCTAAATCTAAGATTGTATTATATTCTTCTATGACCCAATCTTTATTATCTTCTTTTTCTCCATCTATTGCGGTTGTGATATAAAGAACTTTTTTATTACTTAGCTCTTCTTTAGAAACAATATTATAAAACTCTTTTTTAAAGTTATCATTTCTAATTCCACAAGATGTTAGTACTATATTATTCATAATTCACCTCTATTTATGTTTACCTATTATCTCTTCTTTTTGTTCTTCTAATTGTTCTAGAAGAGGATGATAAAAATCAGGATTTTGAGCTTTTAAATCTGCTTTTTCTAATTCAAATAATAATTCTATTTCTTCTTTACCTAAGTCATTAAAAATATTTTCTTTTTCTGTATCTGAGATTTTAGGAAAACGTATATCATGATAAAGAATAAGTTTTGAAACTAAGTTTGTTAGTTCTTGAGGTAAATTATGTTTATCAGCAAACTTTATAAATATTTCTTGTGATACTTCACAATGTCCTGGAAAATGACCTCTTCCTTGATTATCTAATTCAAATGTTTCTGGTTTACCTAAGTCATGAAATAATGCAGCTAATCTTAATTCTATACAATCATCTACATTATCTACTACATGAAGAATATGTTCATATACATCATATTGATGCCATATACTGTGTTGTTTAAAACCTTTACATGGTTTTAATTCAGGTATTAAATCAAACACTTCATCTTCTTTTTCTTTTATTAAAACACTTGGTTTATTAATTGTGAGTATATTAAATAATTCTTCTATTTTCATATTTACTCTCCTAAATCTATATAAAATAATTTTTCTCCATTATTTAATGTTTCCATATATTTAGCGTTAAATTTTTCATAATAATTTATTAGATTACTTTTTAAATACATTCTTTTATAACCTAATTCTTTAGCTCTTTTTATTAAAGAATCATTTAGTATTTTAGAATAATTTTTTCCTCTATATTTTTCTTTTATATACATAGTTGCATACCATGGAGATAAATCATTTCTTTCATTATTATCTTCACTAAATAATGAAATGAAACCTATCATTTCATTATTGTTTATTAGACCTAATACTTCTATTACTTCATTACCTTGTCTTATAGAAGTTAATTTATCTTCTATATATTTATTTAAATCTGTACGTGGTTTTCCCCATTCTTTATTGCATAATTCTATGTATTCTTTTAAATATATATCATTATTCTTTATACTAATTACTTCCATTTAGTCACCTATTTTAAATATTCTTTAGCCTCTTTTAATAAGTCATTTAATGTATAAATATTAATTGAATAAATCTTACTATCATTAGAAATAAATAGTCTATCATTATCTACTATACGTAATCCTTTAATATGTCCTACTTTATTAAAGTTTTTATCTAAAATATATGAATGAGATAAACTACCTATATAAATTCTATTATATTTATCTTTACCATAGTATTTATCTACTTTACCTACATTAGTTAATTTCTTTATAAGTGTTTTTGTTTTTACATTGTATATTGCGATATCTTTATTAGTATAATTTACAAATAATAATTCTTTTTTAGTATCATAGAACATTCTATCTACTAAGTTTCTATTCTTTATATGATATTCATCTTTTAATTTATCATAATCAGTTAAAGTCACAGAATAATCAGTACTTATATCTACTTGGATATCTTCTTCTTTTATTTTAGAATTTCTTTTTTGTTCATAAAGAATTACTCTATTTTCATCTTGAGGTATAAGTAAGAATCCTTTATCTGATAGTGCTACTTTAACATATTTATCTATATTAAATTCATATTTACCTATATATTCTATACTATCATTATATTGCATATTTATATAGTTAACTGAACCATCACTCATAAATACTAGATAGACATCACTTTTTAAGAATGCATACATTCCTATTATTTCACTACTACAATTAAATGAACTTATTGTTTCTCCGTTAGCCATATCAAGTACATCTACAGTACTATAGTTAGCTACTGCGATACTATTAGTACCTTCTGCATATGACCTCACTATTGTTTTTCCCCATTTACTATCAAATTTTCTAGTCCAATTAATATAACCATCTACATAGTTATAAGATACTAATATAGAATTATAATCTGTACCTATAGATTCATTTGTTTGGATATAAACATTATTATCTTTAGTAAATAAAATATTTAAATAACTTGTATTTATTGTGGTAGAGTTTATTTCTTTTCCTTCACTAACATTTATTGTATGAATAGTTAAAGTATCTTCTGTATTAATATCAAAGTCTTGAGTTGAAGTTCCTACAAATAAGTAATCTGATTCTTCTGAGAAGAATATTTCTTTTACGTAGTTTTCATTAGAAATAGTACTTATTTCTTTATTGCTTTCTACATTATAAATATGAAGTTTATTTTTTTCTAAATAAGCTAAATATTTACCTTCCTTTTCTCCTCTTACTGAGATATATGAATCTTTAGATTTCTTAATTTCTCTTAATACTTTATTATTTTTTATATCAATAATACTAATATTACCTTTATTATTTATATAAGCAAATTTATCTTTACCAATGAATGAATATGAGTATTCTGCATTATATGCATTACTTACATCAAATTCATTTATTATTTTTAAAGATGTTGAATCAAACAAAGTAATTGTTTCTGATTCATCATATACTGCAGCATATTTATTATCATAATTATTTTTAATATAATCTGCGATTCCTTTAGTTTTTAATTCTCTTACTGTTTTATATGAACTTCCTACATCATATACTCCTAAACTTTCTACTAATGCATATTCTCCTTCTGGAGTATATGGCATTTTTACTCCATTAAATCTAGTTAATGATTCATATGAGGATTTAATTGCGGAATATCTATTATCTTTCTTTAAATATTCTTTTGCTTTATCTGAAAGAGTTTGAGCTTGGTGTTGTTTTAAAATGTTTTGTTGAGAAGTTATTTTTATTAACATAATAGATGTATAAATCAAGAATAGTATACTTGCGATTGAGATAGCTGTTGCAATATTTGCTTTTCTTTTTTGTTCTCTTAATTTATGTCTTTGTCTTAAATCATCATAATCAATATTACACATAGCAGCAGCTAAACGTAATTTTTCTTCATCAATTCTTTTTAATACTTCTTTGTTTGTATTTCCACGTACATCGGCAGCTAATGGTTCAACAGGTTTCTTTTCTTTTTTCTTTTTACCATTTTTTACTACTTCTACTTCATCAAATAATACTTCTTCTGGGAAAGAATCAGCTGGTTCACCTTCAATAAGTACACAGAAAATATTCTTAGTTCCTCTTAATTTTTTGAAAGTCTCTATTTCTTTTTTGCACCATAGTGATTCTTTTAATCTAGGTGAACATATAACTATTAAGTATTTTGAACTATTAATTGCTTCTAATATAGGATCTTCTAGATTACTTGATAGTGGTAATTCTTCTTGATCTCTAAATAATCTTTTAAATGTTCTTCCTTCAATATTTAATTGTTCTTTTAAATTTTTTGGTAATTCATAAGTTTCTAATGCTTTATGTATATTTTCTGCAACAAACTTATCTAAATCACAATGTCTATAACTTATAAAGGCATCATATTTGTATTCTTTTTCTTCCATGGTTACACTCCCCTTAAACATGTTTCTATTATAACATAAAAAAATGAGTTATTTACTCATTTTTCAATGCTACTAATGAAATATTTAAATCTTTGTCAACTTTTATAGTATGGCTTTCAGATTTTTCTATTTGTTCTTCTTCTGTATCTATTCTTACAAAATTAAATGTTACTGTAGTTGTTCCTTCTTTTTTTCCTTTAAAAACATAGTTAGTAGCTATTTTACCACCTACTAATCCACCTTTATTATCATCTCTAATTACATATGTCTTTGCTAATTCTACAATACTAGGATCTTCTATTTCATATTCCCATTTAAATGGTATTCCTGCATTTATTTCATATGTTAATTCTAATTGTTTTTTTGATTCTTCATTTTTAATAATTACTATTACTATTATTCCTATAATTAATAGTATTGCTGGTATTAACCAAATTAATATTTTCTTCATTTTATTCTCCTATTATATTATTATCTTTAAAATATTTTATTAAATCTTCATTACCTATAAATTGATGGGCATTTATACCTATACTTTGAGCTATATTTATATTATCTAAAGTATCATCTATAAAATAACAATCTTCTTTTTTTAAATTATATTTATCTAAGAATATTTGAAATAATTCTTCTTCTGGTTTTACTAGTTTATATTCATAAGAAAATACATATCCATCTAAATCTTTTAATCCATCTAGACTTTTATAATATAAAGCAGCTACTCTATTATAATTAGATAATATATATACTTTATTATTTTTCTTTAATTCTTTTATTAAATCTAATAATTCTTTATTTAAATCTCTTAATTCATAGTACTTTAATAATTTATCTTTATATTTATTAATTATTTCTTCACTGAAATTACAACTATCAAATTTTTCCTCTATTGTTTGAAAATCTGTATCTAATTTATACCAATCATCAAAGAATTTTAATAAGGTATTGTATTCTTCTTCTGTAGTACTTAATTTATCTAATACAGAAGATGCTTTACCTTTTAAAATTACTCCACCTAAATCAAATATTATGTTTTTCATAAATCTACCTCTTTTATTATTATAACAAAAGAGTAAAATTTCTTCTACTCTGTTTTATATAAACTACCTAATGTTGTGTCAAGATAAGTTTTTACTTCACGATAATTATTTGGCCACATCATATAACCACTTGCTTCTATAGATTCATCTTGATTTATTCTTATATTTAAACTAAATGAATCCCCATCTAAGACATTTCTATCTGATTTATGGAATCCATTCCATCTAGATACATGGTATTCATTTAATTTATTTATTATTTCTTGAATTTTATCTTTTGAGAGTTCAAATTCTTGAGTTTCTTCTTCTGAAATATCTGTTGGTTTTACTTTTAAAATATATTTTCCATCTATTAAATCTATTTCATAAAATACATTAGCATTAATATGATATCCTGTTGAATAACTAAATCTTAAATGACTAATCTTTTCTATTTTTTTCTCATGTAAATGTGGTAATAGTACTATTAATGCTGTTATAAGGGACGTTAATACTAATAGTAATGATGTCATAATTATTACAATATTATTTGTTTTCATATTATTGCTTCCATTCAAATGTATAGGCAATATTATATGCAGCATTATCTATATCTTTATTTCCTGAGAAATTAGTTTCATATACTAATACATATTTATAATCACCTACAACATAGTATTGTGTAGCTACTGTGGAATCATTATCTTTAGTAATAATAAACTTATATACAACATCTCCACTTTTATTAGAAAGTGCTGAACCATATATTTTAGCATTTCTTCCTACTTGTTGGTATAGTTGAGTCTGAATAGCTCTTACAAATGTCATATAGTCATTTTTACTATAATAATTTGTGCCCATTTCCACTGATATATTATCAGGGCGTGATGCATATTTATCTTTTTCTAATACATAGAATACTTTAGAGTTTGTAGAATGATCTTCTCTTTTTACTAAGTTTTCTATTTGATATGCCCCATAACTTGTAACTACTACATTACTATTTCCTATTCTTGGAATTCTTATACATCCAGTTAGAAATATTAACGGGATTATTAATAATAATATTTTTTTCATTTGTTACCTCTACTTCTTTTTACTGATGAAGCTGTTTCAGATACTTTATCAGTTAATTTTTCTATATCTTTCATATCAGTTTTTTCGTTACTTCCATTTTTTAATTTATCAATTTTCTTTCTTACTAAAGTTGAAATATAAGTAAGTAATCCTGTGATAGCAGTTAATGCTGCTTCATCTAATAATAATATTGGATCTGGTAGAAATATATCTATTACTGTGATAATTCCTACTATTATTGTTCCTGCGATTAATATTTTATCTACTATTTCTAATGTTTTTATTTTCTTTTCCATAAATCCTCCTACATATATATTCTTGGAACTC
>Ga0310691_10009241_pt1 | contig 10043 bp, 10 predicted proteins | sample 176DNAGHGlowgp2_FD_203887 | JGI IMG/M metagenome (GOLD analysis project Ga0310691, IMG submission 203887) | Sheep rumen microbial communities from Palmerston North, Manawatu-Wanganui, New Zealand - 1766 DNA GHGlow gp2 (v2) (version 2) | ecosystem: Host-associated > Mammals > Digestive system >...
TTCGTAATGCTGTTAATGTACTTACTTTATTCTGAAATAAGCGACTGTTTACATCATCTGAAAATGCTAAAGGAACCATACACGATACCAATGCAGAAATATCCAGAGAGTATGTTGTTGCTATGGCTTTTTCTAAAACAGGAAAATCTGATGGAGGTGTTAAAATGTCACCATAAATAAGATGCTCTGATTTATTTCTGGGATTAAGCATTGTTTTCCCCCTCCTGAATATCCTGCACATGTTTCTGAACATTACCAAAACGATAGTCAAAACGTTCAAATGTAAGTAATTTTTTTACATTATATTTATCAGGATGATTGATTTTTGCTCTTGTAGTTTTAAGGGATTTTTCTCTGTTTGTAATTAATAAATCAACTACAGAATAATCTCCTGTTGCACTTGCTTTAGGTAGTTCTGTTTTTAAATCTCTAAGAAAATCCCTTAGATTATTGTTTTGAATCTTCATTACAAGAAAAGTCTTTTCAAGATTGAAATTATTACATATTTGCAAAATTAGCGGTTCTATTTCTTCCCATTGTTTTCTTACGTCAATATTACAATTTTCAAAGTCTGCTTTTGCAAGAAGATAGTTATAGCGAAGCATAATAAGATAATAAAACTCATTTACTGCATTTGCCAAATCCAACTTTTCTTTAATTTTTTCAGGAAATCGTGTTTTATATGCTTCTGTAAAATCCTTAAAAGATAGATTTTCCAAATTAAGATCTTCCTTTAAGATAAAGGCTAATAAACTATTCTTGGAATTCTCATTAGTGATTATTCTTTTTCTTAGATCTTTTGCTTCTTTTTTTGTCAGCCCAATATTAATGTCCTCTCTCCATTTGGGATTATAAAAGTCTTTGCTTACAGGATAATAAACAGCACCTCCTGCGTCTGAATCGTTCTGTTCATCAGAAGAATCTGTTGCAGCTGATTTTGAATTACTCTTATTTTGAGCAATTCTGTAAAAATCTGCTAATAATTCAGAATAGGTATAATTAGTAGAATATTTTGAATTTTCGAAAAAACCAAATGTTCTTAATCCTGACCAATAGATTACAATTGGTGTTCGTTCTACCCAATATTTTTCATCATCCTTTGATGAACCAATTACACCTTCAATTTCACTACTATCTTTAGCAACATTCATCAGTAAATTCTTGGTTTTCTTTTCTTCATCATCAATGTCTTTACGGATTTTTTTAATGAATGCAGCTGGATTCCCATGTGCAATCTCTTTGCCATCTGCATATTTTTTCTGAAACTCGAAAAGCATGTAAGGAATTAAATAAAAATATTTTGAACGAGTATGAAGTGTAGATGTGCCCGGAAAAAAATCATTTGCAAAAGCATTCCTTATAGCACCAAAACCTAATTCATCTAATACGCCAGGTTCATTTAAAGAATGAATTATATTCATTGCATTACTTTTATCTTCTTTTGAAAAATCTATCCATCCAAGTTGCATTTTATATATTTCCCTAATTATATTATTATACCATGACTTTATGCTTCTGTGGGCTTAATATCGCTTTTCCAATCAATAAGCTCTTGAGCATCAACAAATGATTCAACCAACCGTGAAAGATATTTTAAACTCAATGATTCGTGAGCTAAGCCTCTATCATATTCTTCAACATGTCCATCAGAAAAATGAAACTTTACTACTCCTTCACTATCATCTGCAAATAATTCTAAAATCATTGTCCCAGGTGCTAAAAAATCTGCTATATCTTGAAAAAAAACAATTACTTTTGATGAGTCAATATCCTTTTCAATTTGCTTTAATTCTTCATTCCAATTATTTCTTTCACGAAATATTTCCTTTTTTAATAGCCGACCTTTTCTTTCTACTCTGTAAATTTCCGTATGAACAGCCGGTTCATTAAAATATAAATGAGTATTAAGCTCATATTCTATAAACTCAATCTTCTGAGGCTCTATTTTGTAAGGAATTTTTATTTTTGGTAGCCATTCAAACTCCTTTCTTTTATTGTTCATACAATCATTCCCTTTTATAAACGTTCTTCCACTAATATTGCAAGATTTTTGCATTTTTTTGTTTCTATATAGAAATCAATATTCTCTTGAATGCTTGGATTAAACCAGTTTTCCTTGTTTTTCCATTTAGCAAAACAACCAAAATAATTATCTATGATTCCACTTCCCATCGTATAAAATCTCGTAGGCGTTTTTTCTTTACACGCTGAAAAATAAACCAAATTGTTAGTTTCAAAATATTCTAAAATATAGAAATCCTTTGGTATTCCCGTTTCTTTAATTAATTGTTTCTTTCTCATTGATGGAGTTTCGTAATTTTCAATCGTAAGTTGCCCTAAATGACTCATCATTTCTAAAAACCATTCTGTCGGTATTTGTTCTGACGGTAATGCCCAATTACTGTAATATCGCCATTTTGAATATATTGCTGAGCCAATTAGATCAATATCGAATATAGTGTCTATTACTTTTTTAAGTTCATCTGTTTTTTTGTATGCTTCTGGATATTTTCGATAAAATTTTTGTCCAGAATCCATCTTAAAACCAAGAGCTTCGCATTTTTTACCAAAACCAAGCATTGTTTCATTATCTTTAAAAGGATTTAGATTTTTATAAGCAAATTCATGAATATTTTCTCTAAATTCATTCAAAACATTATCAAACTCTAAATAAAATTTGGATAAATTTTCAAAAATAATTTCCTTCTCTTTATCGTCCTCATTTAATGTTTCAAAATTTTTTCTTCTTGTAAAAGGCAGTTCTGTAAGAAGATTAAATCCCTTTACCTTCTTATTTTGAAACTGTATATAATCGAAGTAGCCATCAAAAATTAATAGAGGATTTTCCGGCGTTTCAGGTAATGAATCTATTTCGTTTTTCAAAATATCTAATTTTTCTATAACCCTTAAAGCCAATAAGCTAGATTTAAAGATTAATTTCTTTTCACTTTTCGGAATTCTTTTATTAACTAAAATTTTTACTGCAAGGAAATCTGAACTACCTTCTTCTGTTAATTCATATTTCTCATGATAAAAACCTCCATCGCTATAAATTGAAAAAGCTTTTCTTAAAGGAAGAATACCTTCTGGAAACGAGGGAATAGATAATCTCTTAAATAAAATTCCTTTTTTCATGTTGTATCGCCCTTCTGAAATCAATCCATAACTAAATTTCAATGTTCTTTTTAATGAAATTAATCAATTCAAGAATCTTTCCTGACTTGAAAGCTGTTTCAAATCGATTATCATAAAAAACTGACTTTGAATAACTAATAAGCATTAATAATGCTGTTCGTATATCCATTTTCCTTTCCAATTCAATTCCATAATCTGTTATGAAATAAGCATCAAGTATGTCTCTATCATTGTACAAATCTAATTCTGGACAAGTATCTACTATTTTGCGAAGTAATTTTTGATATTTTTTTATATCTTTTTTGTATTCTGATAAATCAGCATTCTTATTTTCAAAAATTGGAATGTAATCACATAATTCTTTTAATAATTCTTTTTGTGACATTTTTTTGTAAGGTAAAATATGGTGCCCAAGACTTTTAGAAAAAAATTGTATATAACTCGAATAATCATACATTATTGGAAACTTCACAGTAGGAAATAACTGAATAATAATTTCAAAAAACTGTTTAAACCCTTTTGGAAAAGCATTTGAACCAGAAATATATTTATTTACTTTATTTCTATCACAATACTCTAAAGTCCAAGAAATTCCATCAGTAATAAAGGGATTGCTTAAATTATACCAACTTCTAAAATCTGTTTTTTCTAATTCTTCAACTATTCTATTTGCCTCATTTGTAATAATCTCTGGTTCTTCTGTGTTTTCACTATAACAATATAGAGATTTTTCAAGTTCATCATAAAAAAGATAAACTGTTGGACTATCTAGAAAACCATTCGTTACATATCTAAATGAAAATCTTATTCTCTCAAACATAAAAATCCCTTTTTTTATCTTACTCTAACCCCTGTAGCAAATAATAACACAGGGTCCAACACTCCTACTTTTCGCTCAAAACAGCACCAGTAAACTTCTCAATCACCTTATCAACCAGCTTTCTATTCCGAATCGCCTCTATCCATTCAGCTGGAATCTCACCGTAATACAAACCTGCAATACTTCCTGCAACACAGGCTACCGTGTCAGTATCACTGCCAAGATTCACCGCCTTCAGTACACAATCTCGATAATTATCAGTTGTCAAAAAACACCAGAGAGCGGCTTCCAATGTATCTACTACATAACCAGAACTTCGAATATGCTCTTCAGGTATATCCTTAAAATCTATATGGAAAATACGGTCATATTTAGCTCTTGCTGCTTCATATTCAGGATGATTTTTGATATAAGCTCCAATTTTAGGAAGACCATAGCCCTGTATTGCTTCTTTTTTAGTTCCTTTGAGAATTTCTATCATCAAAACACAGTAAATATCACAACCAACAAAAGAAATTTCATGTCCATGGGTAAGACGGGATACATTATGAATTACTTCAAACGATTCTTCTTTATCCATTGCATCCTCTCCAAACTTCTGGAATAAATAGAATGGAAGAGGTTCAATTCTCATTAAGGAACCATTACCATTGTCACTTTCTGATTTCAAGCCACACTCCAATGGTTCTATACCCTGATGGAAATTATATATTGCGGCATGACATGTACGTCCAATATCAAAGGTATTATGGTCCGGTGTATATTTGGAATGCTTAAACCAATCCCAAAAACGTTTCATAATATCTTCATAATCAATGCTATTTAGTTTTCCTATACTATCTGCTAAACATAACATCATGCTTGAATCATCAGACCAGGACCCTTTTGGCAGTTTATATGTTCCGTAACCTGTCATATATGTTACAGGATTCTTTTTGAGATAATCTCTGTCTTTAAATTCAACAGGAACTCCTAAAGCATCTCCAACAATTGCTCCGTATAATGTGTTTCTGATTTTATCTTTCATTACCACTCCCCCTCTCCAAACTCACCGCGCATTTCATCAATAGCATCCTGGTCTCCCATATCGGCCGCATCTGCTACCTGGGCATAATACGAATCATAATCACGGGCAGGATCATCAGAAAAATACTCTCTGTCATCTCGAGCTGCATTGGTCTCGTAATCTTCATAATCATCTTCATCATAATCACGAACATAACCGCCATGATATCCTCTGTAAGTCTTATTACCGCTACTGCTAGAAGATACAATTGCGATGACAACACCTGTTAAAATGATTAAAAAGAGAAATCCCATAAAAACGCTCCTTACGCACGAACGCGTTTTTGTCTTCTTTCGTATTCTCTGTAAAATACATCTTCCCATGCATAGTTTCTGGAATCGATGTTGTACAAAGCCATGTGTGTTAAATGAAAATAGCCGCAGGCTTTGCAGTAATATTTGCGGCGAGGAATTGATTTAGAATGACCATGAGAAGATTTAGCCCAGTGCCGGCCACCCATATAAATATGTTTCTTACAGCCGTTGATAACAATGCCGGCTTCCCTTTCAGTGTAGCAGATTTTTCCTGCTGAACTACACATTACATAATTTCCTTCAATAGTCTTCATAAAAACACCTCTCTATAGCCTTTTTTGTCGTTTACAGCTTTTATTATAGAAGGTCAAGGTGTCATAGAATGACCTTGAAATAAAATATGTTGAAAATTTTACGAAATTTTCTTATTTTTCGCCAGTTTCGTCCATTACAATCATCTTTTTCAAACTGATGGCATTCTTAGCGCCGCTTCCATTAGGATGATTGTTGAAATAGACCTGTACTTTTTTTCCTTCCCGATTTGCCTGCTTTATAATAGGAATAAACTGAGCTAATTCATTTTCCGGATAGTTATAGCAGTAACGGGCACCGCCATTTAGAGATTCCCCCGCCGCATACCAGGCGCCTTCATTCCTACCATGCAGGCGGATATAAGCATTACTTCCAATAAAAGGAGTCTTCATCACAGTCCCATCAGGAAGATTTTTAAGCTGAGGCATATCACAAAAAACGATACCTGCCTTCCTCTTTTCTAGCCCTTCAAAAACTGATTCCCGAATCCATTCTTTATGACGAAACTCCACCATCATTGGAAATCCCTCAAACTCTGCAATCAGCTTTGCAAGGTAAATCCGGTTATCGTTTATATAATGAAAACTTTCCGGCAGTTGAAAAAGAACTGCAGATAGCTTTTCTTTTTCATTCAGAGGTTTTAGTGCTTCCTTAAAATCACCAGCAGCAACCTGCCAATCAGCTCCAATTTCATGTGTCAGAAGTCTGTTCGCCTTCACACTGAAGTTCAATTTTCCTTCAGAACGTTCATAAAAACTCAACAATCGTTCTGCTGTCGGCATGTTATAAAAGGTATTATTCAGCTCCAGTGCATTGAACTGTGTTGCATAATAAGAGAGAAAATCCTTCCGCTTCAAATCCTTTGGATAAAAGACTCCCTTCCATTCGGGGTAATCGTATCCGCTGGTGCCTATTAAGAGGTTTGGCATATTTTCTATATTGTCTCCTGTTTTTTTTAAAGTTCAGTCTTCAGATAATTATATAGCTTATATTTTTCTTCTTTCTTCCAATGAACTTTCCGGCTCGTTCGGGATTATTCTCATAACGGAGATTTTCATTCACAAACTTTTCACTAGTAAGATCAGAAATACACTCGCCTTCCCGAAGAATTCAATACACCTTTTCACTAAAAATATCCTGAGCAAGGAAAGCTGTTATAGAACACTGCCCCAAAAGTCTGATTTTCTCTCATTCGTGGAGCCTGTCTATCCGCACACCAGATTTTGCTTAAAATATCATAAAGATGCCTTGGAATTTCTATCTTTTAATAGTCCTTATCAATCGACTTGCAATCACCATTCTACCAACCGTAGAATTTATATTCTTTCACGCTTGTTTTTTCTCCAAAATTTTTCTGAATTCCTCTTCGTGTGATTTAATAAAATCAATAAATTCTCTATAGGATTCTTTTTGAGAAATGGGGAAGCCATATGAGGTTATCATTCCGCCAAGGCCATACACTTGTTGTCTTCTGCTTTGAATAATTGAGTTTCCGTTTTCTACTGGGTAAATCACTCCACCACGCTTTGCCGGCAGTATGTGCAGATATGTCACAAGCTGATGAAGGTCGTCACGGGAAATTGCAGCATTCTCCAATCGCTTGTACTTTGCATCGAGGATGAAATTTTCTTCTGGAATTAGTTCCCCATAGCGGAAAGACTTGATTTGCTCTCCCTTATAAAAATCTGGATAACGTGGATTACCATCATAAAGCTTTATTGCACCTGTTCCACTTTTGTTTTTCGGATGTTTGAACCCTGCCGGTATAAGAATTGTTGCAAGGTATTCTTCCCAAAGCCAGGCTCCGTCAAATAGGATTCCATAAGCACTGTTTTTTGAATTTCCATACCCAAGTTTTTTATGACGTAAAATTGAAAGACAAAGACTTTGCAAGGGCTTATATGCGGTAAAATACGGATGAGTCACAGGCTTTAGGTTTTGTGTAATCAATTTTTCTCGTTCACGAATGTTGTAGCCCGGTGTCGCTTCAATAATTTCCAATACACATTTTTTTATTTCGCTATCTGCATTCAGTAGTTGTTTTCCCAAAGGTTTTGTCTTTAAGAACTCTATCGTATGTCGGATAAGTTCTGTAACAGAATTGTCAAATGTACGCTCACGGCTATTATAGGAGATTTTTCCACCAAACGGAATGTTTTGGTTTATATAACGACTCACATCAATAATACCTTTCACATTTGCGTCATTGCGAGCAAAAGTCTGATATTGGCGAAAAATCCCCTGCGACAATGCCTTTTTCAAAAGCAAGGGAAATGAAAACAGTAATAAGTCAAGTTCTCCCTTGTTTGAATAAAGATCAAAATCAAAAAGATTTATGGAAAAAACCTTTTGAAGCAAATAATATAAGAAAAAATCATTTTGAATAGAAGAAAAACGGGAAGCAATTTTCAGCTGAGTCTCACCAATTCCTACAAACCCCATCATATTTCCAGTTTTCAGCGTAACGCTTTCAATTTTTTCAGGATTCCCATGCAGATTGAATATTTCCTCTTCTTCAATTCCATCATCATGGAAACCTAAGACTTTGGGAAAGACTAAAAGAGATGGGTTATTTTTTGTGAGTTCAGAAAGCGTCGTATTTGCAATCTTTGAAAGATTCTGATAGTCAATTTTTGTAGCTTGCTCACCTGCATCCGCCAAGCTCACAATAGATTTTCCGCAGTTGTTGTCGGTTGTACGAAGATTCATTTTGATTAACCTTGCTGACTGCTAAAACTTTCTAAATTATACGCCTCTTTCAATTTCATAAGGTCATCCTCCGCATTTTCCATACCACGAAGATATTCTCGAAGCAACCCTTCAAGATTATATTCCCAAAGTTTTTCAAAATCATTATCCAAATCTTTTAGCTTCAAGAAATATGCCCCTCCGATGTGATATGCAGATGAAAGACCTTCAATATTAGAAATTGCATCATTAAGTGAATCCATACGTTTTATAGCTTCTTTCTGAATACTTGAATCAAGTCCACTTTCGCTGCACAAAATATCTTCCTGCGTTTCTTTTGCCGTAATTTCCTTGAAAGTGAATCGTCTTCGGAACGCAAAATCCATGCTCTCAACATTTCGGTCGATATCATTCATAGTTCCTATAATGTAAACGTTCTCTGGAACAAAGAAGCCATCATAAAATACATTAGTTTCACTAACGAGATTTTGATATTGAGTTTTTATCAAACCCGCTTTTCCTCGATAGCTTGGATCGATAGAGAAAAATAATTCTCCGAAAATCTTACTCATTTCTCCACGGTTTATTTCATCAATAATAAAAATGAAATTTTTCTTTTCAATATTAGTAATTTCTTTCGTTTCAAGTCTTTTCTTAATTTCTTTATATTTTAAAACTAACTGATGTAAAGTCCAACGATATTGAATATAGTCTACATGCTGAATGTTTGTCGTCTTAGCTACTCTTTTATCTAATTCTTCTCGTGAAATGTTCAAAAGATCTAAATTTTCATCTTTGACATCATTAAATAAAACTCGTAAATAATCTTCCCGAACATATTTCTTTCGTTTAGACTTTTGGTTAAACATTATTTGATTAGAATCTGATAAGTAAACATCAAAGTCTCCTTTTTTTGTTGAGTAAGTTGATATCTCACCATCTTCAATATTGTTTAATAGATTATTATAAACAGCATCAAATATTTCATCTGCTTTTAATTCTTCTAATTTTTTTTCACTATCTTTTAAATTTTTCAACGCCCTTTCACAGAACTTCTTAAATACACCGTCCTTCAGCTCAAAACTAATTTGTTCGCTATCATCTTTTACTGGGCGCAAACCTTCCACAAAGTCCGTATAATCATACGATGGATGGAACTGCACAAAACCGACTTCCGCTCTCATCTCTTCTGCAATTTTAAGTGCAAGATGAGTTTTACCTGTTCCCGGTGCACCATGAAGAATTAGATTATGTGTGTACACCAAAATGTTTTTGTAATTATCGATTTTTTCTTTCATAGTTGCTTCCTTTATTGTCTTATTAATCATTTCTATCACTAACTTATTATCATTTTTTTTTATTCTCTGAGGAGAAGGTATTTGTGTTGCCCCATTTGCAGACCAATCATCAAGATTTAAATTAATTTTACTCAAATCAATTATATGTGATAATTTCTTAGAAATTTTTCCCATAGAAGGTAAATCTTCATTTTTTTCAACTATTCCCAAAAAATAGTATACCCATTCCCAATTACTTCTCTTTGCAACAATTATGCAATCTCCTTTTTCAATTGCCTTGAATTGAGCACCCTTTTGTGTATCTTCTGACCACCCTACAGCAGCAATTTGTTTCTTTCGCATTTCTTCTGCATAATTATCACCATCGTTCCAAATGTTAGGGCTTATAACATAATAATTCATATACCTTTTCTCTCTAAATCCACTTGGGGTTTTCACCTTATTATTCCCCAGTGTTATTTATATTTCTC
>Ga0310691_10009242_pt1 | contig 10042 bp, 12 predicted proteins | sample 176DNAGHGlowgp2_FD_203887 | JGI IMG/M metagenome (GOLD analysis project Ga0310691, IMG submission 203887) | Sheep rumen microbial communities from Palmerston North, Manawatu-Wanganui, New Zealand - 1766 DNA GHGlow gp2 (v2) (version 2) | ecosystem: Host-associated > Mammals > Digestive system >...
ACGTGGTTTGATAGATGGGCACGGCACGAGCGTCTGTTGCGGGGTCTGCCTGTTCCTGGCCTACATGGAGTTGTAACGTCTCAAAGCGGTAATTTTTCTTTGTACTCATAATCTTATCCTTTCTTTTATTTTATTTGTTAATGTTTTACTTTTTCTTTTTGACATAAGAACATAAGTACATATTTTCTTTTTTGTTCTTTTGTTCTTGCGTCCCTTCGGTAGCAAGCGTCTCCTTGCGTCGCCGAGCGCTTATGTCTAAATATAAGTTCTTTTGTCTTTTCGACGGTGCAAAGGTACGAAGTTTAGACATATCCTCCAAATTTTTGTCGATATTCGGAAAATGTATCTAATTATTATTAAAATAGCAATCAATCATTCTTTGTGTACCATAAATAACATGTGTCTGCAGAATATTTTTCCGAATAGATGCCTTTTTCTTGTTTTTTTTCGTAACTTTGCCATCAAAGATGGCGAAATTACTCCGCCTCGGCAAAAAAAAGAAACGAGTTTCTTTGTTTTGCTCTCGACTTTTCGTAACTTTGGAAGAATTCGCAGGATTTCTTTATATAAAGGCGATGCAGAGGATTGAGAAAATTCAGGGTTACGATTTGGAGACCGTTCTCAATTCAATGTTCTGTTATAAATTACCTAAAAGAGCACCCGTCTCAGAGCCACCGCCTGTTTCGTGGCTCGTTATCGAGTGCAAAGGTACAGCTTTATTTTGAAACTACCAAATCTTGGTGTTTATTTTAAAAACCAATGCCCATAGATATTGGAATTTCATGAACTCTGTAAATAAAGATAGAGTGTTACAAGAGTTGCTTATTTTTTCATTTCACTCTCTGCCCATTTCATTCGGAGGTGTGCTTTATCCCGGGCTTCCTGCGCCCATTTCATTCGAAGACGTGCTTTTCCTGATGCCTCGTTAGCCCATTTGGAATATGTTTTAGCCCGACTAGAGTCGTTCTTTCTTGAGTAATAGTCTGCCTGTCTCAAATATCCTTCAGCCTTCTTGGTGTAATATGTTGCCTCACGCTCATGACTTTCTGCTTTCTTCACATAATATTCAGCCTCTCGCAGATACTTTTGAGCTTTCTCGTTATCTGCGAGGGCTGAAGTTTCAAAGAAGAAACAGAACACTGCAATTACCAGAAGGAACTTTCTCATAAAGCACTATGGCATCACAATATCTGGCCACTCTGCGAAGTCGTATGATTCTCCGTTTGACAGTTTGATGCTTTGTACTTTTACATCAAACTTCTGTGTCAGTTCATCATTACCAAGATTACCATCTTTGTCGAACAGGACAACCTTCCCTCTGCTGTTAGTAACCATCAGGTAATCCTTAAGAGGATACTTGGCTGCATTTATAAGATGATAGTTCTCGTAGGTCTTCAGTAATTCCCAATTGCTATTGTAAACTTCAAGTGCTCCATCATTCTCTCCATAGAAACGCCCATTAAACGAATAGAACAGCAAGAAATCGAAACCTGGGCACTGCTTTTCATTGTCCTTGTTGATATAGAAGTACTTGTTCCCCTTTTGAACGCAAGCGAGACTGGCGATATTGAATGGGAAAGCCTTGTCGTACATTTCGTCAATTACTACGTTGCCGTCCTCATTCTTATATCCCCATTTGCCACTTTTGCCCTTGAATGGGATCAGACCATTACTGGGAATCTGCATTTCCCCAAGCATTTCGTAAAAGTTTAGGCGATAATAGCAGGGAACTTTCTTGTCCATATAGCGCAAATATAGCTGTTCCATATCAGCATTACCTTTTTCCTTACCTCTCAGTATCCAATAACAAGCTTCTGTGTCTCGTATGTTCTTGTTTAAGCCAGATGTGCCTTGCTTCAGGATTTCCATTGTTGCCAGATAGTACTGGGCATCCTGATTGTTAGGATCGGTGTATGCTATCTTACGGAACAGTTTGAATGCCTCTTCGTTCTTACGTTTATTGAAGAGTTGTAGAGCCTTTTCAATGGAATTGTCTCCACCTGTACTCATGATTTTCGTGATAAGCCCTCCGCGTACAAAGAAGCGGTCATTATCCGAGATGTTCAGTGCTCCATTTGTAGCAATATCAGCTGTAACGAAATAAAGAGGGCTGTCATCCCTGCTTCCTCCTAAAGCATCAGGCACTGTAAAGGTTTTGTCCCATCTGAAGTTTGACATTCTGAACGTAGTGTTGCTTACAAGTTTCTCTTCAAAGCCATTCAGATACGAAGCCAGCTCTCTTGTTCCCGTCTTTGGGATAAGTCCTTTATCGTCATTGGCAGCAATCCAATCCATGATTTTATCATCGACCAGACACTTCTTTGTTCCGTTTTCGCCACCCACCAACTGATTCAACTTAATACGATAATCAATGTCGCCCGTCTTGCACCAGTCTTTCATTGCATTGCCAAAAGCTTCTACGGTCTTTTCTGGTGCCTGAGCAAACATTGAACAAAAAGATAGGGCACATAAGCCCATTAATATTGACTTTCTCATCATTTTTGCATTTTTGAGATGAATTCATCTTTTTCTCTCTCTGAAATCCTTTCGAAAGAGGAAATCAGCCAACCACAATTTGCCTTCTCCCTTTCATAATAGCTAATAGAGAATCTATAGCCAGGAACCTGATAGAAAACAAATTGCAGATCCGTCACAAACTCTATCTTCAACAAACCCATGCTTACGAGGGTGAAGAATACGCTTGTTTCGTCAATGGTGAAGTCCTTACGTGCAAACCTCATCGACTGCCTTGGGGTGTCCTTTGTCATGCGATGGAGAGAGATGAAGTTTGTCTCATGGTCGTTTGGGAGGAGCATCATATTATGCTTTGTCTTGGGAGGAATCATCTTCAGAACCTCGCCCTCTGCCCTTGCTATTACCCACTTCGACATATCCTCTGTCCGTTTTTCCACATTGAGCCAAACAGTCAGTTCTGTTTCTTTACCGTTCATAATGGCAAGGCATTTTGCCTTAGCGAACCAAATGGAATCCCTATAATCAAGGCAAATGCTATCTCTAAGCACTTTCCCGATTAGTGAGTCGGCCTCGATATATAGAGGATCCTGACGAGACTTGAACATCCCTATGTTGAATAGCGACAGTAGATTTTGTTTTTTGTAGTCTGGCTTATTCTTATCAATATAGGGTGTTATCTCTTTCCCGTTAAAACGATCAAAGAACTCATCCACCAATTTCACCTTTGACGCATAGTTTGGGTCTGTAGGTCTGACCATGGTCTGTGCTGAGGCATCACAAAGATGCCCCAGCCACAGAATGATTATTGCAACAAATATCCGCGTCATACCTACGATATTAGAAGGATTCCGTAGTGTCTGCGAATATATCTCCCAGCAAGACAATGTATTCGTATCCGTCCTCAGTTTCCTCTTCGATAATGTAGCATTGTACTCTCTTATTGGTTTTGTCCTTGTATATCACATTGTTATCACCTGACTTACCAATGAAGTACTGATAGAAGTAAACCGTACACGTATAAAGTCCATCGCCTATCTTCTGGAGATTGCTCACTTTCATTTCTGCCACGTCTGTAGATGTGACCTCTACTTGTGGGTACTTCAAGTTTGCCAGATTTGGCAAGTATTTGTTTAAATATACGTTGCGTGGTTTCTTCGTTTTCAAAGAAGTGACCTGCATGATAACAGAGTCGCGCACCATCGAACCGTCATCATCAAACAAAGCCTTACCTCTGTTCAGGAACAGATTCTTTGCCTTGTCAACATAGTAATACCGAGTCTTCAGGCTTTTCTTCTTGCTGGCGATAAACGAGACATAGTCACAGAACTGACCAACTTTCTCTTTTGCACGTCTTTTCAGCATTTCCTCCTTCTGGCTATCTGTCTGAGCACATACTGGAATGGCAAACAGAAGAGCCAGCAGCAACGAGAACATTTTTATCTTATTCATATTTGTTATTTATTTTCTTTCTTTTTTTTGTAGATTTCCCTTACTTTCATTTCTTTCACCTTGATGGTTTCTCCATCCGTCACATACTCACACGATTCAATGGCTACCTTAAGAAGCAGATGACTAGTAGAGATTCGGTCGATGAATGTTGCCCCACTCTCCTTGTCAACCACCAAATCACCGTCCTGTGCAAGAATCTTAACCTCGGCATCGTCAGCCAAATATGCCACTTTGAATAGCAAAGCACCCGTCATTCTTGTTTCTTCTTTCACACTTGAATCAACTATAATGTCGAGCAGACGTACCATCTTATTCAGTTTCTCATCGTCATCGTCACTCTGGTTGAGCGGTGTCTTATCTGGCTCTGTCTCTCTCTTGCCCTCCACTCTGGCAGCACCATTGATGTTTGCCTCATAGATTGGAGTCTGGCGACCAATACTAGCATCGTTGACATATTCCTTCAGATTGTCAAGCACAGCCTCCCATGTTATGTTCTTATTGTTCTTCAAGTGATGGTCAAACACATGGATGAGTGAAGTGGTAAACAGGTCGATATATTTTCCTGCAGGAACAATATCAGTTGTCACGGGAATAGCAATTGACGACTGTGAAGGAGATGCTGATGACACGATGATGTTACCCGTATTCTCCAAGAACAGCTTTTGAATGTTCTTGATGGCAGCATCATCCACGTATGTGTTACCATAGTTCACGCTGAACGTTGGGCTTACCTTTGATGTAACATCCTGTACGACGTTACAGCACATGCCAATCGTAACAGCCAGACGTGCCCCCTTCTTCTTCAACTGGTCGTTAACCCAAGAGAGCGGTATGAACTTGTCGATGTTTGTGCTTGCGAGAAGCATCTGAGGATATGGCGTAGGATCACTCTTTGCGCGCGTACCGTGTCCTATATAGTAGAATACCACGATATCCTTCTCGTCACACTTCAAGTTCTGAACAGCATCTTTACAATTTTCTGGAGTGGTACGAGTGCCGTAATAGTCCTGAATGTCAGAACTATATCCTGCAGGTGCAAGAGCAGCATTGACAACGTTGATGAAGCGGTTATACAGCACTTGACGACCCAAAATATCTATACGTCCCACATTGTCATCCGTTGTGTCGATGAATGTGAGCCAATGTATGGTCTGAGCCTGTGTAGCAAAGGTTAAAACCAATGCCAATATTAGTAAAGCAGTCTTTTTCATTTCTTCTCCTTGTTTTCGTAATAGTATTTAATCATTCCATTCTCAGGAAATACGAGATGCGTCAAATAAAGCAACCCTTCATCCTTCAAGTCAAACTGAATAAGTGGCTTCCCGTTTTCGTCTTGTATCTGCCACTTCTTTAATCCAAAGTCAATGGCCACGAGTACATTCTGTTTCTTATAGTTGAACGTGTAAATTGCATTCGGCATCAGTTTGCCATAGACAGTATCATTACTCTCGAAGTTCTTCTCGTTCGTAATCATAAAACGCATCACATAGCATTGCTTCTTTGTTAGCTTTGCATTTGTTACTACGCTGTCCGTCTGACTTGCACCCTGCAATTCAACCGTAATGTTCTTGGCGTTCATGATTACCTTCGTAATACTGTCGCCAATACTCTTCTGCATTTTCTCTGTTGGCAGTGAATCTTTGCTTGGCTTCGCTTCGCAACTACTGATGCCTGCAATGGTTAATAATGCCATAACCAATAATATAATTCTATTCATTTTCATTCGTTTTAAAAACCTCGTCTTATATAAAAAGTCATTGCAAATCTATACCAACCGTTGTGTGTATTTTTGAACGGATAAGTTTTTCCTCCATCAGGCGAATAATCTTTGTTAAAATAGTTATAGAACGGATGTTCATAATTAAAACCTACTTGAAAGTGTTTGTCAGGCCTTCCATAAGCAAAACCAAATATCCCAGAAATACCACTGTTAACGACATCTTTTCCATTATATATTCCTTTAGAGTCTATTGCATAATCATATCTTGCCCCTAAATCAATTGTAAAAATCTGATCAGCAGTTCTGTATTTCCCAAATCGAATCTTGAGTCCAACTTCGGGTACAATCATTTGTTTGGTAAGTGTGATGCCGTCTCCAATAATTTCACCAATTGCTGATTTATAATTTTCTGCATCTTTATCGTAAACCCATTCTCCTTCTGACATATAGCCTTTGACACCTGAGGCTCCCTTTATTTTATAGACCTGGCGTTCGTATGAAATCTTAGCCCAAAAACCTAACGGCATTTCTTTTGACATAAATGTTACACTACCTCCAAAAGAATACCCCATGTCTTTAAAATCAAAAAGTCTGATTTTGTCATCGTAAAACATAGTCGCCTCATTTGTTCTGTCATTTCTTTTGGTACGAATATGATATGTGTAATCTTCGTTAAGATACATACCGGGATTCCCTCTATAACTGACATAAGGAACCCACCATGGAGCAGGGTCTTCATCGTAGACAAATTGTTCCAATGCGCGTATTCCAAACATACCAACCATGCCCAAGGCAATGTTATCCGTAGTGATTTCTGGCTTAAAACTCCATTCACTCCGCTTAATGCCATTACCTGCATCAACAATTCCCGAACTGCCTAAAAGCATAAGTGCCAGAAGGCAACATTTAATTTTCATTTTCATAAACTTACTATTTTTACTATTAACAGATTACGTTACAAAAATTACTTCAAATAGGCAAACACCCCAAATGATTAAAAACAAAAAAGGAATAAACTTATATAGCATAAATCCGTGTGGTACATAATGAGCGATACAGATATCAATACACTTTAAATGCATATCTATTCGTATTGAAGGGTCGTCTAAACTCTTTTTGATATGTTCAAAAGGATCTCCAGAAACAGGCGGAAAGTCTTCCCATTCTAATTTGTTCTTTTCACGGTATCTATTCCAATGCATGAATATACTTGCTCGTGCTTTCTCACTCACCCAAATAGAATATAGTGCAGAGAAAGCGTATATTATTCCCATTGCAGGCAATAAATATTTGGTATATTGCAAGGGAAAATCTTTAATCATAATTTGATAAAAACCCATGAACATCCCCATCTGAACGATATGATGCCATCCAGTCCTGTTTTTCATGACAGAATGCTCGTGGTCGAGTTTCTGTCTTATAGCTTCATTGTAAGCAAAATGCATCTCAGTAGCATCCATACTCTTTCTGTTCTTAGTTAATGTTGTACTTCGTCTGGTTGCCAGCACTAACTTGCGAACACAAAGAAAGCGCAGACCTACCATATATCCGGTCAGGCCTGGTACAGCCCCTAATATCCTATGGTGAAGTCTCCGCTTATGCGCATACTCCAACGGATATTAGTTTTGCTCGTAAAATCCCTTTCGAGGTACCAGTTCGACCGGATAATTGAGCAAATAAAATGTCGTGATCCGAAGAACACTGCTGCAAAAATACGAATTTTCCATCAAAACATGTTCAAACAAAGGCTTAAAAATATAAAAATGGCTCCATTTTCCTTCAAAATCATTAAAAATGGAAGGAAAAGTTTGTAAGTTTGATTAAAACGTTGTATCTTTGCACCGACAAATCCCGCCCGCTTCCCATAAGAACAGCGTACCCAGCGGGACATTTTTTGTATATAGACATGAGATATACCAAACAAGCAATGACGCTGGCACAGCAGATTCAGACACTGCAAGGCAGAGGTCTGATGATTGCTGATACCAATAAGGCAGAACAAGCTCTTGATGCTATCAGTTACTTCCGATTGGCAGACTACTGGTTTCATTTGGAAGCTGATCATCATGCTCATCAGTTCCTTCCCAACAGTCATTTTGAAGAGGTGTTAGCTTGTTACTTTTTCGACAAGGACTTGAAGGCTTTGCTCTTCAAGGCTATTCAGACTATTGAGGTGGCGGTCAGATCATAGGTCATTAAGCACTTTGCCCCCACATGTGGCCCGTTCTGGTTTATGGATGCGACAAAGGCTGTAAATCAAAGGCGTTTCCAGACTAACCTCGAAACCATCAAGAAAGAAGTAGGTCGCTCTAAGGAGCGGTATATCCGTGAGCATTTCCGCAAATACTCTGATCCAGACCTGCCGTCTGTTTGGAAAACGCTGGAGGTGATTTCGTTGGGTGAACTCTCAAAACTCTTCAACAACTTCAATGAGTCGCAACTGAAACATAATGTCGCACATGAGTTTGGACTGAATCACCACAAGTTCCTTTCCAGCTGGCTGGAAAGTCTGACCTCGCTCCGTAATCATTGTGCCCACCATGCAAGGGTATGGAATCGGGCATACCCTCTGAAGCCAGCGACACCACAAGTAATGCCCAACAAGTGGATTACCAACTTCACATTCAGGGAAGAGTCGCTATATGCCCAACTCTGCTGTATTGCCTATTGGTTGAATGTCGTTGATACTAATAATACTTTCGTTGGTGATCTAAAAATGTTGTTGCTTCGCAATCCGTCAATAGATCCTGCCATGATGGGGTTCCCATCTAATTGGCGACAGGAACCCCTTTGGCAGTTATAGAGTATACAGAATGATAAAAGTTCAGCATACCTCATTGCTTTTGACGATTCTGGAGTTACGGATAAGAAACCTAACTACTTCTTTATTCCTCCCAAATTTGCATTCAGCCCAAAACTGAACTTTCTCGTTTTTCCCCTGATTGCCTTTTATTTGCGAGCTTTCTACGTAAATTCTCCAAGAATGTTTCTTAAAGTCAACCTTTTTGCGTAACTTTGCCAGCGAATTATAGTATGTTATGGCAGATATATTAGACGAAACAGACCTGCAGATACTGAAAACGCTGCAAAGAAATGCAAAGTTGACCACCAAGGAGCTGGCCGATGCTGTGCATCTGACTCCTACGCCTGTCTTTGAGCGCCAAAAACGGTTGGAAAGGAAAGGCTATATCAAGAAATACGTGGCCATCCTCGACCCCGAAAAGCTGAATCAGGGACTGCTTGTATTCTGCAAGGTCAAATTGAAACAGATCAACCACGAGATTGCAGACTCTTTCGTGAGGCGTATCAATCGCATCCCAGAGGTGACGGAGTGCTACAACACATCGGGCTCTTATGACTATTTATTAAAGGTTCGCGCACGTGACATGAAGCAGTATCAGGAGTTCGTGCTTAACAAACTTGGTGAGATAGAGAGTCTGGCATCTATTGAGAGTACCTTTGTGATGAGTGAAGTGAAGCAGAATTACGGAATCAACATTTAAAAATTAAACAGTATGAATGTAAAAGACAAAATGCGTGTCGGTATTATCGGCACAGGGTGGATAGCCGAGAAGGCAGCCATCACACTGAATGGGATCGACAACTGCGAGGCCTTGGCCGTCGGATCGCGTTCACAGGAAAAGGCTGAGGCTTTTGCCTCGAAATGGGGAATCGCAAAGGCTCATGGCTCATATAGAGAGTTGATCGACGACCCCAGCGTGGACTTGGTTTATGTGGGTACTCCTCACTCTCACCATTTCGATGTGACGAAAGAGGCTTTGCTGGCAGGAAAACCATGCCTTGTGGAAAAAGCCTTTATGGCGAACTATCGGCAGGCAAAGGAGATTGTGGATCTGGCCCACGAGCGGAAGGTTTTCTTGGCTGAGGCTATCTGGACACGCTATCAGCCCGTAGTAAATATGGTTCGTCATCTTATGACGGAGGGACGTATCGGCATGCCACGGCTACTGACAGCTACTCTTGGCTACTCGATGGGTGAGAAACCTCGTATCATGCAACCTGACCTCTGTGGCGGTGCCTTGCTTGACCTTGGTGTCTATGCTCTCAATTTCGTGAGGATGTTCTTCCCTGCAGATATCGTCAGCATGGAGAGCCAATGTGTGAAGTCGAAGACGGGTATGGACCTGACGAATGCCATCAGCCTTGTGCTCAGCGACGGTATGCTCTGCAACCTACAGTCGAGTGCAGCCTGTGTGGGTGATAATATCGGAGTCATAGCCGGAACTGAGGGCAACCTTATCATCGACAATATCAACAATCCGCAACAGATAACAGTAAACGGTCCAGACCGTACTTATATTGAGACAATTCATGTTCCGAAGCAGATAACAGGCTACGAATACCAGTTTGTAGCTTGTCGCCAGGCTCTCATCGACG
>Ga0310691_10009244_pt1 | contig 10041 bp, 9 predicted proteins | sample 176DNAGHGlowgp2_FD_203887 | JGI IMG/M metagenome (GOLD analysis project Ga0310691, IMG submission 203887) | Sheep rumen microbial communities from Palmerston North, Manawatu-Wanganui, New Zealand - 1766 DNA GHGlow gp2 (v2) (version 2) | ecosystem: Host-associated > Mammals > Digestive system >...
GAGGCGGGGCTCGGCGTGGACGAACGGGTGGCAGAACGATTCGTCCCCGCGACCGTAGGTGGCGTAGCGCAGGTGGCCGAGGAAGAGCGATTCGCCGGGGGCGGCGGGACGACGCCCGATCGCGCCGAGCAGGTCCGCGAGGGCGGTGGCGGAGGCGGACCTGCGGATCCACCAGGCTGGCCGGCCGGGCTCGGGGGCGAGCGAAAGGACGGCCGCGCCGGCGCCGTCCTGCCCGCGGTTGTGCTGCTTCTCCAGCAGGAGCGAAAGGATCGTCCCGCCGGGATCCGACGCCCCCGCAAGGGGACCGCCGCAGGACGCCTCCTCGCCCCCGCCCAGCAGCCGTAGCAGCGCCACGGCGCATTCGTGCTTGATTTCGTCGGACATTCGGATGGTTCGCAGGTTCGCAGGTTCGACGCCGCCTCCGGCGGCGTTTCAGACGCGCTTCGCTCGCGTCCGAAGGCGGCTTCACCGCCGTTCGCCCTTCGGAAGGAGCAATACCCGTGCCAGCTCCCGCGCGTCTGCTCTCGAAACGCGGAAATCGCACATGCATCCTGCCGATCCGGTCCGTCCGTCGTCGCTCCGCCCCGCTCGTCCGCCCCGCGAGCCCTCTCCCGGTCTTACATTTTCTGTCGCAGCCTCGTCTTCCAAATCCGGCGGACTATCCCCGTCCCGACTCAGCAAGCCCGAACCGGGAATGTCATTTCCTGTATCAGGATCGGCCATATAAAGCGCACGCCTTTACGTTTTCTTGCATGTCGTGGTCTTTCCTCACCCCGCACCTCTGGAAAGATGATGACACAGGTCACGACTGCCGAATCCTGCTCTCCAGCTTCTTGAATCCCAAGCCTCTTTAAGACCTTACGATCCCGCGCATAACACGCAAGCTGTCGAATGTCATCCACATCAAACATTCCTGTGCCGTATCTGGGTTTATACTTAGTATCCAGTATCAACGGACGCTCCTCGTCAACATATAGGAAATCCGGCTTGCCAGTGGTCACATTCGCCTGATAGAGGATCTTCGGCCCATAAGCCTTTCGCAACGCGCCCAGGACATAGTGTTCATAGAGCAAGGACATGTCGATCCAAAACGCCGGGATCGCATGCTCTTCCGCAGATGCTCGGTCAATGCTGTTGTCATAACGCCGAAGGATCATCTTCGCCAGCTTTACGGCTTCCTCATATTCGCGGTATAGCTTATTCCGCTTGCAGAGACGCACTTCCCAAAGCTCAACCCGATCATCGACCTCTGCAAACGCGGCAAGACAACCGTTGAGCCGTCCTTGAAGCATAACTGCGCTTCGTTGTCCCTGATCCAGCATCCTGCCGACAATCCCAATCCCATACGCCGCAAAGCTCAGCGCCACAGCCGACACAACCACCACCAACTTCTTCATTTTGACCTTATCCTCTTCTATTGCTTATATCATTAATCTCTAACAAGCTTTAGCCACAAACCGACCGACCCTACCACTCGAACCCTACCACAAGTGCCAGACACTTTAGCACCCTACTCCACCGCTGCTACTTCACCATTGGGATCAAAAGAACCCTCCGGGTCTCAAATTCCTTAACTTTCAAGCCCCCATCACAGAGCGAACATATTCCATGCCGCTTTCGCTTAAAGACAAATAAACTGGAGAATTGTCTAATCCTCCAATTGACATCATCATGTTTCCCCTTTGCACATTTACAAAGCCAAGTTCCATTATGCGATTCAAAAGCACCAACAAGAAACTCGGCCAAGGAACAGCTTTCCCTCTCTGCCGATAGCAGTCAAATAAGAAATCGACTTCAAATCGCGAGAATTGGTCATGCGCCAAACGCAACTTATCCTTATACATAAATTGTGCTTTGCGATCAATCGTACCATCATGCGCCATGCGATGGCAGTTCGGGCAAAGCGCAATCAGATTTGCATATTCATGCTTGTGACATTGTGACCACGGAACTATATGGTGTATATCCACTCCAACCAAAGATCTGCACTGAGGTATGGCACATCGATGCCCCGCTTCGACCAAGATACGCCTCTTTAGATCTGCTGGAATTGGTGGACGAGTATTCTCCTTATTCATACTTTTCTCCTTTTAAGCACGCATTCTGTCAAACGAACCTTACAAGTACCTTTGCGTCAATTCTCGTCGTACGCCTGGCGCAGAATCGGCTTGGCCTTTTCAAAGTCTGCGGCAGACTGAAGGCGCAGCTGAACATTGCCGGTGCCGTAGTGACCGATCTTCGACACGTCGCGAGAGAAGCCCTTTTCGAACGGAAATGTCTTCGGCTCAAGTTTGAGATGCAGAACCAGATGATCGTTGAAAACCTCTGCGCAGACAAAATTCGAGCTTCTGCGAAACGCCTTGTAGAACTTCAGCAGCGCGGGTGTGATGTCGTCACCAAAGCTCATGATGAAGTTCTCGACATTGCAATAGAGCTCCTTGATCGGCTTCGGGGCAGAGGCAAGCTTGCTGGTAAATGTCTGCTGCACCGCGGCAGAACCGAAAGCCCGCTCTACCTTGCGCTTCACATTCGTGACATCATGCTCGTCAACACGCTCAAGATACAGCAATTCAGACCCGAACATGCGATATCGATAGAGTGATATATTCGCATTCATCTGCTTGATCGCGCCCTGATCAAACTTCGTGAAATCGTTCGCCACGCAAATCACACGGGCCCCATCCCAAGCGATATCATCCTTGGACATCTTCTTGTGCAACCGCTCCTGTAACAACACGATGAACGCATCTTTGTGATCCATGAGCCAAGCCAAGTAGAACAGGCCTTGGCTCATGACATTCTCGTCCTTCGAACGCTTGTACTCAAAAATGACCGGCGCCTTGTTCTCGTCGATCCCGATTGAGTCCATGCGCCCGTCCGGAATTACATACTCCGACGCCAAGAACTGGACATTGAAGAACCGATCCATGTTTTTCTCGATCAACGTCTGAAGCTTCTTCTCCAACTCCACCGCCGAGGACTTCAATTCCTCAATCTTCTGCCCAACCTTGAACAACTTGATGTCTGCCATATTGATCTCCTTCTTACTTAATTTTGAGTGATAGTTCGCTCTGCCCACCATGCATTGAGCCTGTCAAAGTCTGGCTTTTTCTGCTCTTCTGCCAATGTCCGTAAAACCGAAGGGGCGACATTTTGCAAGAGTATCGAATCAAGCGTCTCATCCAATTTAGCACCTATCGTTTGACTGTTCAGCGGAGACCACTTCGATGTCACAATGAAATTCCACGGAGCAAGCAATCTACTGACATCTTGTAATTTAGCTCGGTCAATCTTACAATAATGTCCGCCAGCATCATAAAAGCACCCGTTATCAACTTCCTCCCCCGTCAAGAGCGTCCCGTTATACCGACATACACGGCCGAGGATCTCAGTATCCCCTATTGACACTTCTTTTAACCGAGACTCTAAATATGCCCTCTCCTGCTCATTGGCCGGAGGCATCCCGTCTGTCTCAAAATAAACAAAATCAAGCCAATCCAAGTTTGGGAATCTAAACGGAACGACTTTTCGGATCTTGCATTCAAAAGAATCAAAATAAACGAGTTGATTCACGTCGTCAATTGCCACATTCTTGATTGACATATTTGACAAACCGTGCGTCCACCACATAAGGTCATCAAGAATCGGTCGACGAAACAGCCGATGAAGTCTTTCCTCAAAAGAGGCCCACTTGGTCAACACCGGATTCTTTGCCGTATCCGGGAAAGCTTCCGCAACGCGATCACACGAAAAATGAGTACACCAACTCCGTGGATTTTTCGGTTCGAAAATCCACTTGTGCTTCTCATCTACAATCGCCAGGAACTCATCAATCGTTTGCGGGCGATTTGCGGGATCGTTGTTCATTGCAGCCTTGATGGCCTTATCCCAACTCCCCATTTCAGCAGAAATCGAGGAAATAGGCGTTCCGCCAATCCCCTGCAAGAATTCCCCGGTAAACAATTCATGTATTACGACAGCACATGAATAGATATCCATCGTTCTTGCCGGTGTAGGATTTTTCCTACGCTGCTCTGGTGCAGCATAAGAGAAATTTGCAAGTCGTTCCCCCTTCTGAGTCAACACAGTTTCTATGTCGTTGAAATGCGCGATGCCAATGTCTGCAACAACTGCATGATCATCAATAATCAATACATTCTCCGGTTTTATATCGCGATGAATGATCCCTTGGTTGTGAAGCGCCTTGACGCCTGCCAGCAACTCTTTCGCTAGTCGATCTCGTTGATCCAAGTTCGCATCCGATTTCATGAAATCTCGCAATGACATCTTAGCAAGCGGCATGATATAAAAAGGCATCCCGGAAACAGTCTCGCCGGATCCACAGATCGGGACAACATTAGGATGATCCACCCTCTTCAACCCATCAATTTCATATTTAAAGCGCTTAATCTTCTCTTCGTCTCCCCGCAACTTGCAATCCAAGACTTTTGCCGCGAACCTATGACAGCCATCCGTCACCACGAAAACATGCCCATTCCCCCCTTGACCGACATGCCTCTCCACTTGATAAACAACCGAAAGTCGATCCCCTGCCATCGGGTTCTGTAAAACGATATTCGTCCCAGCTCCCATTCCATCCTCCAATTGTGCTTGATCATTAGGGAATTTTTCTTTAAGGTAAGATGCGATTCCGTTAAGATTCCATTCACTCTTCTCCACCATCTTAACCAAGACCTGCACGACACAACCTTCATAATCATCATCACCACAAGAAAGGCTTTGCAAAAGCCGCGGATGCTTATCAACTTCAGCATATGAATTCGTTAACACTCCAATGTTGTACCAATCCGATTCAGAAAAACGATGCGAAACGATGAAATCCTTCACTCGAATCAACCGGATTCGTTGCTCTTGTGTCAAAGGCATTTTGCTCCTTACATCAATTGTTTACTAGGCTGTTCTCAATCTTCAGCTTCGCCGCATCGAGCGCGGCGGTTGCATCGGCTTGCAGCTTGCGGGCTTCAGCGCGGATGGATGATGCAGCGGATGCGATACGATCCTGTACGAGGCGCGGCGGGATCGGAACCGGCAAGGACAAGACATCCTCCAATTGAACACGCGGCAACGTATTGCCCGTCATCAGCAATGTCATCACCCTCGCGACTTGCGTCAAACGCAAATAGACAATCAGATATTCCACAGAAACGCCCGTAGGTATCAGCGGGAAAAATTCCGTAGAGGCAGCGCCATCAAAATCAGACAACCAGACTTTGTTAAGGTATGGACGCAGTTTCGGGAACAGGATTTCACCTTTTTGGAACAGCACGGCAGTCGATATTGATTTTTTATCATTAGTTGGGCAATACGATCCGTCCTCACCATTGATATTCTCCAACCCGACATACCTCAACCCGTCCAGCGAATCAGTCTGTCGGCGATCCACGTCCACAATCTCATTTAACCGTAATACCTCATACGTACCAGCACGAACATTCTTGTAAAACTGTCGCCGCATGGATTGATATGCGATGGGATCAAGACGGCCATTTAGAACTTCCGTCGCGGGTACGGTAAAGATGCGAGATGGAAGCGATGAATCGAGCTTAGGGAGCTTGGAGATGCCGAGCTCGTTCAGCACCATGTCGTCGATAGAGGCGAGAAGCTTCGTTGCCTTTTCGTCCGCCGCGCGTTTTGCCGCGTATGCCACATCAAGCTCGGCAACGATCTTTCGCTGCTCTGGCAAGGGCGGTAGGGGAATCTCCAGACTGCGATACTCCTGCGCATTGATATTAGGCTGACCTGCCGAACGCTGAATGGCCGAAACCCATTCGTGATAATACGGCGTTTGGGCAAAGGCAAAAACATATTTCGGCAACACTTTCTCGCCAAAGCGAAACCGAATCATATACCCAGCATAAAAGCACGGATACGGCACTTGTCCAGATTCGTGCAAATAGCTCTTCCCGACCGTGTTGCCGCTTCGGGCAAACAGCAAATCCCCGTCACGGAGAAAATATTGCGGCTCGACATTTGCCGCAGTCATGCCCGATCCCGGCAACAATTCGCCATTCTCATCAATGTCGGTAATCCGAATGTAACGCGGCGTGGCATCGCTCTCCCGTTCAATGCCCGCCTCTCCAGCACCATACTCGGGTGGTTCTGAAAGCAATGAACCCATTTTGACCGCGGGATAGCGAAAGTTTGCCGTCCGACGCTTGAAGGCAACATACTTTGGATCGAACCGATCAAAGAGTTCGCTTGATTTGGCTATGAAACTTGTCATTTCACGCCTCCTCTGATCCGCGCCCTTGACACCTTTTGCGGCGCGGCAAGGAGTCGCGCTTCTTCAAAGGCGGCGCGTTCGCGCTGGAGTTCCCTTCGCAGCTCCTCGTCCGTCGGCAGGTTCAGATGATATTTCACCGCAAAGAGGTTGCGCTCGTGCTCGTTCAGCGTGTAGCGAATCACCGCCTCGTCACGATCAGAACCAAGGACAATGCCGACCGGTGGATTGTCACCGGGATTCATCCGCTCGCGCTCGTAATAGTGCTTGTAGAGCTGCATCTGCCCAAGGTCTTCGGGCGTGATCTTGCCGACCTTCAGATCGACCAGGAAGAAACAACGCGCAAGGAAGTTGTAGAAGACGAGATCGCAATGATAGACCTCATTGCCGACGTGAATCGGACACTGCTCGCCAACCAATGCAAAGCCGCGCCCCAACTCCAACAGGAACTTGCCCAAATGACGGATAAGCCCCGCCTCCAGATCAGCTTCCTTGTAGGCAAACGGGGAAACGCCCGTGAACTCCAAGATCGCCGGACTTCTCACAATGTCCTTCGGTTCCGGACGACTGCGCTTCACATAACCTGACGCCTTCTTGAGATCGATATGATTCGCAAGCAGCCGTTCGTAAAACTGCGTCGAGATCTGCCGCTGGAGGTCGCGCACGCTCCAACCCGACTTCGCGCATTCCTCGAAATAGAACTGGCGTTTTTCGGTATTTTCAATGCGCATCAACGTCCGATAATGCGACCAGTTCAATTCGCTACACAGCGTGTAGCGTTTTCCGAAAACCAGAAAGAACTGTCGCATGTTACGGAGATTCGCGACATCGAAACCTGGTCCGAACTCCGCCGTCAATTTCAGCGAAAGCCCCTTGATGAGGCCGTCTCCGTACTTCGCACGTTCCGCCCCGCCCTGTTTCTCGACAATCTCACGCCCGACATTCCAATAGGCGGCGACCATCTCCTTGTTGGCAACGGTATAAACCTTCGCACGAGCCTTCGCGATATACGACCGGACGCTCTTGTACAGTTCCGCCTCGACAGATTCGACGACCTCGACATCCGGCTTGATCAAAGCGGTCTTTGCCTTGCGCGCTTTCTTCATCGTCCGGAATCCTCTTCAGCGGCCGCATGGATGAACTTCGCCAACTCCGCGCCGACCTCGTCCAGCTCGTTGACCTTGGTCGGCTTGCCGGTCGCGTCAAAGCCGATGTCGTCGGCAATGGCCATGAAGATATCCTCGTCCGGAAAGGCCTCCGCCGCGGCGGACTTGTATTCGGAATCAAGCTTGTCGTGTAACTCGGCGACGGCCTTCTCCGCAACCGCGGCAATCTGATCCGCCACCGCCTTGTATTCGGGAACCTCCTTGCGCTCCTTCGGCTTGAGCACGGCAAACTCAGCCCGCTGGTCTAGCTTCGCCAACTCCGCCTTGCGGGTCTTGTCAATCTCGGCAAGGCGCTCGACGAGCTGGCCCCTCTCCGCGATCTTGCGTTGAAGGGATTCCTTGCTCGCCCGCAGTTTCTCCGTCTCGCGCTTCGTGCGCTTGCGGAGGAACAGCACCGAACTCTTCACGCCCGCGCCCGTGCTCATGAACGTGGTCTGCGGAAGCGACACCACCGCCAGGACACGGAACTTCTCCATCATCCAGTCCCGAACATACTGGAGCGAGGCATTGGTGAGGATCCCGTCCGGAATGACGATTGCGAGATAACCGCCATCGACGAGGAAGTGCCAGCATTGTTCCAAGAAAAGGATTTCCGACGCGACGCCGGGCCGCTGGGCCGCCTTGGATTTGGGGTTGAGCCAGTCGGCGTCGCGGACGGAAAGTCCGTACAGTCCCAGATAGGCATGTTCCGTCTGTTTGATGGTGGAACCGAACGGCGGATTGGTGATGATGAAATCGAACGACTCGTTCTTGAATCCGCCATTGCCCGTTTGGTTGGCGATATGGCTGTCCGGCAAGAGCCCGTCTGCGGCCACGACGTTCGTATGTCCGTCATCGTGGATGATCATGTTCATCTTGGCCGTGCGGGCGATCTGTTCGTTGATTTCGATGCCGAACAGGCGATGCTGGGCGAAGTCGTGCCACGTCTTGTAGGCTTTGACGGATTGCGCCCCGAACTTCGCTTCCGCCGACCGCCGCACCTTGTCCAAGGCATGGAGGAGAAAACCGCCGGAACCGCAGGAGGTGTCGAGAACGCGGGATTCGCTTCGGATGGGAAGCACGTCGACGATGAACTTCACGACGGGGCGGGGCGTGAAGAACTGTCCGAAGTTTCCCCGGAAGAACGAAGTCATGAAGGTTTCGAACGCCCGACCCTTCGCGTCAAGGTCTGTTTCGGAGAGATTGATGTCTTCCAGATAGGAAACAACCGTTCGAACCTTGGCCGCAGAAAGGCGAACATCGTCCTTGAACACTTCCGGCGCATGTTTGCGCCCTTCTTCATAAAGTCCCTTGAGGCGTTTCAGCAACGCCTCGTTCGTGTGTTCCACGGTGTCTTCGGCGATAATCTGGAAATCGTAGGGGGCACCATCTTCACGATCTTTGCGCTCGTCCCAAATTTTGCAGAAAACCAATTTGTCAAATTCATCGAAAGCATCCGACGGATTCAGCTCGCCTCCGCCCCAAAGCGCTTGATGGGCTTGGGCGAAGCGATGCGTCAATTCGTCCTCTGAAACCATCTTGAGCGGAAAGTGTTTTTTCCCATCGGGGCCGACTCCGCCATTGACGGCATATCGGTAGTTGGCCATAGACGATTCGCCAAAACGGGGAATATCGGCCACCGTTCGCCGCGCTTTGGGTTTTTCAGCAGGCACTTCATAGTATTCGTTCTTGATTCCCGAGGTTGTCCAAACATATTTGGCCCCCTCGGCAACAGCGTAGGAGAATGCCTGTTCGACAGCTTGGCGGAATTCGGCTTCGCTGACCACTTCCTTTTTGCATTCGACAATGACGAGAGGCGTTTCATGCGCCGCATCGGCATAGACCTCGATGTCCGCCTCCCGGAGCGACGACCCCATGGTGACCGATGAGAACAGCCGGATGTTCTCGTCAGGGTAGCCATACTGGAGTACAAGGGTAAGGTAAGCCTTCGCTTCGACGATTGCTTCGGGTTTCGTATAGTCACGCGAAATGTTGTGCTTCAAATACTCGATGCGGCGCCCATCTGCACTTACGCTGATGAGTTTTCGTAGCTTTCCTTGCTCGATAATGTCGCTTGGACTGTTGCCGTGCGTTTTCTTCATTCTCCATCACTCCGCACAATCGCGACAATCCCAGTCGCCCCACAGATCCATTTCGCCCATTGGGCGATAGATGTCGCCAAGGTCAAACGAGGCATCCGGATCATGAAATGTCCATGGATCGGAGTAGAGTTGGTTGTCTTCGTGGACGGCGCTGTTCCGCTCGCCGTGGATTGGCCGAGAGCAGATCAGATAGTCCAAGGAGCATTCCGCAAATGGCGTGTCCTCGTTGAACTTGTCGGTGAGCGCGAACAATTCGGCTTTTCGTCCACGGCCTGAAGAGGCTCGCGCCGCTTTCGATTTCCAATCTACGGAACGTCCTTTTCGCATGGTGACTATGCAATGGGCATGACAGGGTGCGATTCTACACCATATCGGACGAAACCTCAATCGGAAAATGCCAGCGGTGACTCGCCAAAGTAAACGCGCTTGTCAGAGTAAACGCCTCCCGGGGCGTTTACTCTGACAAGCGCGTTTACTTGGCGGGGTCTTTTTGGGGCCGCCATTGCGTCAATTGGCACGAAAGTCCCTGCTGGCGGGCGTCGGCGGCCCCCGG
>Ga0310691_10009247_pt1 | contig 10040 bp, 8 predicted proteins | sample 176DNAGHGlowgp2_FD_203887 | JGI IMG/M metagenome (GOLD analysis project Ga0310691, IMG submission 203887) | Sheep rumen microbial communities from Palmerston North, Manawatu-Wanganui, New Zealand - 1766 DNA GHGlow gp2 (v2) (version 2) | ecosystem: Host-associated > Mammals > Digestive system >...
GTGCAAATCCCTATAGGTATGTTTTCATCGTGATTCTATTCCCACTCGATGGTTGCGGGTGGCTTGGACGAGATGTCGTAGCAGACGCGGTTGACGCCACGCACCTTGTTGATAATCTCGTTGCTGACCTTGGCCATGAAGTCGTAGGGCAGATGGGCCCAGTCGGCCGTCATCGCGTCGGTCGAGGTAACGGCACGCAGGGCCACGGGGTGCTCGTAGGTACGCTCGTCGCCCATGACGCCAACGCTGCGGACGGTGCTCAGCAGGATGGCTCCCGCCTGCCATACCTTGTCATAGAGGCTGATGCCGTCGATGTCCGTATATTCGCGGAGGCCACGGATGTAGATGTCGTCAGCATCCTGCAGGATACGTACTTTTTCACGCGTGATGTCTCCCAATATGCGTACAGCCAAGCCCGGCCCTGGGAACGGGTGACGCGAAATCAGGTGTTCGGGCATTCCTAACTGACGACCCACGCGGCGCACCTCGTCCTTGAAGAGCCACTTCAAGGGTTCACACAGCTGCAGGTTCATCTCCTTGGGCAGTCCGCCGACGTTGTGGTGGCTCTTGATGACCTTGCCCGTGATGTTGAGCGACTCGATGCGGTCGGGATAGATGGTGCCCTGTGCCAGCCAGCGGGCATCGGTAATTTTCTTAGCCTCGGCATTGAACACTTCGACGAAGTCGCGGCCGATAATCTTGCGTTTCTGCTCGGGGTCGGTAACACCTTCCAGGTCAGCAAAGAACTTTTCTGAGGCATCTACGCCAATGACGTTCAGTCCCAGGCCCTGATAGTCGTCCATGACCTGCCGGAACTCGTTCTTGCGCAGCATGCCGTGGTCTACAAAGATACATGTCAGTCGCTGACCGATGGCACGGTTGAGCAACACTGCTGCCACACTCGAGTCCACACCTCCCGACAGGCCGAGTATCACACGGTCGTCGCCCAACTGCTGTTTCAGCTCGGCTACCGTAGTATCTACGAAGCTTGCGGCACTCCAATTCTGTTTTGAGCCGCAGATATCGACGACAAAGTTGTGGAGCAGCTGTCTGCCTTGCATGGTGTGAAACACCTCCGGATGGAACTGGACGGCGAAGACGGGAGCATTGAGTGAAATAGGCGACGGAGCGTCGGGAATGGAATTGGCCACCGCTGTACCGGAAGGGCACCAGAAGGCGGCATTCTGCACATCTTTTGTAGAACCGATGACCTTGAAGCCGTCGGGAATGGCGGTGATGGTGTCACCATGCGACATCCATACCTGCGAACCCTTCTCGAAACCCTTGAAGAGGGGATTCTCCAGGTCGATGGTCTCCAAGTGGGCACGACCGTACTCGCGCGAGTCAGCTTTCTCCACCTTGCCGCCAAGGGTGTGCGAAATGAACTGCGCACCGTAGCAGATGCCCAGTACGGGCAAGCGGCCTACGAACTGCGACAGATCGACCTTAAAAGCCTCCGGGTCATGCACCGAATAGGGCGAACCAGAGAGAATGACTCCTATGATGGAGCCTGATTGCAAATCTGCCTCAACCGTGTGGAACTTGTTGTAAGGCAGAATCTCGCAGAAAGTGTCGAGTTCGCGGACGCGGCGACCAATCAGCTGAGTGGTCTGCGAACCGAAATCGAGGATAATGATTTTCTGTTGCATATATTTATATGATTTTAATAAATTCTTCTGCTTGGTCCAGAGCATCGAGCTTGCCTACGTCGAGCACCTGCAGGTCGTCCTTGATGCATCCGTAAATACGGGAGCGGTGACAGGTGGAGAGGTAGAAGTCGATGATGCTGAACTTATCGGGGAAACGCTCCATGAGCGGAAACAGCCGGGGCGAGAAGCTATGGATGCCGCTGAAGGCAAAGGCGTTAAGTGAGGAGTGGTTTCCCTGCCGCAGCCACGGATAGGGGCTCTTCACCTCTCCCGTCTCAACATTGGTCCATCCCATCAGCCGCATGCTGTTGTCGAACAGCAGGTAGCGCTTGGTCTTACGCCGGCTGACTAACAGCACGGCATCCTCGTCGGGCTCGTGCTGACGGGCGAACCACCCATAGTCAACATTGTCAAGGATATCGACGTTATGAATAAGTATGGGTGCATCGTCGTCGAACAGCGGTGCAGCCTTCTTCAGTCCGCCGCCCGTGTCGAGCAGTTGGCTGCTTTCATCGCTGATGCGCACGATGGGGGCATAGTCTTGCTGAGCCACATGGTCAACAATCTGCTGTGCGAAATGATGGACATTGACCACAAAGCGACCGTACCCCTGCGACTGTAATTTGCGGATGTTACGGTCAAGCAGCGGCACTCCGCCCACCGGAACCAGTGCCTTGGGCATGGTGTCGGTCAGGGGCTTCAGTCTTGTGCCTAACCCTGCAGCCAGTATCATTGCTTGTTTCATGGCTACAAAATTACAAATAAAAGAGAACAAAGCAAAATTATATTAAGCAAAATTTTGTCATTGCGGAAATTATCATTACCTTTGCAAAACGTTTTTAAATCAAGTTAAGATGAAAAAAGTATTTTTAGCATTCGCCTTGGCACTCATCAGCATGGGGGCTATGGCACAAAGTAAGGGAGACATTGCCGCTGGCGTGAAGCTTCTTTATGGTACAGAGGTTAAGAACATTGGTGCCGGTGCACGCTTCCAGTACATGCTGACCGACAATCTGCGCGGTGAGGGCAGTTTCGACTATTTCTTTGAGAAGCATGACGTGAACATGTGGAACATCAATGCAAACGTGCACTACCTCTGCCCCATAGGCGAGACCACTAAGGTGTATCCGCTGCTCGGCGTGGGTATTGCCAATGCCTATACCGATATGGTTCACAACTCCATCCACTTCTGCATGAACCTGGGTGCCGGCATTCAGCTGGACTTGGCCACCGACCTGGCCATCGACTTTGAGGCCAAGTACCAGTTTATTACTCACCACAGCCAGTTCGTGGCCGCCATCGGCGTGATTTATAAATTCTAAGAGACACTACTTTATTTCGTGGCCGGCAGCACCTGACTGATGTGCTGCTCCCGATGACAGATACGCACCTCTATGCCAAACTTGGCATGGAGGTGTTCTGCTAAATGCTGGGCGGAATAGACAGAGCGATGCTGTCCGCCCGTGCAGCCGAACGAAAACATCAGACTGGTGAAGCCTCGCTGAATGTAACGGCGCACATGGGCGTCAGCCAGTTTATAGACACTATCCAGGAAGGTCAGTATCTCGCCATCGTCCTCCAGGAATCGGATGACCGGCTCGTCAAGTCCCGTCAACTGCTTATAGGGTTCGTAACGGCCGGGGTTGTGCGTGGAGCGGCAGTCGAACACATAGCCGCCGCCATTGCCACTCTCGTCGTCAGGGATGCCCTTGCGGTAGGAGAAGCTGAACACCTTGACCACCAGCGGTCCCTGGGCATCGTACTTGGAGAACGTGGCCGGTCCGTCCTGCGGATGCGGATGATAGGGATTTCTTTCCGTTACCTTAAAGCCATCAGCACGGCTACCGGTAACATTGAGCAACTGGAACTGAGGCAGCTCCGTCAGTTGCTGCAACAGGGACACCAGGTATGGATAGGGGAATTTACTTACCTGCAGCAACTCGCGCAGGTTCTGCATGGCTGGCGGTATGGAATCAATGAAATGACGCTTTCGCTCAAAATAGCCCCGGAAACCGTAAGCTCCCAACACCTGCAAAGTGCGGAACAGCACAAAGAGCGACAGGCGTGCCACAAAGTGGTGAGGTGTAGGAACCTCGGTATAGTTTTTCAGTTCATTATAGTACTCATACACCAGTTCACGACGCAACTTGTAAGGATAGCGGGCACTGGCCTGCCACAGGAACGAGGCTAAGTCATAATAGAACGGTCCCTTACGACCGCCTTGGAAATCAATGAAATAAGGATTTAGTACCGGTTGCTGCGAATTAGGCGACGGCTCTTCCACCAGCATAATGTTGCGTGCCTGGAAGTCACGGTAGAGGAAAGCCTCGCAAGGCTCGCTGGTCAGGTCCTTTGCCAACAGGCGGAAGTCGGCTTCCAGCTTCAGCTCGTGGAAGTCCAGCTCGGTAGCTTTCAGGAAACAATACTTGAAATAGTTGAGGTCGAAGAGTACGCTGTCAATATCGAACTCTGCCTGCGGATAACATTGAGTGAAGTCCAGCTCGCGGGCTCCCCTCATCTGGATATTAGGCAATTGGCGGATGGTGCGTCTCAGCAGTTCCTGCTCCTTCAACGTATATCGGCCGCCTGCCTCACGGCCACCGCGGATAGCATCGAAGAGCGACACGCTGCCAAGGTCGGTCTGCAGATAGCGAAGCTCGTCATTGCTCACGGCCAACAGCTGCGGCACAGGTAACTGGCGCTTGACGAAATGACGGCAGAGATAGACAAAGGCATGATTCTCGTCGCGGCTGGTGCCGATAACACCAATCACACTTTTCCCGGCGCCATCAGTCAGTCGGTAATAGGATCGGTTGCTGCCCGCCCCCGGCAGTTTTTCTATGGAAGCAGGCTCTGCCCCACTCCATGACCTGTATAACTCAGTCAGCTGTTTCATCGTCGTGGTTCTCCTCTTTCTCTTCAAACTTACTGACCAGCACATGTTCGGCCAGCACCAACAGGATGACAATGCCCAGCGTCATGAGGTAGCTTTTCGTCAGCCAAAACAATCCTACAATAGCTACCGCTATCATGAGAATCTCTATCAATATCCACTTTTGCAGTTTCATGCCCGCGAAGGTAGCAATTTTCCGTGAAACGACCAAATAAATAGAAAAAAAAGAACCGAGTGTCTCACGACATCCGGTTTCTAAAAACAAACTACTTAAAAACTAATCTACTAAAACAAATCAAAATTCTTTTCTCCTTTCACTCTATAATCATATTCATGTCTGGTCTTCACTAAGTGTCTGAATGACAATGCAAAGATAAAGACTTTGGAAATTAATTCAAAACATTTCCATGCAAAAATGAATATTTATTGATTTATGTCAAAGCGGGGAACTGTTTTCGCTAACAATTCCCCGCTTTTTGTCAAGTTGAGATTACAATTTCGTTTACATATTGCAATCAGTCAGCATTTTACATCATGCCACCCATGCCCGGTGCTCCGCCCATTGGCATAGCGGGCTCTTTCTCTGGTTTGTCAACAATGAGGCACTCCGTGGTGAGGAACATTCCGGCAATAGAGGCAGCATTCTCAAGGGCAACACGTGCCACCTTGGCAGGGTCGATGATGCCAGCCTTACGCAGGTCTTCGTATTCGCCGGTACGGGCATTGTAACCAAAGTCGCCCTTACCCTCGCGAACCTTCTGCACGACAACGGCACCTTCCTCACCGGCATTGGTTACAATCTGGCGGAGCGGCTCCTCAATAGCGCGGCATACGATGTTGACACCAGTCTGCTCGTCGGCATTGTCACCCTTGACGGCTGCCAGAGCCTCCTGAGCACGGATGTAGGTAGTACCGCCACCGGCAACGACGCCTTCCTCGATGGCTGCACGGGTAGCACAGAGGGCATCGTCAACACGGTCTTTCTTCTCCTTCATCTCTACCTCGCTATTAGCACCGACATAGAGCACGGCAACGCCACCGGCCAGCTTAGCCAGACGCTCCTGCAGTTTCTCCTTGTCGTAAGAGCTGGTAGTGATTTCTATTTCCTTCTTTATCTGGGCAATACGATCCTTGATGGCCTGCTTGTCGCCAGCACCATTGACAATGGTCGTATTGTCCTTGGTGACGGTAACCTTGTCGCAGGTGCCCAGCATCTCCAGCGTGGCCTGCTCCAGTTTCAGACCTTTCTCCTCGCTGATAACGACACCGCCAGTCAGCACGGCAATGTCCTCGAGCATGGCCTTGCGGCGGTCGCCGAAGCCAGGAGCCTTGACAGCGCAAATCTTCAGGCCACCACGCAGACGGTTGACAACCAAGGTGGTCAGGGCCTCCGAGTCAACATCCTCGGCAATCACCAGCAAGGGGCGTCCGCTTTCGGCTGCAGGCTGCAGGATGGGCAGGAAGTCCTTGATGTTGCTGATTTTCTTATCGTAAATAAGGATGTAGGGGTTCTCCATCACGCACTCCATCTTGTCTGAGTCGGTCATGAAGTAAGCTGACAGGTAGCCACGGTCGAACTGCATACCCTCGACGACACCGATGTGGGTGTCACGGCTCTTCGACTCCTCGATGGTGATGACGCCGTCCTTCGACACCTTACGCATGGCGTCGGCCAGCAGCTTACCGATTTCAGCATCGTTGTTGGCGCTGACGGTAGCCACCTGCTCAATCTTGTCGTAGTTGTCATCCACCTTCTCGGCAGAATCCTTGATAAAGTCAACCACCTTGTTGACTGCCTTGTCAATACCGCGCTTCAGGTCCATGGGGTTGGCACCTGCCGTGACATTCTTCAGGCCCTCGGCCACGATAGCCTGTGCCAGAATGGTAGCTGTCGTCGTACCGTCACCTGCATCGTCGCCGGTCTTCGAGGCCACGCTCTTCACGAGCTGTGCACCGGTGTTCTCGAAGTGGTCTTCCAGCTCAATCTCCTTGGCTACGGTCACGCCGTCCTTGGTAATCTGGGGAGCACCGAATTTCTTTTCAATCACTACGTTACGACCCTTCGGGCCAAGAGTAACCTTTACTGCATTTGCCAACTGATCGACACCGTTCTTCAACAGGTCGCGGGCATCCATATTGTATTTAATATCTTTTGCCATAGTTCTTATACGTTTTATTTTTAACCTTTTTACTTTTCAATGACCGCCAACACGTCAGACTGACGCATCATCAGATACTTCTCGCCCTCAAACTCCAGTTCTGTGCCAGAGTATTTGCCATAGAGCACTTCGTCGCCGGCCTTGAGCACCATCTCTTCGTCCTTGGTGCCATTGCCTGTGGCTATAATCTTACCATGAAGGGGTTTCTCCTTGGCGGTGTCGGGAATAATGATTCCACCGACTTTTTCTTCTGCAGGTGCCGGCAATACCAGCACGCGGTCTGCTAATGGTTTGATGTTCATAATACTTAATATTTAATTGTTTGACTTTAATTTAAATATGTTGTTCAAATGTTTCTGCCCATGTTCTGCCAAAACCGTGCCAGTTTAACGGAACTGACACTTTGGCACACGTAACCGCCGGAATGTAAAAATAACGTCAGACCGGGATATGATACCCACCAGGATACTTACGTTCGAAAGTAAAAATAAATCGGCAATTATTTTGTACTTTACTCACTTATTCGTATCTTTGCAACGTATTAACAACTATAAAATAAACATGAAAGATTTTTTAAAGTACACCTTCGCCACTGTTACAGGCATCATTATCTTTGCATTAGTGGTTGGCATGATTTGCGTTATTTCGCTCGTCGGCATGGCAGCGTCAAGTAGCGCAACAGTAAACGTCAAGGACAATTCCGTCTTTGTGATGAAACTAAACGGCCTGGTTAATGAAAGGGCAAATGAGGACATGGGCATGATCAGCATGTTTGCAGGCAACGACATCAACGTGCTCGGGCTGGATGACATTCTGGCATCAGTCGGGAAGGCTAAAGAGAACGATGAGATAAAAGGCATTTATATCGAGGCCGGTGCCGTGGAGTTCGATTCGTATGCTACTGCGCAGGCGCTCCGCGACGCTCTGGCAGACTTCAAGAAGAGCGGCAAGTGGATTGTAGCCTACGGCGACGAATACATGCAGATGAGCTACTGGCTGGCCTCTGTTGCCGACGAGGTGTATCTGAGCCCATTAGGGATGCTTGACTTCAAGGGTCTTGGCCGTAAGGCAGAATACGATACGGGCCTGTTGGAGAAAATCGGTGTGAAGTATCAGGCTGTACGTGTCGGTAAATATAAGAGCTACGTGGAGTCGCGAACCCGCAAAGACATGAGTCCCGAAGACCGCGAGCAGCGCCTGGCTTACATGCAGGGAGTATGGAACCGCATGCTGAAGGATATTTCAGAAAGCCGCAAGGTCAGCGCAGAGGCCCTGAACCAGCTGGCCAACGACAGCATCGTGGCTTTTGCCGACCCGCAGGACTACATCAAGGCCAAACTGGTGGACAAGCTGATTTATCCTGACGAGCTGAAGACTATCATCAAGAAGAAGCTGGCCATTGACGACGACAAGGACATTCCGCAGATGATGCTCAGCGAGATGACGAGCGTAAAGAGCACGAAGAAAGACGACGGCGAAAAGATTGCCATCTACTATGCCGTCGGCGAGATTAACGATACCGACCTGAGCAGCTTTACCGGCAGCGAGAGCATTGTGGGGAACACCATGAGCGAGGACCTGAACAAGCTGGCTGACGATGAAGACGTGAAAGCGGTGGTCATCCGTGTCAACTCTCCCGGTGGCAGCGCCGTTGCTTCCGAGAAGATATGGCGTGCCGTAAAACAGCTCAAGGCCAAGAAACCCGTTGTAGTGTCTATGGGCGGTGTGGCAGCATCAGGAGGATACATGATCAGTGCCGGTGCTGACTACATCTTCGCCGAGCCTACCACGATTACCGGTTCCATTGGTATCTTCGGGCTGATTCCGAACTTCAACGGACTTCTTACTGACAAGTTGGGCATTACGTTCGACGATGTCACAACCAACACCTATACCAACTACATGGAGAATCTCGTACTGTCGAAGGAGAACAGCAAGGAACTTCAATTCATGCAAAGTTATGTTGACCGTGGCTACGACAAATTCCTGACCATTGTTGCCGACGGACGCAAGATGAAGAAGGAACAGGTGAACGAGATAGCACAGGGCCGCGTATGGCTGGCTACCGACGCACTGCCCATCAAACTTGTTGACAAGCTGGGCTCTCTTGACGACGCCGTCAAGAAGGCTGCCGAACTGGCTAAGCTGGACGATTACTATACAGCGACCTACCCGGCCAAGTCTAACTGGTTTGACACACTGATGGAACAGGAGAAGAAAGGTTCATACCTTGATGCCGAACTGCGCAACATTCTTGGCGACCACTACAACGAATGGGTCTTCCTGCGCACCATCAACAAGCGGAACAAGCTGCAGGCACGTCTGCCTTTCTCCACAAGGGTGAAATAAGGAAAGCAGGCAATTCCTCTCATGCGCGCGTAAATAAATAAGGTATAGATGGAAGGCGACTTCATCAAGATCAACGAATGGCTGCTACCCCTGAGCTGGCTTTACGGCTTAGGGGTGAAGCTGCGCAACATGCTCTTTGACGTCGGCATATTGAAAAGTCGCAGCTTCGACGTCCCGGTCATCTCCGTCGGCAACATCACCGTCGGGGGGACCGGCAAGACGCCACACGTAGAATACTTGATAGAACTGCTGCACAAGAAATTCCAGGTAGCCATGCTCAGCCGCGGCTATAAGCGGAAGAGCAAGGGCTACCTGGTAGCCAGCAAGGACTCGACGGTTCATGACATTGGTGACGAGCCCTACCAGATGAAGCAGAAATACCCCAAGATTACCGTTGCTGTTGACAAGAAACGCTGTCACGGCATAGAAAAGCTGACGGACGACGACCCCGAGCTGGACGTCGTTCTGCTTGACGATGCCTTCCAGCATCGCTACGTCAAGCCCGGCATCAACATCCTGTTAGTTGATTACCACCGGCTCATCATTTACGACAAGCTGCTGCCCGCCGGACGACTGCGTGAACCGCTGTCAGGAAAGAACCGCGCCGACATCGTCATCGTCACCAAATGTCCCAAGGACATGAAACCGATGGAATATCGTGTCATCACCAAGGCCATGGACCTGTTCCCTTACCAGAACCTCTATTTCACCACCATTGCATACAGTCGGCTGAGACCTCTCTTTCGGGGAGCAAAGGACATTCAGGACCTGCGAAGCTTCAACGTGCTGCTGTTGACAGGTATTGCATCACCGAAACAGATTATGCACGACTTGCAACCTGAGACCAAGAGCATTACCCCACTGACCTTCAGCGACCACCATCTGTTCAGCAGGAAAGACATTCTGCGCATTAACAACACCTATGCCAGCCTGCCTTCGCCAAAGCTGATTATCACAACCGAGAAGGATGCCACACGACTGCTGTCGGTG
>Ga0310691_10009248_pt1 | contig 10039 bp, 2 predicted proteins | sample 176DNAGHGlowgp2_FD_203887 | JGI IMG/M metagenome (GOLD analysis project Ga0310691, IMG submission 203887) | Sheep rumen microbial communities from Palmerston North, Manawatu-Wanganui, New Zealand - 1766 DNA GHGlow gp2 (v2) (version 2) | ecosystem: Host-associated > Mammals > Digestive system >...
GCTTTACCCTCATGGAACTGATGGTCTATATCGCCATCGTGGGTATCGTCGTTATTGTCGCGGGCCAGGCGTTCAGCAATTCGACCAAGATGCGCGTCCGCACGCAGAGCATGCTCAAGGCCTCCGAGGTTGCTGAGAACGTGGCTGCGCTGTTCAAGCAAGACGTGGCACAGACCGGTGCGAAGAGTTCGATGGAAGCTGGTAGTGTTAGCGGTGGTGACAATTTTAGCGGTATAAACAGAAATGTGTACATGGACATCAAAACTGAAACTGATCCGGATGACAAAGTGGAGGATTTGTCATCGTTTACGGTAAATGCACAGGCGGACGGAAACAGCGACTTGAAGGTGCGGCGCATCCGCTATGACGATAACGGGCATTTTAAGGCGGTTGAAGAAATCCGCTGGTTTGTTGAAAGTAAGACCCTTAAGCGCAGCTGTTGGACGGTAGACGGTGCGGCTGACGCAGATAATTGCAGCGCAACGAGTGCGGCGGGGGCTGTGGCAGTTGAAGTTGCTACGGGCGTAGATAAGTTTGCTGTTAAACCGGCGCTGCCCGGAGTCGTTTCTGGGACAAATGCTCAGGTGTTCCCCCCGTGTACGCCGGCAGAATGCCCGAGTGAGTTCAGGATGGTTGCGCGGACTGGCGAAACGGACTTTATGGAAACGACTATTAATTTGGCCTCTGACCATAAATCAGTGTCACTGTCCGGCTTCAAGACGAACTACGATAAAAATACCAATAGCGAAAATGCGAGTGGCAAAATCACGCACCAGGTTTTGGCGAGGATAAACGAAGATCCGATCGGATCGCAGTGGAAAAATTTATGTACTAAAATACCACTAGAAAAGGATGTAGAATACGAATTGTCGTTTTCCATTGCCGATGGCGGCTCGACCGAAAAATCTCGGATGTTTGTTCCGGGCAGGGACTATTTGGCGGTAGGCTTCCGGTCTACCAAAAACGGCAATAAACCTCCTGAAGTAGACGACTTCTTGTTCTATCCGCCAATGGAGAGTACTGGTGCTGGCAAGAGGACTATGCGGTTTAGCGTAGGAAACGAAGTCAAGAACGTGTGCATCGCGTTTACTTTCGCGAGTTATTCTCCTATTGCGGCGGAAGGCAAAATAACGATATCCGAATTGGTGCTGAAAAAAGTAGAATCGTCAAACTACAATTTTGATTATGAAGGCGAACCGAACATTCCTGATTCGGACAGGAAAAATGTTAAGGCCTTGAGACTGGATCTCGTTGTTAAGAAAAACGGTGAAGGTGGAGAAGTTTCGTTAGTTGTTCCTATTCCGAGCAACGGTCCGACCGACTAGGAGAGAATTATGCGAATGAGAGAAAACGATAGAATCCAGGGTGTTTCCCTGAAGGCCGGTGTCTCGCTTGTCACCGTGCTTCTCTTTATGCTAGTCGCGACCATTGCGGCTACGGCTACCTACAAGTGGCTTTCCAGTGAAGGCCGTTCTTCTAGTTCAAGGTTGCAGCAGAACGAAGCGCAACAGAGCGCTCTTGCGGGTATCGAAAGTGCCCGTGCGTGGATGACCTACAATGCGAACGATGTAGGTGCGCTTATCAAGCAGTACAAGGAAAAGGGACCAATTAACATCACGCCCCGCTTGAAGCCCTGGTTGAGGGCGAATCAGGAATATGAGGTGTGGCTTACCGGCGTGAATACGGGTACGGCACACAATTTTAAACTGAAAATTGTTTCTTCGGGCAAGTCGCGTGGAGGATCTGTTCACAATGAAGTTGCAATATTCAATGTGGATGGGTTGTATCAGGTAAAGATTCCTACAGAATCGAGTGGAATTAAGTTTGATAAGGCCTTTCAAGGGAAAGTTGGGAAGTTTGTCGCAGATGATAGACTTCAGTCCGCTATTGTTAATGGAGATTTTAAAGGTAACATGCCACGGGTTGATAAAGAATTTATTGTTACGGGCGATGTAAAGTATGAGGGCAAAACGGAGACTCCGAATGGAGGTGATATCTATATTGGGGGGGATCTAGAGTACAGTACCAAGTTCGAAGTAGGATCTGCCACTAATAATGTTGTTGTGTATGTAGGAGGCAATTTGATTTGTCCTGGTGGGGATGGTGTGATTGTTCATGGAGATTTGTTAGTTGAGGGGAATATTCCGTCTACCTGTATAATCGATGTTAGCGGGAGTCTGACTGTTGGAGGCACTCTTTCTAGAGGTCAAGGTGGGGAAGGTCTGAAAATAGGAAAAGCATTGGTCTTTAAGGAAGAAGGCGAATTTAAGTGGGAAGGTGTTTCCGATTATTCTACGCAGGGAGTCCCGAATAATGTTGTCGGTAGTGCAACGTACCTTTCTAAAATATCGGGAATGAATTCGAATGGTCAACGAAAGATCCCTCTCGGGAAGAAAGTCTATCTTTATAGCAGTTTCCCTTCGAATATTCGCGCTTGTCAAAATGCTTGCGCCAATAAGACGGAATACACGTTAGATTGTGGCTACGCCCATAATCGTTGCCCTACGGGTTTCTGTGAGGGTTTCTTCTCTTATTGCAAAAATGTTGGTGGTGTCAATATCGGAAAGCCGGATGATCGTTATTTCTCATTTTATTCCCCTGAAGCAAGTGGCCGAGTACAGACGCAACGGGTGCAAAAATGGAGCCCTACGGATAATGTGCTAAAAAACATTGGCTTTAATTATTGGAATAATATTGCAAAAATGGACAAATATGGAAGTCTGATTAACGAAGAAACTGGGGAAGTTCCTACTGCTATTTTATTAGATAACAATAAGGCAGATGATCAAAACAGCTGGATAAATAATGTATATGATTGCGATGTTTATAAAAAAATTCCTGTAGCTCAACGGGGTGGAAAAGAAGGTTTTCATACACAGGTTGTAGAACAAATAAATCAATGCTATATAGATGCTGGTAATTTAGGCAAGTTGTATAATGGCTTTTTAGTATTGGACTTAAGCCAATTTAAGGATGGGGCGATTTCAACGGAAAAACTAAATGGAAAATTTGTTTTTATTATGAAAGGTAATCCGTATCAATTGCGACTGCCTCCGACAGAGAATCATCCTGGTAATCCAGACAAGGATGCTGTTGTAATGCTTTATTTCCCTAATGGGTGGGGTAGTGATATTATGCCTGCACAAACGGGTCCGGGGTATGACTATAACTATTTCATTTATTCTAATGGGGACATTAATCAGTTTTTGAGCTTTTCTACTAAGAAAATACAAGGTAGTGTGATAATGGCGAGTGGAGAACTTAAAACGTCGCAGGGTGGGTCGAATATTACATACAAAGGCTCTGTTCTTGAAGCTCTTTCTGGAGCTGGAATTATTAAGGAAAATCCTGAATTTACCGAGCGCGTAAATGGCGGCACAACGCCATCTCCTTCCCCTGGCCCTGGAGCGTCAGGTGGCCCTGATGAGTATTACATTGCTATGGCTCCGCAACTTTATATTACGCTTGAAAGCCAGTACAAGAACAACGAACCCTTGCCTGTTGATGATGACGATGCCGAATTGTCCCCGTCGTTTATCATTCTCCCGCGAATTGTTTACTTGCCGACGAACCCGTATGGCCGCCTTTCCGATTATTACAACGTGGTGAACTTGAATCCAGGAACAACGCTTGTTGAGAAACAGGCCTCTAGAATGGACTGTAAAGGTGCAATTCCTTCGGGGGATGCTCTGCTCTACGATCGAGCGCAAGCATCCCCGACTCCTTTGACACCGGGAATCCATGAATGCGTATATACTGACCCCAATATCGGTGGTGATGGCGTGAAATTTTTTGTAAAGGTCTCGGATGCCACAATTGGTAATGGAACATACGTAAATTTTGAGAAAAACTATCAGGAAATGGGTACGACTTTTACCGATTACGTTAAGCTGGTCTATCCGGCGGGCACCAACGAGGCATTCAAGATCAAGGTGCACAAGCTGGTTTCCTCGGATGCTTCATGGTCGATTACCAAGGTTCCTGGTGTGCCCACAGAAGGGGCGTGCGATGAAAGTTCTACTGAATGTGTTTTCACGCTCCAGTACGATAATGGCAGTCCCAAATCTCTATTTGAGGTCAAGACGACCAATGCCACAGCCGGCACGTTCCCGTTCCAGTTGGAGTGTATGGAAGGCTGCCTGAATGGTGAAATAGATTTAGAAACGTTTGCCATCTCCAGCGCTGTTGATGTCCACAGGGAGGGGCTCTCTGCCTACTGTAACCTTTCGGGGGTTAGCTGTTCTGAAGAATATGTTGAAATGGCAGATAACGTCAAGTGGCCAGATTGCCCGACGACAACCAGTAAATGGGTTAAGGCGGTTGGATTTAACAGTACGCTTCCTAACAATTGCTCTCCTGATCCTTCTGCGGTGAATGACCAGTGGCAATGCGGTATTTCGAGCGATATCAAACTGGAACTTGTAAATGATGGAGTGCCGTCGGGTTGTACGGCTGTTATTCCTGCCGAAAACAACTACCTGTCGCAAACAACTATTGCAGAAGAAAAGGAAGGAACCCTGTATGCTCAGCTGAAGGCGAATAAGGTCTCGTTCCATGTCGGCTTTGCAGGGGAAGAACTTTCGGGAAAAACGATTATTGCGAAATCAAACCGCTGGCCGGACGAGGAAAAATCCTGTACGTATTCCTCTGAAAATGATTGCGTCTTTAGCCTGTTCTATGGTGATAAGATATCGCTTTCCGTTGCGCCAGGCAGTAAGGCGGACTTCTCTTACTGGAAATGTGACCGCGGAACCAGCGCCAACTGCGAAGATGACGGACCCTTTGACGGAGACTACTCGGATATTGTTGTAAAAGGCGACAATTACTTCACCGCCTGGTTCGGGCAGAGGGACAAGCATTGCTTCTTCGATGAATTCAAAACAGCAAAAGAATGCACGGGTTCAGGTGATGGTTGGAAATATTGCTTCAACTATTGTGAGTCGTCGTCTGACTGCCGTATAGGAAACGGTGTGCTTACGGATAATGCAAAATGGCTTGTTATTGGTGATGCCGGTTTGCGGAGCAAACTTCATTATGAAGATGGCAGAATCTGGCTCGAAAGTTCACACAATCGTGGCAGAAGTCAAGAGAATGTGGACGCATTGAAGGTGATGAGTACTGCCCAGGCCGGGCTATATGGCTCGCTTCTTGCCCAGTTCCAGGTGCCCCGTTTAGGCAAGGGGGGCGATAATTCGTCGACACAAGTGATGCGGTCGGGAATCTTGCTACGTTCCAACAATAATGCGACAAAATACTTGATGTTGAATGTTTATGCGAAGAATGTTGGCAGTGTTTGGAAACTTACGGCAAAGGCGTGTGTTGGGAACAATTGTAGCAACGAGGTCTTTTTCAAGAATGCGAACAATGAAGACGTTACTGTTGACTTGACTGACATTGTAACCCTCACCGCTGTGATAAGCAGTTCGGATAACGGAGATAAGCTTGCTCTCTCTGTTGTTGACGGATACTATGGCAACTACAATACGGCAACGGCCCCGGTTATAAACCTGCGTGATATTGCGGGCTACAATGAACTTGGGACGCGTGCGAATGAGTATGTCGGATTTGCTCTTGCCGACCCGAATTTCAAGATTTTTGATATCGGGTGGGAAAGCAAGGATTACAATGCGGAATGTTGGGATACGCCCCCGACAATCAAGTGTTCGTTCCGTGCGGCATATCTTGGGGGTATTGTTCCGCAGAATCAATCCGCTAAGCCTTGGGTAGGTTTGTCCAGCTGGTTCAATGGTAAGGACTGCGCTCCGCAGTATTGGTATAAAGGCAATGATGCCTGTGGTAATAACCCTGATGAATATACCAGTTGTGGTGATAGTTATACATTCACTTCACAAGGTAGTCACGGAGATGTCGATAACCTCATGGCGAAGGTTCGTGTAGACAATTGTAGTGGAACATACCTTTTAGAGCATGAAAGGGAGTTGGCTTACACCGGCGAAGCTAAATGCGGATCCTTCTGGGTTGGCGAAATCAACAATTGCAAGAAGAACGTTGAATTCCTTAAGCGCTCTGAATCTATAACTGACGATGCGAAGCTCTTTGCGTTGGAGTCCGGTGTATATGCAAACCTGAGGGGAGCCTCAATCCAGATACTGATGGATAATGCAGAAGGTGCCGAACTCGAGGTATACTTGAAGAGTGAAACTGAGTCCGGATATTATGGTTCAAAGGTTGTGTTTAGTAGAACCGCTTCGACAAAGAACACTATGATGGCTTCGTTTGATGTTGAAGAACTGGCAAATGAGACCGGCTTTGATCCTGAAAAAGTCACGGGAGTATTCATTAAGAACCTTGAATCGAAGCCTGTCACCATAAACGAAATCAAGAGTGACTGCAAATATAGATTGATGATGAAATGCGAGGACGTCACTTACGATACGGATAAGTTCATCGTTAGGGCCACTGTAACGAATGCGGAGAATATGGTGAAATCGTATAAGATTAAGGGCAAATATAATGTGGCCGGGGAATCGAATACTACAGCCCCGGATGCGCTGGAAAAGACTTTTGATTGCTTGGCAGATGGTTGCCCGCAACCGAATGGTGATGGTATTGTTGTGTTCTTTACGGATACGTATGAACCGCATAAGGAATCTGGTTTTGATAAACCGCGGCATTATACGTTCACGATTGAGGCTACGGATGTGGATGAAGAAAGTGTAGAAGGTTCTCCGTGTACGGCGCTGAGCGCCGATCCAGTGAATCCTCTTGCGGCTGATTGTATGTGGGCCTCAGGCTTAAGCGTGCAGGAAGTGCAGGAAGGTAAGGGATTGCCTAACTTTAAGTATCGCCTACCGGATTGTGCGGGAGGAACTTGTAAGTGGGAAGTTGTGCTCGACGGAAGTGATGTCTTGCGTTCTGGTGAAGGAATTGTGTGTGGGGGAACAACCCCTTGCGGATATTCTGATATATCAACGATAACGGGCTATAATACTGGAGATCAAAAACTTACTACGGGGAATCATAAGATCCGCATTAGGCCGACAGGTGACTCTCCGATAAAATTCAATGAATGCGAACAAACGTTTACTGTGACGGAAACACCTCCCGATGTCACTTGCGAATTCACTGTTACTTCGGGTAAACATGATGGCGGCAGTTACGTAACTTTGGCTCCGGCTGTGACGGGGTGTTCCGGTGACTGTAAATACAGTATTAATGGTGGAGAGTATGGGACGAACTTGTCTATTACGGCTCCTGCATATGTTGGACCGCATGAGTATTCCGTTTCCGTAAAGCGCGGAACTGAAAGTGCGGTTCCTTGCGGAACATATACGGTGAATGTTCCTCTTGCCGGTCGCTGCGGTAATGGTTCGGTATCGGGGACTGTTACTCCTGGTGGAAACATTACTCCGCCAACTCCGGCTATAACCAATTGCAACGGGGAATGCCGTTATAGCGTAACAGGCCCGTCGGGATCAAGCATTTCGAACGGTTCCGGATATAACTATGGTGGGGGTGCTATCTCTACACCGTTTACTGATGGAGCAAGTGGATTGGATGGTCCCGTTCAATATATATTGAATGTTTGGCATGGCGATGCAGACGGCTTTGCGCAGGCGTTGGCAAATGATTTCGGAAAGGAATGTGAGTTTACCGTGACGTATGCTTCGGGAGGTGGCGGCGGAGTGTCGGCAACATGTAATGTAACAGATGCCAATGGTGGGACAGGTTTGTATGAAGGACAAAAAATAAAGTTAAACGTTTCTAACATTGCCGGTATTGGAGGTAATGTGAATATGACCTGGACGCTTAATGGATCGCCTGAGATCATCGATTGCGGTACTGGTGGATGCTGGAATAATGTAATAGACGCTCCCGCAGCAGGAACTTATTCGTACTCCCTCACCTATAACGGGAATCCGGTTACTGGTTGCTCGGGAAGTGTGACTATCGCTCCTGCTCTCACTTGCTCTGTGTCACCGACAACAGTAAATCAGAATGACAGCTACACCTTTACTGGTGCTGCTAACATAAATTGCTGGAGTTGTACTTATACATGGGACAATGGCAGCGAAGGTAACCATAATCCGACTGATGCGATAACAAAGGTTGCCTCGACCACGGGAACAAAGAATTTGAAGCTGAGTTGTACCTGCAACAACAGCTTTACAGGAGAATGTACCACTCCCATCACAATAAATGCGTCTGGTTCTGGTGGCGGTGGGGGCGGTTCTACCACTGCATTGTCGACAACCGAAACAACGCTAGCAGCAGGAACATACCAAGTCACATGTTCTGGGGCAGGTACTATAGGTTGTTGGCATGTTAGGGGGACGGATACAGACTATACGTTTAAACTAGGTGGAAACGATTGTGTGGCTAAAAAGCAAGAGGGATGGTCTAATTGTGGTTATGGCTCATGTAAATCTACTGCGCAAACATTGGTGACAACAGAAACAATCAAGTGTAAAGCTATGTATTAAAGCTGCTTGTTTGAATATCACTAGGCTCCCCACTTCAAAACGGGGAGCCTTTCCTCCATCCCCCACTCAGCATCGTATAAATCAGAAACGGCGGCCACCAAAGCGACCGCCTTATGATTGTTTCTATTGCTTGATTACTTGTTCGCAAGCGCTGCAAGCATCGCCTTCGCCTCGGCAATCATTTCCGGGGACGCACCCAGTTTCTCGAAGACACTGATGGCGTTGGACTCGCCTTTCTTCATAAAGTGCTCGCCGAAGGTTTCGTAACCCTTGTTTGCAATGGCTTCCGGACTATCCATCTTGATTACCTCGCTCTTGTAGGGCCACTTCCAGGTGGAAAATTTTCTCCACATCCCAAATATACTAAGCCGAGAGTCGCAGCGGCAAGTGTACTTGCCGATATGACCGAGGCGCGGTATATTGCGCTTTAGCGCAAATATACTTCATTGCCGTCAGGGCGACAAGGGGATGACGAGTGAAAAGATCCTCGCCTGCGCGAGGATGACAAGGGGAGGGACTTCTAGGAGATCCCCGCCTGCGCGGGGATGACAAAGAGGGTGTGCGGGGATGACGAATGCAAAGATGCCCGGTCAAGCCGGGCATGACAGCGGGAGGGGCTGGGGTGACAAAGGGGTAGAGGCTACAGCAGTCCGTGCTCTCGGAGCTTTTTCTCCATCTCATTTGCGCGAGCTTCAAGTTCGGCTATGCGGGCTTCCGCTTTGGCTGTGCGGGCTTCTGCTTTGGCTGTGCGGGCTTCTGCTTTGGCTGTGCGAGCTTCTGCTTCGGCCGCTCGAGTTTCTGCCTTGTCAATGGCTATGTCAATTTCCTGTTGCAGAGTCATATAGCGAATCCTCGTGTTACTGTCCGTCTGGTACCATTTTACGAATCTGTCGATTTCCCTAGTTTCCGGGGAAATCGGCTTCTTTGTTGCGAAGTATTCCAAGTAATCCCGGATGGACTTCTCGGCGATTTCGCGGTACTTGTTAAATATATAATAATTTTTGAAGCACTGGTCTCCCATTTCGATTTTCGGGTTGTCGACATCGAGATTCTTGAACCTGTATACTGCCCGTCCCTGTTTAAAAATGTCGTCGGGGCAGATAAAGATGATGTAGAGTTCTTTCAGGTTGTAGTATTTTTCGCCCTTGAGCAAGGCGTCGCTGTCGCACATGGCCTGGTAGAAGCGAGTCCTTTTGGGGATGTTGTCGGTGTTTTCCATTTGCAGTTCAATATCAAAACTGCGAATGGTCTCGCCATTGGGGCCGGTTTCCTTCACGAAAACGTCGTAGCGGATTCCCTTGCTGACGGGGCTGACTTCGATGGTCTTCTCGGGTTCGGGGTCCTTGAGTTCGTGAATCTTGATGCCGAGAATCGCCTCCAGGAAGGGCTTTGCGATTTCCTTGTGGCTGAACACCATGGCGAACATGAACCTGTCCGTGATGGGGAGTTGTTCAAAGGGAATGTTTTTTGTGCTCATTTTCCGTTTTATAGCGGGAACGCCCCCGCGATGGCGGATAGAGATGGCCCTATCTATACTATAAAACGATTTCGCGGCCAAAATGAGCCAAATAATTTTTGTTTACGTGCAATTTTTA
>Ga0310691_10009251_pt1 | contig 10038 bp, 6 predicted proteins | sample 176DNAGHGlowgp2_FD_203887 | JGI IMG/M metagenome (GOLD analysis project Ga0310691, IMG submission 203887) | Sheep rumen microbial communities from Palmerston North, Manawatu-Wanganui, New Zealand - 1766 DNA GHGlow gp2 (v2) (version 2) | ecosystem: Host-associated > Mammals > Digestive system >...
TCGTTGAGTTAAGAGATGCCGAGCACAAAAAGAACATAACCGATGAAGAAGTATTAAAAGAGATCACCGACAATATCAAAAAGCCCGCCAAGATACGTGCGAGCGGTACGGGTATCAAGGTTAAGGGTACCGATGATATCGCGGTAAGATTTTCAAAGTGCTGTTCGCCTGTTCCGGGTGATGAGATCGTGGGATTCGTAACACGCGGAAGAGGTATCTCCATACACAGGAGCGACTGTGTCAACTTAGCTTCAATGTGTGAACATGACAGAGGCAGGATAATCGAGGCCGAATGGCAGACCGAAGATGAGATCTCCGGCAAATATCCGGCTGAGATCATGATCTATGCAAGCGACAGAAACGGATTGCTGGTCGATATTTCCAGGATCCTCACCGAAAACAACATAAGGATCATTTCACTCAATACCAGGACCAACAAACAGGGAATGGTAACCATGAACACGGCTTTTGAGATATCTTCAAGAGAAGAGTTAAGCCGCGTTGTCGAAAAGATCCGTGCCGTTCCCAATGTGGTGGATATCGAAAGGACAAAGGGTTAAATATGGGAGAGATAAAGATCGGAAAGATCGCACTTGGTATGTACGGTACCAACTGCTATTTTGTATATGATGCGGATACTCTTGACACCGTCGTTATAGATCCGGCGGATTCGGGAGCGTATCTTTACGATTCACTTACGGGTAAAGGCTTTAAGATAAAGGCCATATTGCTAACTCACGGACATTTTGACCATATCTACGGTGTGAGAGGACTTAAGAACAAGGCCGAATGCAAGGTTTATGCATTTGAAGCCGAAAGGGATCTTTTGATGGATCCACATCTTAACGTTTCGGAATCGGTAGGCCGTATTGCCACCGTTGAACCCGATATATTGCTTCGTGACAAGGAGGAATTTGAGGCAGCGGGGATAAAGTTCACCGCGATCCTCACACCCGGTCATACTGCGGGAAGCGGCTGCTTTTATATAAAGGACGCAGGCTTTCTTATCGCGGGAGATACGCTTTTTGCGGGCAGTGTCGGCAGAAGCGACCTTCCTACCGGAAATGCGAGACAGCTCATCGAATCCGTAGAGGAGAAGCTTTTTGTACTTCCCGGTGACACCAAGGTTTATCCCGGTCACGGCGAGTCCACTACGATAGCTTTTGAAAAAGAAAACAATCCGTTTTTCTGAAAATGCGCCCGGCGCAGGCATTATAAAAAATGTCATTCAGACGGTATTCAGAGGTTTTTTAATGATAAAAGTTTTGATAAACCTACAGGGGTTTGAATATGACATTCATTCCCTTGTGAAAGCCTTTTATCCCGGGGAAGACGTGATTGTTTCTGAAGATATCAAAGATCCCAAGTTCACGGTTTTCTTTTCCGGGAATCAGTTTGCCTTTACATCGGCTGACGGCGGCATTTTTAAAAGTGCGGATGTTACAAATGATACCGCCAGACCGGAAGTAAAGAACATACTTAAAAGACTTTTATATAACGGCTTAAGCGAATATACGGGTAAGACGCTTAAATGGGGAGATCTTACGGGCATAAGACCTACCAAGATACCCATGAAGCTCTTAAATGAGGGCAAGAACGATAACGAGATATTGTCTTATATGAAGGATACATATCTTGTAAGCGATGAAAAGGCGGAGCTTTCCCTTGATATCGCAAAACGTGAAAAACGGATACTCGATCCGATCGATACCCAAAAAGGTTACAGCATCTATATCGGCATACCGTTTTGCCCCAGCACCTGTCTTTACTGTTCTTTTACTTCAAATCCGATCTCAAAGTACAAAGAACGGATCGATGAATATATCGCATGTATCGAAAAAGAACTTGCATTTGTAACATCGGCACGTAAAGACAAAAAGATCGATACCGTATATATCGGCGGCGGAACACCCACTTCGCTTTCGGCGGATAAGCTTGAAAGCCTTCTCGCAGCGGTCGACAGATATATCGATGTAAGCGCGCTTCTTGAATATACTGTTGAAGCCGGAAGACCGGATTCGATCGATGAAGATAAATTAAACGTCATGAAGGCTCATAAAGTCACCAGGATATCGGTAAATCCACAGACCATGAACGATAAGACGTTAAAGCTCATCGGAAGAGCCCATACATCGGATGACGTGATAAGAGCGTTCGGACTTGCAAGAAAAGCCGGTTTTGATAACATCAATACCGATATCATATTGGGACTTCCAGGTGAAGGAGAGGCTGAAGTAAGGCATACGATCGATGAGATCGTGAAATTATCGCCCGACAGCTTAACCGTCCATTCACTTGCGGTAAAGAGAGGGTCAAGACTTCACGAGGCACTTGACGATACGCTCTTTAACATGCTTAACAATTCAGCGGATATCATGGATATTGCGGCTTCGGGCGCAGAACTGCTGGGACTTAGACCGTACTACCTATACAGGCAAAAGAACATGGTCGGCAACTTTGAAAATACCGGCTATGCCCGGGAAGGAAAGTACGGGATATACAATATTCTCATCATGGAAGAGATCGAGCCCATCATCGCACTCGGTGCGGGAAGCGTATCAAAAGTTCTTAAAAAGGATGCGAAACCCGAAAGATGCGACAATGTCAAAGATGTCGATCTTTACATGGCGGATATCGATGCGATGATAGAAAGAAAGCGCGTTCTTTTTGAACATGAAAACGAATTATAAAAAACGATCACCGGATCGTTTGGCAATTAAATGATCGCAATAAGGAGATAAAGAAATGGCGTTGATAAAGAAGCCGGTTACCGGCATGAAAGAGATACTTCCCCGCGAGATGGAGATAAGAGACTATCTTAAGGGAATAATAAACGAAACTTACAGATCGTTCGGTTTCAACCCGATCGAGACACCCTGTCTTGAGGATATCAGAAACCTTTTGTCCAAGCAGGGAGGAGAAAACGAAAAACTGATATTTAAAGTACTTAAGCGCGGAGAAAAGTTAAATCTTGAGACCGCAGGCAGCGAGGAAGACCTTGTCGATATGGGATTAAGGTACGATCTTACCGTTCCGCTTGTAAGATTTTATTCCAACAACTCCGCAAATCTTCCTCAGCCCTTTAAGGCTTTACAGATGGGTAACGTATGGCGTGCGGACCGTCCCCAGAGGGGAAGATACCGCCAGTTCATGCAGTGCGACATAGACATACTCGGCGAAGCCTCCAATATGGCAGAGATCGAGCTGATACTTGCCACAACCACGACACTCGGAAAGATCGGATTTAAGAATTTTGAGATCCGCATAAACGAAAGAAGACTTCTTCGTGCAATGGCGGCATATGCGGGATTTTCCGATGAGAGCTTCGATGAGGTCTGCATAATACTCGATAAACTCGATAAGATCGGTATAGACGGAGTAAAAGAAGAACTCTTAAAGTCCGGATTTGAAGCCGCAAGTATAGATAAGTATGTTGCGCTTTTTGAAAACAACGACGGAACGCTTGATAATCTTAAGCGCATTAAGGATACTCTTGCGGGATTCCTCGATGAAGAGGTATCGACAAGCCTTACGGAGATAATCGAAAGCGTTGAAAAGGTTAAGACCGCAGATTTTAAGATGGTATTCGATCCGTCGCTTGTAAGAGGCATGGGTTATTATACCGGAACGATATTTGAGATAGCGATCCCCGAGTTTGGCGGATCCTGCGGCGGTGGCGGAAGATACGACAAGATGGTCGGCAACTTTACCGGCCAGGATGTTCCCGCATGCGGCTTTTCAATCGGATTTGAAAGGATAGTGCTCCTCCTTATGGAAAGCGGGTTCAAGGTTCCGGGAGCGGGTGACAAAAAAGCATATCTTGTTGAAAAGACCATGCCTGCAGATAAATATGCCGATATACTGTCAAAGGCAATGAAAGAACGTGAAAGCGGCAGACAGATCTTGGTCTGCAAGATGAACAAAAATAAGAAATTCCAGAAAGAACAGCTTGAAGCGGAAGGTTATACCGATTTCGAGGAGTTCTTTACGGATAAGATGTAAGGAGATCGTATTGGATACCAACAGTATCATAGAACTCATAATACTTGTTGTACTGGTGCTATTGTCCGCTTTCTTTTCATCGGCGGAGACGGCATTTTCACAGATCACGCGTGCCAAACAAAGAGCACTCGAGGAAGAGGGAAGGCGTCATGCCGGGACTCTTTCCAAAGTGCTTGAAGACTATGACCGCATGATCACCACGATACTTATAGGCAACAATATCGTTAACTTAAGCGCATCGTCACTCACTACGGTACTGACACTTCGAATATGGGGCAATTTATATGTTTCCCTGGGTACCGGTGTGCTGACACTTCTGATACTTGTGTTCGGCGAGATCGTACCAAAGACCGCAGCCCGTCATAACAGCGAAAAGATGGCGCTTGCATGGGCCATACCGATAAGATGGATTATGATCGTATTGTTCCCCATAGTGTTTGTTATCGATATTCTGGCGGGAGCGGTACTTAAGCTTTGCGGACTTAAGCGTGAAAAGGGACAGATCATCACGGAATCGGAATTAAGATCGTACGTTGAGGTAAGCCACGAGGACGGTGTCATAGAATCCGATGAGCGAAAGATCATCAATAATGTATTTGATTTCTCGGATTCGGTGGTAAAGGACATCATGATACCCCGTATCGATATAGTCTCAATACCCGAGGACGCACCTTACAAAGAGATCATGAAGGTGTTCCGTGAGACGATGTACACACGTCTTCCCGTTTACCGCGGTGAGAAGGCTGCGATCATCGGATTTATCAATATAAAAGACCTAATACGTCTTAAGGACACGGCACTTTTTACGGTTGCCAAGTTTCTGCGCGAGGGTTATTACACATATGAGTACAAGAAAACGAGCGATCTCTTGATAGAGATGCGTTCAAAATCCCAGAACCTTGCGTTTGTAAACGATGAGTTCGGCGATACTGTGGGAATGGTAACGCTTGAAGACCTGCTCGAAGAGATAGTTGGTGAGATAAGGGATGAATACGATCAGGACGAAGAGAAGCAGATCGTTAAGGAAAACGACGGATATCTCATCGAAGCCCATATGAAGCTCGAAGATATCAATGATGCTCTTGGAACGGAATTTGAATCCGAAGACTACGATACCATCGGCGGTTTGGTGCTTGATTCACTCGACAGGATACCCGAAAACGGCGAGAGTGTAACGCTTGAAGACGGCACCGTCTTGACCGTTCGGGGCATCAAGTCAAACCGTATCGTGTCGGTATTTGTTCTTTTGCCTCAAAAAGACGAAGAACCGGCGGAAGAATGATAGTTTTTCTTTATTTTGAAAAAGACTTGTGATATACTTGTATGGCTGTGGATTTAACCGCAGTCATACATTTGTTTTAGGGAGAATTTAAGTATGAGTAAGTCAAAATCATTTATTGCCATATTACTGGTAGTTGCATGTGCCGTATTCTTCGGTTTCATGGATTACGCAGGTATTGGTCCCAATAAAGCGGGATCGGCAAGTGAGATAAAGTTGGGTCTTGACCTTGCGGGCGGTGTGTCGATCACATACCAGGCAGTAGGGGAAAAGGAACCTTCGGATCAGGATATGGACGATACCATCAACAAGCTCCAGCAGCGTGTTGAGCGCTATTCCACCGAAGCCCAGGTATACAAAGAAGGAAACGACCGTATCACCATCGAGATCCCCGGTGTATACGATGCCAATGCGATCCTTCAGGAGATAGGACGTCCCGGTACTCTTTATTTCCTGCGCCAGTACGCTTCAGACGGAACACCCAACTATTCGATGGGTATCACCGAAACGGGTGAGAGCGGATATGTGCTCAATCATACGATCGATGAGATCACTGCAGACGGCAAGGTCGTACTTGTGGGTACGGATGTCAAGGATGCCCAGGCAGGCGGTGTCAAGGATTCAATGGGAAATACCGAGATTGTGGTTTCCCTTACATTCACCGATGAAGGTTCCGAGAAGTTCCATCAGGCTACCAAGGAAGCTTATTTAAACGGTGAGACGATAGCTATATATTATGACGGTAACTTCGTAAGTGTTCCCAAAGTTAAAGGTGAGATCTCACAGGGTACCGCTCAGATCAGTCCCATGGAAGATTTTGAAACGGCCGAAAAGGTTGCTTCAACGATCCGTATCGGCGGACTTTCCGTAGAACTTGAGGAACTCCGTTCCAACGTGGTAGGTGCACAGCTCGGTCAGGAAGCCATCAAGACAAGTCTTATTGCAGGTCTTGTAGGTTTTGCGATCGTAGCCGTATTCATGGTGATCATATATTATGCACTCGGTCTTACGAGCGTTATCGCACTTTCGCTTTATGCAGTGCTTGAGATACTGCTGATCAACGGTTTCGGTATCACACTTACCCTTCCCGGTATCGCAGGTATCATCTTATCGATAGGTATGGCTGTTGACGCCAACGTTATCATATTTGCCCGTTTAAGAGAGGAACTCCGTACGGGCAAGACCGTTGAGTCATCGATAAAGGTTGCTTACAGTAAGGCACTGTCGGCGATCCTTGACGGTAACATCACAACGCTTATCGCGGCAGCAGTGCTGTGGATCATGGGATCGGGTTCGATCAGAGGATTCGCACAGACCTTGGCACTCGGTATCTGTTTATCGATGTTTACCGCCATTGTCATCACAAAACTCTTACTCAATGCTTTTGTAGGTATCGGTATCAGAGATCCCAAGTGGTACGGTGTTGCCAAAGAGGCTAAGAAGATCGATTTTGTGGGCAAAAGAATGCCTTTCTTCATCGTATCCTTTGCGGTTATCCTTGCGGGTATTGTAATGCTGTTCATCAACTCCAATATGGCATCCCGCGGACATTCGCTTAACTTTAGCCTTGATTTCTTAGGCGGTACCCAGACAACTGTTTCTTTTGACAGGGATTATTCGCTTAACGAGTTAAACGATCTTATGGTTTCCGATATCGAGAAGATTGTTAACGACTCAAGCGTTTCCGTTACAAAAGTACAGGGTAACAATCAGGTCATCTTTAAAACCAAGACATTAAGTGCCGAAGAGCGTGAACTTATGGCCGAGTACTTTGAAAACAACTACGGTATTGATGCACAGTCCATACAGGCTGAGTCCATAAGCTCGACCATCAGTAAGGAATCACAGCGTCAGACCATAATCGCGGTTATCGTGGCATGCGTATGTATGCTTATCTATATCTGGTTCAGATTTAAGGATATCCGCTTCGGCGCATCCTCGGTTCTGGCACTTACCCACGACGTACTCGTAACGCTTGCTTTCTACGCATTTGCGTATGTAAGCGTAGGCTCCACCTTCGTTGCCTGTATGCTGACCATCGTAGGTTATTCCATCAACGCAACGATCGTTATATTCGACCGTGTACGTGAAAACTTAAAAGAAGCTTCAGGAAAGTTCGAATTAAAGGACATTGTTAATGATAGTATATCTACGACCCTTTCAAGAAGTATATTTACTTCATTAACAACATTCATCATGGTTGTAGCACTTTATGTATTCGGCGTAAGCTCAGTCAAGGACTTCGCACTTCCTCTTATGGTAGGTATCATCTGCGGTACATACTCATCCATCTTCCTTGCAGGTTCGATGTGGTTTGTATTCCGTAAGTGGTTCGCCAAGAAAGAAGCATAAAGCACCATCCATCCGTTATGGAACAGACATGTTATATCAAGGGCCGTTTTTACGGCCCTTTTTAAGTCATTTGTTACACCGGCGTAACAGGTATCGGAAAAGAGAGAGATATGAACGAAAACTGGGTTGAGATAAGAAAAAGCGGAGATTACTTAAAAATAGGGCGGGAACTGGGCATCTCTCCGGTGACGGCCCGGATACTGCGAAACCGCGGAATAGAAACCTCACACGACATGAAGGCTTTTATGTCGGGCGAAGGCATTCATCATGATGCGGATGAACTGTATTCCATGAATGTTCTTGTAAGGGTAATGACCGAAAAGATCCGTGAGGGTCGCAAGATAAGGATAATCGGTGATTACGATGTAGACGGTATCTGCTCAACGTACATTCTGTTTAGAGGCCTTACATATCTCGGCGCGGATTGCGATTACACGATCCCTCACAGGATAGAAGACGGTTACGGCATCAATATAAGACTTATCGACGATGCCCATGCGGCGGGAGTCGATACGATAATAACCTGCGATAACGGTATTGCGGCAAAAGAACAGACTCTTCATGCGGGAGAACTTGGCATGACCATGGTGATCACAGATCATCATGAGGTCCCTTACGAAGAACTTGACGGAGAAAAGCGCTGGATACTTCCCGATGCGGACGCCATAGTCGATCCGAAACTGCCGCAGGACACATATCCTTTCAAAGGTATATGCGGTGCGGTCGTTGCCTACAAGGTGATCGAGGCACTTGCACGTGCAAGGGGTGCTGAAGGCACTTTAGAATATGCGGATATGATGCTTGAACTCTCGGAGCTTGCCGCACTTGCCACGGTATGCGATGTATGTGAACTTACCGATGAAAACAGGACGATCGTAAAAAACGGTCTTAAACTCATGAACCACTCGCGTAACCGTGGACTTAAAGCCCTTATAGAAGAAACCGGGCTGAGCGATAAGGTGCTGTCCGTTTATCATCTCGGATTCGTGATAGGCCCTTGCCTTAATGCGAGCGGAAGACTCGATACTTCTCTTAAAGCGCTTGAACTGTTTACTGAAAGCGATCCCGAAAAGATCCGCGAACTCGCAACAGAGCTTAAAGAACTAAATGAAAGCCGTAAGGCCATGACAATTAAAGAGACCGAGAAGGCGATCGACATGGTGCTGTCAAAAGACCGTATCGATGACGTGATCGTTCTTTTGCTCGATGACTGTCATGAAAGTCTTGCCGGCATAATCGCGGGGCGTGTAAGAGAGAGGTTTTCCCATCCCGCATTTGTGTTTACTCCGACCGAGAACGGCCTAAAAGGAAGCGGCAGGAGTATTGAGGCATATCACATGTTTGAAGGTCTCACGGGCGTAAAAGAACTGCTGAGCAAATTCGGGGGACACAAACTTGCTGCGGGAGTGTCGCTTCCTAGAGAAAATTTTGAAGAATTCAAGGCTCGTATCAATGAAAACTCAGCTCTTACCGCCGATGACTTTAAGGAAACGCTTAGGATCGACATGGAGCTTCCTTTTGCATACGCGGATCTTAACCTGGCAAGAGAACTCGAAAAATTAGAGCCCTTCGGTACGGGATTTGAAGCTCCGCTCTTTGCACGCAGGGGAGTAACGTTTCTTTCGGGCAGGATATTCGGTAAAAATGCCAATGTTGCCTCTTACAAAGTACTCGATGCCGACGGGAAAGTTTATGAGATAAAATATTTCGGAGACTTTACGGAACTTGAAGATCATGTGGCGGGTATTTACGGCGAAGACAAGAAAGCACTGCTTCATTCCGGGCAGAGCGTAAACATAAAGCTTGATATATGTTACAGGTTAAGCGTCAATTCCTACAAAGGTACGGATTCTGCAAGCCTTGTGATGAAGTGTTACAGATGACGGAACGGATGTATAATCATTTATATGGACAACGGTAATTTTGCAAAGATCATAATAAGCATATCTCACGAAAATGTTGACCGTCCCTACACCTACAAGGTTCCCGATGAACTTAAAGGTAAGATATCGATCGGCAGTGTGGTCAATGTGCCTTTCGGAAAAGGTGATACGCTACGTAAAGGCGTGGTGATCGAATTTGCCGACACATCCGATTACGATGCGGATAAGGTAAAGGAGATCGCCGGTATAGAAGAAAAAGACATTTCTCTTAATGACTCCAGGATCCGGCTTGCGGCCTGGATAAAGAGAAACTACGGTTCGACTTTTGCGGCGGCTTTAAAAACCGTGCTTCCGATCAAAAAGAGAGTTAAGAAGGCGGTTCCCAAAACCGTTTTAAGGATCGCTTCGGCCGATGCGATCGACGAAGAGATAAAAAAGATCGAGGGTACCAACAAAGTCGCGAGATTAAGGCTTTTACAGGCACTTCGCGATGAAGAACAGATACCCAAGAGGATTGTGAGC
>Ga0310691_10009252_pt1 | contig 10037 bp, 10 predicted proteins | sample 176DNAGHGlowgp2_FD_203887 | JGI IMG/M metagenome (GOLD analysis project Ga0310691, IMG submission 203887) | Sheep rumen microbial communities from Palmerston North, Manawatu-Wanganui, New Zealand - 1766 DNA GHGlow gp2 (v2) (version 2) | ecosystem: Host-associated > Mammals > Digestive system >...
CGTAGGCCATGCCCTCGGCCGCAGACGAGATCTCGGCGGCGGCGGACGACACGGCGTCCGACCCGCCCTCGATGCCCCCCGCGAAACCCGAGCTCGCGCTCGAGCCGGCGGCGGCCATCGAGTACGCGGCGCCGGCCACCTGGCCCTCGGCGGCCGCCGCCAGGCCCGCCGCGGCCGACTCGGTCGCGCCCTGGCCCGACGCCACGCCCTCGGCCACGCCCTGGGACGCCGCCGCGGCGGATGCCGGCAGGCTGGTCGTCAGCCCGTCCATGTAGCCGCGTATGTCGTCGGTGCTGCCGCGCCAGGCCTGCGCCAGGCCGAGCAGCTCGGAGTCGGACAGGCCGCGGAACTGCTCGGTCGAGACCCCCGCCTCCTCGAGGCCGCCGCAGAACGCCGACAGCTGGTCGGTCGAGTCGCCGAAGTAGCCGGCCACGACCGCGTTGCCCGACGCCAGCGTCGACAGCGACGCGTCGGCCGACTCGGCCGCCGCGGCGGCGTTGCCGAGCTGCTGCTCGGTCGCCTCGATCGAGCTCGTGCAGGAGTCGAAGTTCGCCTGCGCCTTGTCGAGCTCGCCCTGGGCGGCGGCGACGGCCTCCGTGTACGTCATCCACGCGTCGCCCGTGATGCCGGCCTCCTCGGCCGCCGCGAGGTCGGCCTGCGCGCGGCGCAGCGCCTCGGTCTTCTCGGCCACGGCCGCGATGTCGTCGGCCTGCTGCTTGTACAGGTCGGCGAGGTTCTCCGTGAGCGCGTCGGCCCGGATCTGCTGCTGCTTCGTCGCGATGTACTCGTCGATGGCGGCGCACGTCTCGAGCAGCTCGCCGCGCTCGTCGGCCACCTTGCCGTTGGCCGCGTCGACGACCTCGTACTGCTTCCCGCACAGCTCGTTCACCGTCGCGATGGCGGCGCGGAACTGGCCCTGGGCCTGCGCGCCCTCGACGGTCGTGTTCATGTACCGGTCGATGACCTGCCGCGCGCTCTCGAGCCGGTTGATGTCGGACTGCGCCTGCGAGTTGCGCTCGGCGATGGCCGACGCGAGCTCGCTCTGCGCCCGGGTGAGGCCGTCGACGTCGACGGCCGCGCGGCCCGAGGCCTGGCCGATGGCCAGCATGCCGGCCGACGCCGCCTCGAGCGACGGCGCCCCCGACGTGCAGGCCTCGGTGAGGCGCGTGGTCGCGCCCTCGAACTCGTCGGCGCGCTTCCACGCGTCGTACGCGGCGGTCGCCACGACGGCGACCGCCGCCCCTGCCGCGAGCGCGCCGGCGACCACGGGGCCCGACAGCGCCGTGCCGAGCGTCCCGGCCACGCCCGCGAACCTGCCGCCCTCGGCCGACACCTTCGCGAGCTTCGCGGTGAGGTCGCCGTACGCCGAGAGCGCCGACGAGACGCCGCCGGCCATCTTCGACAGCCCGAGCACCGCCGGCCCGGCCGCGGCGGCGACGCCGATGACCGAGGCGATGGTCTGCTTCGTTCCCTGGTCGAGGTTGGAGAACCAGCCGAACAGCTCCTGCGCCTTGGACGCGCCCGTCTCGAGCGCGGGGGCCAGGGCGCCCAGGAACTGCTCGCCGAGCTCGATGCCCGTGTTCTTCATGGCGTTCATGGCCTTGTTCGCGCGCGAGCTCGGCGTGACGAGGTCCTCGAGGGCCGCCGACACGTTGCCGGAGCACGACGCCATCGCAGAGAGCTCCGAGTTGAACTCCTCGGCGCCGGCGTTCGCCAGGGCGAGCGCGGCCCTCGACGCGCGCACGTTGCCCCACAGGTTCGCGAACTCCTCGCTGTTGCCCTCGACGCGCTCCATGAGCATGGCCATCACGTCGCCGAGGCTCGCGCCGCTGCTCATCAGCTCGCCGAACGTCTTGCCGGACATGTCCTGGATGATGCCGTTCACGGTGCTGCCGTCGTCGGCCAGCTCGGTGAGCATGCCGTTGAGGGCCGTGGTGGCGTTCGCGGTGTTGGTGCCCTGCTTGGTGAGCTCGACGTAGCCGGTGAGCAGGTTGTCGAGGCTCACGCCGTACGCGGCGGCCGTCGGGATGACGGCGCCGAGCGACGCGCCCAGCTCGTCGACGGTCGTCTTGCCCTTGTTCTGCGTCTGGACGAGCTTGTCGGAGATCGTCCCGGCGTCGTCGGCGCTCATCTTGTACGCGTTGATTGTCGTGGTCAGCGTGTCGACGGCCGTCGACGTGTCGGTGAAGCCGACCTTCGCGAGGTTCACGGCCTGCTCGGTGAAGCCGACCGCCTTCTCGGTCTCGACGCTCGCCGAGATCGCCTGGTACACGGCCTCGTTCAGCTCGGTCGCCGCCTTGCCCGTGTCGGTCGACAGCTTCAGGATGTCGGCCGACATCTTCTCGGGCGCGACGGCCGACTTGTCCATGATCGTCTTGACCTTCGCGTAGCTGTCCTCGAAGTCGCTCGCGAGCTTGACCGAGGCGCCCGCCACGGCGCCGGCGCCGGCGCTCACGTACTTGGTGATGGCCACGCCCGCCGCGCCGAGCTTGTCGGAGTAGCCCTGCCACCTGGCGGCGGCCCGGTCGGCCTGCGTCGACTGCTCGAGCAGCGCCCTCGTCGCGTCGTCGATGGTGGTGACGCCGGTCTTCTCGTCGAGCTTTCCGAACCGCTTCGTGAACGCGTCGATGGCCCTCTCGGCCCTCTTGGTGCCGTCGTCCTGGAACGTCGAGTAGATGCTGAGTTTCACCGATCCGCCGGCCATTACGCCTCACCCATCTCCCTCTCGATGTCGGCGGCCGCCTGCTCGGCGGCGCGGCCGATGTCGGACACGATCTTGTCGGCGGCGTCGTCGGCCGCGGCCCACAGGATGCGGCCGCCGCCGGAGCCGCCCGGGCGCCCGTACAGCGAGTCGAGCGTCCTCACGAGCGCCGCGCCCTGCGGCTTGACCGCCAGGCGCGCGAACTCGCTGACGGCCTCGGCCCTGCCGGCGGCGGTGCCCGGGGTCTCGACCCGGAACCAGTACTCGCCCTTCTTCTTGTCGCGGTAGCTGGGGCTCGCCGGGCTCAGGTACCCGCGCCGGGCGCGGCTCCACCGCGACCACAGGCCCTCCGGCTTCTGGCGCGCGCGGAACATGGCGTTGAGCGCGATGTCGGCGGCGGCGCGCTGCATGACGGGCACCGTCCGCTCCTTGAGCTTGGGCTGCGCGTCGCGCAGCGCCTGCGCGACGCGGTCGGTGCCGTCGAGCCGCACGCCGACGTCCAGTCCTGCCTTGGCCATGGAAAGGGCCCCCTTTCGTCATCGGAGGCCCAGTATGGCGTCTATGTCACCCGCGCCCATCTCGCCGCCGTCCCCCGCCGGGGGCGGCGCCGTGGTGAAGCTGTCGAACCAGAAGCTGTCGAACGTGCGCGGGTGGAGCCGCAGCAGGTCGAGCGCCCAGGCGCGCGTGCCCCCGCAGGCGGCGGCGAGCGCCGCGCACATCTCGCCCGCTAGGCTTCCCCGGCGGGCCCGGGGGCGTTTGGGTCGGCGTCCCCGCCTTCCCGCCCGTCGTCGGTCATCCTGTAGCCGTAGAGGTTCTTCAGCTCCGCGATGCGCGCCAGCGTCGGCGCGCCGCCCCGCATGAGCCCCTCGGCCTGGGCGACCTGCAGGCAGATGGCGTCGACCAGCTTCAGCTCGATCCACCGGTCGGTGTGGGAGCCCTCGGCGCGCAGCGTGTCGCACCACTCGTCCGCGACGGCCCACATGCTCGGGGTCGTCACGCCCTCGACGGGCGCGCCGCCGTCGACCGGCTCGAAGCGCACCGTCACCTCCAGCGCGCCGCGCGGCGCGCCCGCTTTAGCCGTTGCCATGGCGCGCCCCCTAGCCCTGGCTCGCGTACGACGCGACGCCGTTCACGACCAGGAACTCGATGGAGGTGCCGTCGACCGCGATGGCGCCGTCGGTCGACAGGCGCAGGTCGAACGGGCCGCCCTCGACCGAGACGTTCATCGCCTCGATGGTCCAGGGGATGGCCGGCAGCTTAGCCGTGAAGCTCCACGCGGCGTTCCTGGAATGCTGGAACGTCACCTGCAGGGCGCCCGTCACGATCGTCTTGGCGATCTCGGTCCCGCTCGCGCTGCCGGTCTTGACTGCGCGGTAGAGCTCCGTGGAGTCGGTCGTGCCCTCGAGCGAGCACGTGACGGTGGCCGCGCCCTCCTGCTGGATCTTCGGCTCGACTTCGCCGAAACCCGTGCCGGCTGTGACGTTGTTGGCGATGCCCAGCGTGAGCTTCGAGAGCACAACCGACGCCGGCACGGCCACGGCCTCGCCGTCGGTCAGGCTGAAGAGCACCTCGGCGTCGGTCGTTCGGTAGTAGCCCTCGGACTCGTCGAAGGCCTGGCCCTGCCAGGACGTCCCGGCGAGCCACTTCGCGGCGCATCCCGCGAGCTCCATCTGCACGCTCGGGGGCGTCGTGCCCTCGGCCTCTATGGTCACGTTGTTGACCTTGCAGCCGTCGAGGGTCTGCAGGGCGGCGTCGGATGCCCCCACCTGCTGGGTGAACGTCAGCGCCGGGATGCTCTCGCCCATCGTCACGTCATGCGTGTACGGGCCGCTGCCCGTGGTCGAGACGCGCCCGAGCGCGGAGTAGAGCAGCAGGCCGAGCATGCGCGGGAAGGCGAGCGTGGTCACGGTCGCCTTCGACTCGCTGCCCGAGATGTAGCGGTCTATCGTGGTGTCGCGGCGGCCGTTGGTCACGCGCGCCGGGGCGCTCGTGGTCGATGCGTCGATGCCGGGCGAGTCCGACGACGCCGGGAAGCTCGCCGCGGGGTCCGCGGCGGCGGAGCCCGTCTGGACCCCGATGCCGAACATGCCGTAGTTACGGTTCATTGTCGATCCTTTCTATCACTGCCCGCGCCTCGGCGCTGGGCGAGACGTTCACGGAGACGTTCATGGCGAGCCTGTAGCCGGCGTGCCTGCGGCCGTCGGCGTCCTGCCAGACGTGGTGTTCGGCCACCCGTGGCGCGCCCACCTCGTTCGCGCACCCGCCGAGCAGCGGGTCGCAAAGCGGCACCTGCATCACGAGCGCCTGGTAGGCGTTGGCCGCCTCGGCGGCGGCCTCGGCCGTGGGGCCCGTGGCCACGCAGACGACCTGCACGTCGAACGACAGCCTCACCGTGCCGTTGGAGAGCGCGCCCGCGACGGCGAACGAGTCGGCGGTCGAGAGCGTGAACACGTGGAACGGCTCCGGGTCGCCGGCCGGCAGGTCGAGCGTCACGCGCGGGCGCGGCACGCCCGGGATGAGGCTCGCCGACTCGGCGAACAGGGCGGCCACGTCGGCGTGCACGCGCGCGACGGCGGGCCACGCGACCGGGCTCACGGCGCTCACATGACCACCACCCGGCGCGACCGGGCCGACTCGATGAACGAGTCGACGTAGGGGATGCCCGTCCAGCTCCCCTCGGCGCCGGTCGCCAGCTCGTAGCTCACGTACACGCCGTCGACCGACGTGCCGCGCGCGTTCTCGGCGCCCGAGCGCGGGCGCAGGTACGTGGCGGCCAGGCGCATGCACGCCTGGCGGCAGCGCTCCGACCCCCGCGCGCCGTAGACCAGCGTGGCCTCCGCCGGCGCGTCGGCGACGGCCTGGCGGTCCCCCACCAGCGTGCCGGCCGACAGCGACCTCGCATCGACCTCGGGCAGCTCCTCGAGCCCGCCCGTGCCGGCGAGGGCGACCGTGCGCGCCCTCAGGCAGAAGCTGCGGCCGCAGGCGTCCTCGATGGCCTCCTCGGCGGCCTGGATGGCCGCGAGCACCTCGTCGTCGGGGTACGCGGAGGCGTCGGCGAACGCGTCGTTGTTGGCGGCGGCGTAGGCGCGCATGTCGGCCACGGAGCAGTACCGCGACCCCACGCGCTCGACCTCGTAGGCCTCGCCGCCCACCTCGACCACGTGCACGCCGAGCTTCGGCAGCGCCTCGAGCGCGGCGGCCTCGTCGAGCGATCCCCCGGGCGCGGCGAGGCCGCCGTCGCCGGCGGCCCACCTCGTCACCCTGCCTGCCGACAGGGCGGTCACTGCTCCGACCCCTTCTCGGCCGCCGCGATGGCGGTCGCGAGGGTGTCCTTGTTCGCGTCCCTGGCCACGTCGCAGCCGAGGGACTCGGCCATGGCGGCGAGCTCGTCGCGCTTCATGGCCATGAGCTCGGCCTTGCGGTCGGGCTCGGGCTCGGGTTCCGGCTCGGGTTCCGGCTGCGGCTCGGGCACGGGCTGGCCGTCCCCGTCGACGAGGCCGCGGCGCTGCGCCTCGGCCGTCGTCATGCGCTCGCCGGCGAAGCAGACGAGCCTGCCCTCGCGCTCGACGCGCTCGGGCGCGGTGTACATGCCGAACGTGCTCATCTCCCGCACCCCCTTAGACCGACGCGCACCAGCAGAACGCCGCCGGGAACGTGACCTTGAGCGCGTGCGTGCCCTCGGCCAGGAGCGTGTAGGCGTTCTGGATGAACTGCTTGTCGACCAGGCCGATCTCGACCTCGTCGGGGTCGGCGGTGTTCCATGAGCACCCGCCCGAGAAGTACACGCCCATGGCGTCGCTCTCTGTTGTCACCGTCTGGCCCTCGACCTCGGAGGAGGTGACGATGTGCATCTCCTGGTCCTCGACCACGGTCATGCCGTCGATCTTGCCCTCGTACACGATCTCCGGGTACATGTAGCGGCCGTTCTGGTCCTTGGCCTTGCGCGCCTTCGTGAGCGTCTGCGGGGAGACCACGACGTAGTTCGGCGCGAAGCCGGTGGCGAGGCGGATGCGCATGGCCATCTCCATGGCCACGTCGCGGATGTTCTTGTCCTCGGCGGTCTTCGTGTACGTGAGCGTGCCCGTCATGTTGCGCGCGCCGACGATGCCCGACGAGTTGCTGCCGGAGACCGCGTAGCGGTTCTTGACGATGTCGAGGCCGAGCAGCAGCGCGCCGACGATCGTGTTCTCCAACTGGCGGTAGCGGCGCACGGTCTGCTTCGCCACCGGCATCTGGTGCGCGATGGTCTCGATGTGGGCCGTGGCCTGGGTCCACTCGAGGGACGACTCCGGCTTGTCGCCGCTCACCCAGCCTGCGGCGGCGTTCGTGAGCACGGGCGACTGGTAGTAGGTCTCGTGGCCGTCGGTGAGCCCGTGCGGCAGCGTCGACAAGAAGCCCATGACCGGCGCGATGGGCTCCGGCAGGTCGTAGTCGTAGCGGTGCGGCACCTCCAGGCCGCTCACGGCGTTGCGCACCATGCGCGTCGCGCGCGCGAGGTCGGCGGTCGGCACCGACGTGCTCCACCCCGGCTCGATGCCGCGGAACGCGTCGCGCGCGCCGAAGATGAGCTCGGCGGCGTCGCGCAGCGCCTCCTGCGGGTGCGCGGCCGCCTCGGCGGCCAGGCGCTCGTTCTCGCGCTGCACGGCCGCGGCCTCGGCCACGAGGTTGTCGCGCGCCTCGGCGATGCGGCCGCTCAGCTCGGCGGCGCGCTCGGCGGCCTCGGGCGTCACCTCGCCGCCTGCCGTGATGCCGTCGAACTCCGCCTGCAGCGTCGCGAGGCGGTCTTGGATCTCTGCGAGTCTAGGCATTCTTGCCCCTTTCCTCAGTGCGTGTCCTGATCCTCAGGACCCTGTTGCCTATGGCGACGACGCGGGCCTCCGCTCCCGCCGGCTCCGGCTCGGCGGTGCTGTCGCCTGTGGCGCCCATGTTCCGGGATGTGTCACCCGGCAGCACCGCCAGGGCGGTGTCGGTCGTGCCGGTCACGTACGCGCCGGGCTCGCCCTTGACGAGCGGGCCCGTGCTGTCGTCGTTGAGGCTGAACCAGGCGCCGCGCGGGGCGCTGTCGAGCGTCGCGCGGTCCATGGTGAAGCACGCCGCGGCGGCGACCGCCTCCTCGACCCGGTCGGCCAGCCCCCACTCGACCGCCTCGTCGGCGGTGAACCAGGTGGTCTCGGCCATGGCGCCGGCGAACTCGTCCTCGCCGCGCGTGCCGCTGCGCCTCGCGTAGATGCCTGCCAGCTGCGCGTCTATCTTCTCGAGGTACTCGACCTCGGCGCGCAGCTCGTCGGCGTTGCCCCATGCGACGATGGAGGCCTTGTGTATCATCATCCAGGCGACCGAGCTCATCACCACCTCGTCTGCGGCCGCCACCAGGAACGAGGCCGCCGACGCCGCCAGGCCGTCGATGTAGGCGGTCACCTTCGCGTCGTGGTTGCTGATGGCGGTCATCATGGCGTAGGCGTCGTTGACCGATCCGCCGCCGCTGTTGACGTGGAGGTTCACGGCCTTGCCGCGCGCCGCGCGCAGGGTGTCGAGGAACGCCTTCGCGCCGATCCCCTCCTTCTCCCCGGTCCACCAGTCGCGGCGCTCGCCGATGTCCCCGTAGATGTCGATGTCGATGGCGTCCGCCTCGTCGCGCGCGACGCGCCACCACCCGTGGTCGTTGTTCCTAGTCATGCCTGCACCTCTCTATCTCCTCGTTTATTGCCCTCTCCCAGTCGAGCTCGTGGCCGAGCATGGCCGCCGCCTGCGCGACGGGCCGCATGACGTCGGCCGCGAACGCTCGCGTCCTGGGCGTGTCGCCGTCGGCCGCCGCCCTGGCGGCCACCCGCGAGCGCGCCTGCGCCGCGATGAGCGCCACGCTGTCGGCCACGGCCTTCTTGTCGATGCCGCTCACGCCGTCGGACTGGCCCGACGTGCCCGACGTGCGCTCCGCCGGCACGTACGGCTCGCCGTCCTCGTCGACCACGTAGTAGGCCGTCGGCTGCAGGAGCCTGTCCTGGCCCGGCAGCCACGGGATCTCCTCGAGCTCGCATGCGTGCGCGCGCGTGTAGATGCCGGAGTACACCGCGATGCGGTGCGCCTCCATGCGCGTCTTGATGTCGGCCCTCTCGAGGCCAGACAGGTTGAACTTCACGTAGAACTCGCCCGGCGCGCCGCCGAGCGACGCCGCGCGGTCGAGCAGCACCTGGAACGCGTCCTCCCACCCGCGCACGTCGGGGAGCACCGTGTGCTTCGCGAAATCCAGGTCGGCGCCCTGGGCGGCGGTCGCCGCGGCGCCCGAGTCGGCGAACACGTGGTGCATGTCGACGTGGCACGCCCGGCAGACCTTCTCGAGCACGAAGCGCTCCTGCTCGACCAGGTTCATGCCGTCGAGCTTGAGGGAGACCTCCCGGTACTTCAGGCCGGCGTCCCAGATCGGCGTGCCGCCGGCCCCGTCGGGGCCCTTCATCGCGTCGAGCTTCGCGCGGATCGCCTTGATGTCCTCGACCGTGAGCTTCTGCTCGGTCTCGAAGTAGCCCGGGAAGTGGTTGCCGTTCTCGAGCAGCGCCCGGTAGAACCGCGTGAGGTCGATGGAGAGGCCTATGTCCTCGGCCGCCTGCTCGGCGATGGAGCGGCCCGTCTTGCCCCCGTCCTCGCTCGAGTCGGTCTTGAGTATGAGCAAGCCGTCCTCGCGGCAAGTCCAGGGGTCGTTGTAGTAGTCCTGGCGCGCCGAGTACACGGCCGTGCCGGTCGCGCGGTCGTAGGACACGCTCACGGCGCCGAGCACGGGCCTGATCTCGACGATGCGCCCGAGCGCGTCGCGGTAGGCGCGCGCGTAGGCCGTGCCCATCACGTCGCGCCGGATGGTCGCCCAGGCCGCGAAGTCGCCCCACGACATGAGCGCGTTGGGGCGGCGCAGCACCCGCTCGAGCGGGTGGTCGGGCGCCGGCTCGGGGCCGTTCGCGCCCTTTTTCATCACGTGCACGGGCAGCGAGCGCACCGCCCTGGCCTTCACGGTCTCGCACGCCATGAAATCGCTCGACATCATGGCGCCGTAGCGCTCGACGCGCGCCTTGGCCGGCAGCGAGTCGAGCAGGTCCATCTGGGTGTAGCGGCCGCCCGGCGTCATCTCGGCGCGCGGGGCGGGCGGGTCGGGCGGCCTGCCGCGCCGCTCGGCCGCGGCGAGCATGGCGTCGCCGACGTACTCGCGTAACGTCCTCATCATCCTCCCATCTTCGGTGGCGAAGGTGAGTTTCCCAGGGGTGTCACCCGCTTGCGCCTAGATCGTGAAGAAGCCGCCGCGCGAGGCGAAGTCGACGGGGCGCGGCATGGTCTGCGTCATCCACTTGGCCAT
>Ga0310691_10009254_pt1 | contig 10037 bp, 9 predicted proteins | sample 176DNAGHGlowgp2_FD_203887 | JGI IMG/M metagenome (GOLD analysis project Ga0310691, IMG submission 203887) | Sheep rumen microbial communities from Palmerston North, Manawatu-Wanganui, New Zealand - 1766 DNA GHGlow gp2 (v2) (version 2) | ecosystem: Host-associated > Mammals > Digestive system >...
CTGCCCACCAACTTCTCCACATAATCGTCCGTACTCACAATAGTAAAATCTCTTGTATCCGTTACATCGAAAGTCCTTGTATTATCATCATCCCTTTTAGTATCAAGCGTCCGTGTATTACTACCAACATCTTTTATAGTTCCGCCCTTAGCCAAACTACCATTATCAATCGTAGCATTAGTAATCCACATATCGTGTTCGTCAACGGCACTCATACCGTCAATCCCACCCTGCGGCGTATCACTAAACCTACTTGTATTGTGTGTGGTGTCAGTAGTATTTAACGTCCTTGTGTTCTCATTTTCATCTTCAATAGTTCCACTATCTGCAATATCTCTCTCATCCGTTTGCGTACCAGTTTTCTTCAACGTTCCCCCATCCGTCTTCGTTCCACTACCGGTATTAGTCTTCGTCAAATCCGTATCCGCAAGCGGGTCAAACTCCAATCTTGCACTCTCATACATCTGATTATAATACGGCATTATCTCATTCATCTTCGTGTCAAGTTTCAACTTCCACAAACCATACGTTTCAAACCCAATTTCCCTCGTATAATAATGCTTCAGTATCTTACTCTCCAACACTGGCCTATACTCTTCATCGAAAATCGGATACTCAAAATCAAATATCTGTTCTCTACTCCCTGCGATAGCCGTCTTAACAGAAGAATAGCCGCCACTTTCTTCCATTCCACTCAGCGTCTCACAGATATACCTAACCTCGGTAGTATACTTACTCACGTTCCACTACCTCCCGCAATTTGGTCTGCACTTACATACTGACTTTTAACACTATCATTGGTAAAATCTTCAATCTCGTCTCCGTCCATAACTCTGAAATCAGCCCGGAAATCGCACTCGATATTCAGCCCAAACATCTTATTGATTTCCTCGCACGCTTTTCTACGCATTTCCAATCTGCTATATCTACTTGCAATCGTACCACCGTTCTGTCTCGTTACCTCGTCACTAATCAATCTTTCTTTCTTACTAAAGTTTACATTGCTAATTCCTAAATACGTAAGTGCTTCATTCCACAGTTGCGTTTTCAAACTATACAGTTTATCCGCAACATACGGAGCACCAGTAGTCAGCACCTTCAAATTATCAGCGTTCATACTTTCGTCTGCAAATATGAAAGGCTCATTCCCCTCATATTTCATATACAGATTTTTCAAGGTAAGCCGCTGGTTCTCGTTGCATTGAATAAGAATAGGTGTCTTCTGTGCATTAGCATTAACATCAATAGCCCTGTCAAGATTATACAATCTTTTACTGAACATTTCAACATCAAGCATACTATTTGTATGCAGAAAGTTATTGAAAATAATAACGCTATTCTTTTCGTCCAACTGCTTATGATACCCACTACTTGCATAGGCATTTCTCGTGGTTGGGATTTGGTACACATTCAAATGTCCGCCAATCATAACTCTCAACGCCAAGAAGCCCAGCACTTCGTCCTTGAAGAAGACACTCATACCGTCAGTAAACAGACAGAGTTCAAGCCACCGAGGGTCTACAGTATCCGGTAAGTTTTTCCACTCAAACATACTTACACTCATTTCGGTAAGTCTGTTATAATACTGGTAAAATGTCTTATTATTAGTGTTAGCACTATGCCTGAACAAACCGTCCATTGTACTCGTTTTACGTCTACCCACCGTTACACCTCCTTACTAAGCAGGTAAATTATTCGCACTATAGTCACCAACCTGCACACTCGGGTTCCAAAATGTAATACCGCTATTGTACACATTTTCGATTTCATCTTCATCATCCTGCGGAACACCACTTGAAGCCGTGGCGTGTACAATACATTGAGAAGTTTTTACGTAATTCCACGACGGTCTAATTCTTCCGCCACCCTTAATATTAGGCACTTTAACGGCGTTGACTTGATACCCGAACATATCAAAATATTTGTCAATTATCTCTGCTTCCTCAGCGCAAACACCTACATCATAAAATGTATACCCTATTGCGTTATCAACCAGCAATAGACCGCTGTTTCCACTTGCACCGCCGTTGACAGATGGTTTATGCGAAGCGGATGCCAAAACACTTAGTGAATCGGTTATTGCTCCTAACGCTTTAATACCACCAGCAATTTTATTAGCGGTACTCGCTCTATTATATTGCTGAGCAAGTATATCAGCCCTTGCCGCTTGTTGCCTACCCATCCTCGGCACATCACTAAAGTCTCCACTTCTTATTCCGCTACCAATAGCGGCGGTCTTCCCGCCTACAAAGTCAGCGTTTTTGCTCCTTGAACCCTTCATAATTTGTGCGGCAGAAATTGCACTTCCAGCGGCAAGCCAGTATTGGCCAGACGCAATACCGCCAGCAATTCCTATTACACTTCCAAGGGTCTGTAGTGCGAAACTTTCTTTGTTTTGCGCCCACCATCTGCTATATCCATCTTCGCTCCACGGAATTTCCGGGAACTGGTCAAACGGTAGAGAAGTATCAAAGTTCTGTAAAACACCATCATAGTTGGTTGGATAACACACGATTGTTGGATTAGGAACAAACGCACCACGTATAGTGAAATTGGCCGAGTTGTTAGGATAACCGCTAAATTTTTCCCACGAATACTCCGTGGTACTTCCAGTATTATTGCTAACACTTATATGATTGTATTGTGCAGTATACAATTTTTTATTCTTAGGAACATAGCCAACAGAAGCACCGGGTGAATTGGGTGCAAAAGCATTTGACCTTGTAAAGTTGTGTTGTTCGTTTCTAACCCAGTTACCGTCAGTCCCCATAAACACTCCACCGTCTGGGTCATTTGCGAGAGCACCAAACAAAAACGCTGGCACAATTCGAGAATATACAATCGTATCGTTTCTTGCTACCAAGTCAGCGATAATATCTTTAATTCTTGCGGCGTCTGCCGCCGTTCCATTTCCGGTAATTGGTTTAAACAAAAACCTATACGGTTGGTACGCCCCATTATATATGTGGTGTGTTCTTGAAGCACTTGTGTTATCTTCCGGTATTGTTGCCATCATCCAAACCCATTGCACATCACCAGTATCATATTTGTCAGCAAATTTAACACGGTCATATTTCTTAACTGTGAATGTCCCACCGTTAATAGGTTCGGGAATAACGTGCTCGCCAACAATGTCAGTAGAAGTATGTTCTCGTTCAACAAAGCATTGCCCAAGTTCATAATCAAAATACCAAGTCTGCATAACATCAATGGTATAAGAAATCTCCGTACAATGCTCATTTACATATTCTGCGCTATCAATGAAAGCATAAAACCATTTGCCACCAAATCGCTGGTTGTTGAACATCAAATAATTATACGTACAAACCTCGTCATAACTACAATTGACCTTCAACCAACCCCTATTAGTTCTTTGGTAACTCTGTTGCTCAAACTTTCTACCTCTCGTTGCCGCTATATTAGAAAAGAAACTTGTCTGTGCCGCAAGGTTAGGAAAATAGTAAGTATGATTATACTCGCTATCAATATCCACACCTCTCAACAACCATATACTACCATTCGGTTGTATCCAACTCACACTATCACCTCACACTCATAGCCGCCACTATGAAAATATACCCCCACTATGCTACTCAGAAACAGGAGGTCCAATCATATCTCCTTTCACATAGTGGGGGTAATTACCTTAACTTAACCGATGATGATACTTGCAGTACCATACACGCTATCGTCGAAGGTACTGGTCGCCTTAACAGTTGCCATTTCGGCGGTAGTAGCGTCCGCACTAACGGTGACAACGCCACTCGCATTTACGGTAACACTCGGATTATCACTCGTCCACACCACAGACTTAGGTGCAAAGCCAGTAGTAACCACATTAGCGGTAAGCCCAAGGCTCTGCCCCTTCCCTACGGTAGCCTGCGAAGGATTGATAGTCACGCTCGTCACACCGGGAGCAGTAGGCACGAACACTACCGCATTGGAGAACGGAGAAGCACTAAAGGTCTTCCACACGTGATACCAGTAGTTCCAGTACATACCCTCGCCGTTGAACTGCTCGGTGAACTGGGTCAGATTATCAATAATCATAAACCAATCCTTGTCAACAATCACGGCGGGAATAGCGTTCAACGCTTCCAGTTCAGCCGCAGTAAGAGCCACATAAGTGGGGTCGTCTGCGAACAGAATAGCCAGCCTATCGTTATCAATAGCACCGAACCCATCAATCAGCACACGCTGACCCATAAATTCGGCCTTGCCCATATTGAACGCAGAAGCAAGAACCTCAACGTCCATAGTAGCGTCGAACGCACTATCGAGAATGATATACTGGTCAGCCTTCGGGGTATGATTGCTCACACCGGTAATGTTATACTGTGTATTGAGGAACTCCAGTTTATTAGAAGTACCTTTCACAGTAGACACGATACCCTTCATATTGGCGGCTTCAACCGTACCAATCTGCACCGGGTAGAAATGCCCAGCGAGGATATGCTTCGCCAGCAGGTACTTCATAGTCTGGAACTCGTCGTAGTTCGCCGCAGTATACATAGCGTCAACAATCTTAGCGATAAGGTCAGTAACCCCATCCCAAGAGAGGAACGCCATACGCAACTGCTCCTGCTCAATGGTCGCCTTATAATACTTCTGATAGTTCATCACGTGGAACGCCGCACGCACGTCGGGGATTTCACGCTTGAACAGGTTATTCTCCGCAACGGCAGGGTCATACTGGAAGGGCTTCGCAATGTTCACGAACACCTCTTCAATAGTCTCACCCATTTCAAGCATACCACGCTTGAACATAGCCCACGGATTGGAATACATTTTGCTGGTGACAATCACTCTACCGATACGGTTCACCAACGCATTGAGGAACTCGTTCTGCAAAGAGGGATAGTCCATAATCACCGCACCAATTTCACGGATACTCTCCGGGTCATTGGTGGCCACGGGAACATAGTCACGGTAGTTGGTAGAAGCACTGTTACGAATAGCGTTCAGCACATCTACGGAACTATTGGTCAGCGTGACAATTTTCGGCTTAGTAGCCATAGACAAACAACTCCTTTATTAAGTAAATAGGTCGGCAATTTGAATATCTGTGGCGGCAGAGTCTCCTTCAGCATTGCCAGGCTGAGGGGTAGGTTCGGGTGAACTCTCAAAGAACCTTGCCTTGTACTTATCACGCCATTCCTTGTCAAGGTCTTGGTACTTCTGTTTCCAATCTTCACCATCGGGAGTTGCTTTCTTCGACAAGTCACCAAAGGTGTCACTAATGTCTTCAAGCAAACCGAGGGCTTCGTCGGAAGTGTCGTCACCAATCCTCGCACGGATTAGGGTCATAAGTTCCTCTTGTGTACGGATAGCCATAGGGAAAAATCTCCTTTCAAGTTCTACTACCCCATAACATTATATCAAATTGTTGTCAAGAAGTCAAGACTTTTTTGAAATTTTCTCTTGACTTTTTTCTTGACTTTTGGTATAATATATAGGGGTGATACAAGTATGCCGCAATTCTATGACGGCACTAAATTGCTTTCGTTGCTCGATTTGAACGGCGAGAAGCCTGAGATATTTATCTGTACTTCCAACCGAAATGCTGGTAAGACAACGTGGTTTTCTCGCTACTGTGTTAAACGCTTCAAAGAATACAAGGAGAAGTTCTGTCTCGTCTATCGTTTTAATTACGAACTTGACGAAATCTCCGATAAATTCTTTAAGGATATTAACACGCTATTTTTCCCCGACGATGTTATGACCAGCAAACCGAGAGCGAAGGGTATTTACCACGAATTGTTCTTGAACGATGTGTCTTGTGGTTATGCTATATCCTTGAATAGTGCTGACCAATTGAAGAAATACTCTCACTTGCTAAGTGACACCAAACGAATGTTGTTTGATGAATTCCAAAGTGAGACTAACCATTACTGCTCCGACGAAGTGCGTAAACTTATTTCAGTTCACACTTCTATCGCACGTGGTCAAGGCGAGCAAGTTCGTTATCTTCCCTTGTATATGGTGGGCAACCCGGTCACGCTTCTTAACCCGCATTATGTAGCAATGGGTATCTCTACCCGCCTTACTTCTTCTGCGAAGTTTATGCGTGGCGACGGATTTGTACTTGAACAAGGTTTCAACGAAAGCGCTTCTCAAATGCAGAAGGCGAGCGGTTTTTCAAGAGCCTTCTCCTCACAGAACTATATCGCATATAGTAGTGAGGGCAAATACCTTGAAGACAACTATGCCTTCATTGAAAGACCGCAAGGCAAATCACGGTATCTTGCTACCTTGAAATATCAAGGGTGTGATTACGCCATTCGTGCTTATCTTGACCTTGGTATTATCTACTGCGACGATAGAGTAGACGGTACGTTTCCGTTCAAGTTGGCAGTAACTACTGACGACCACAACGTAAACTACGTTATGCTTAAAAGTATGAGTGAGTTCTTTGACCGTATGCGCTATTACTTTAACCGTGGTTGCTTCCGCTTTAAAGACTTGAAATGTAAGGAAGCAGTAATCACAAGTTTATCATATTGATTTATCACCTCTTGGCCATCCGTACTGGACAACCGGGAAGGCACACTTGGAAGATAGTGCCCGGCTCTGTAGTTTCGTATTTGCCATACGCTTTACGGATACAAGTGGTATGATAAATAGACCCCCTATTCCTCCGGGAGTAGGGGGTCGCTTTATCTTAACTGGAATGTTGTTGGGACAAGTAATGTCCCGCCAGCAATTTGCGTAGGCATTAGTTTTCCAAATATCTTTAGCCCTATCTTGAAATCTGTGAGGTCACATTCGTTGTCGTTTAGTTTTTGTATAAACTGTTTCTTACATTCGTCGGGCATACCTGCACATTTGAGATTGTAGTACGGCTCGTCTATCGGTTCGAGGTCTTCTACTGTAACGTGCTCAATGTATGTCTTCTGTCTTACGAATATTCCCTCGTCCCATCCGCTTTCTATCTTCCAATGACAGAAATCTGTTTGGTGCTGAGGGACACCTTTGAGTTGTTCGGGGGATAAATCACAATGAATACTATCGGTGTCTGCGTAAATGAAGCCCGGCTTGTCTTTGCCATAGTAGTTCTTTTGTGCCGCACGTATTGTGAAGTTGCGTGCGTAAGAAGTTATGGCTGAACCAACGGCTATAAAGCCTGCTTGTTTATCGTGCTCCACTTGCGTAATGTAAGATAGAGAACCGTCTTCTTTAATGGAAGCGATTTTGAATGAAGAGTTGTCGTTGCTTGCCATCTTGCCATAGAGGTTATTAAGGAATAGTTTGGCAAGTTCTCTTATTGCACCCTTGCTTTCCATTTTTATTTTCTTGTACTTCTGCATATACTGGTCGAATAAACCACGCTCGGCGGCGAACCAACAACCGTCGATAACTTCAAGTTCATACACGTGGTAGTGTTCTAAGAACAGTTTGTAGTCTGTGCAGGTGAGGGTCAACTCAACCTTTGCTGGTTGTTTGTTTCCATCAAGGTCAATATAGTATTTACAGTAGTGGCCTGTCTTCTTGTTATAAATGTCAGAAGTTTCAAGGCACTCGTTTCTGTCGTAGAACGGTGAGCCTTTTATTTGTATAAAAGGTAGTTTATCTTTTTTAATTCTAAATCTACATTTTATATGGATGAAGTAATAGTAATTACCATCCGGGTACATTGTTTCAAACGATGGTAAAACACCTTTAAAAAATACTGGTCTGCCAGTTGGAAACAAATTACCGCTCTCCGAACTCATCATTGAAGGGTAAAGTGAATTAACATCTGCGGTACAACCGTCGTAGAATATTTTATTCTCTTTTCCCTTAGCAAGATAGCACCACCCACCACGGTATGACTTACGTATGAATTGGTCTGCGTTTGAGTAAGCACAACCATCGTAGGTTTCAATCTGTGTTAAATCGGGGAATATAGCGGCGTATTCTTCTTTGACAAAACCACGCTTGAATTCTTCAAGGCAACAAGCGCCGATTGTAAGTTTCTTGTGGCCTTGGTCGAACATTATTTCAAGTGCTTCTTTAACGACAAGCACGTCGTTCGCAATGTACTTCTGTTCTTCTTCTGTTATCTCACAACCAGCATAGCGATAGCCAGTATATTCCATTTCAAGTTTCTTGTGCTTTGTGCCAAAAGATTTACCAATCTTTCGCACAGAGAATGGAAGAAGTTTTAGGCTATCTCGAATTTCGATTGTGTTGTTTGGTGTTTTTATGGTAATCGTATACCATTGGCCCCTATCGGATATTGAATATATGAATTGTTTGTTGGACAATTCTTTCTTAGAAGCCATTATATATTCACCATCAACCTTTGTGATTGCTGGCTTATAATCTGTTTTAGATAAGAGATACCACAACCAAAAAGAACCATCGAACTTTAGGTTGTGGTAGTATAGAATACAGTTATGTTTCTTTTGATAGAAGTATCTAAACGTTTCTTCTATACTGTGTAGAATGATAACATCTTCTGTGTATAATTCTACAATGGCAGAAGCCCATACTTCTGTGCTCGTTTGTCCCTCGTATACGGTGGTTTCAAAGTCGCACATATAGGTTTTTGTTTTCAAGGGGTTCACGTTCAACGCCCCTTAATAGTTATTGGAAGTTAAATATTCACCTGCACTACTCATTACCTCGTTCATTCCATCGGTAGAAGCAACTGGTATGTAGTGCATAAGGTCTTCTACTTCTGTCCAAAGGGCGTGTACTTTATCGCCTACGTAACCAACGTCATTCATTCTTTCAAAACAAGCGAGTATATCTTCACCGTTTTGATTTAACATCTCACGTGTTTGCGGTTCACCAATCTTTTTAACCAACGAAGTCCATTTACTGTCGAGCCATTCTCCCAACTGTGCAACTCTACCATCATCGTCAATCTTTAATTGCTCAATCATACTTTCAATGGCGTCGAGATAGTTTTCGTACATATCAGCAACTTCGTCGTCCGCCGTTTCGTTGTATTCTCTATCTGTTTCTTCGTCTTGTTCCGCTTGCATTCTCTTTCGACGATAGTAACCGGAATAGTCTCCAGCATTTTCAATGTCTTCTTCTGTAACATATCCTTCAACGGTGTATTCTTCTTCGCCGCTTTCACGTAAGGCACGCACTAACTCTCTCTGTCGTTTTGATAAGTTCCGAAGTTTATCTGTGGCATAGAATGTTCTTTGTCGCATTTTATTCATACCAGCCATAATAAACCTCCAAATCCCCCTACGGCTTTAACACCGTAGGGGGGTTTGTTTAGACGGTCACACGCTCAACGGATGGAGCAGGTGATGAAGTACTTACCGGGACGGTTCTTGCTGTCCTTGCGGTAGGCAACGATTTCAAACGGCTCGTCGCCCATTTCCTCGACAATGTCCTTGAAGGCGTTCCAGAAGGACTGAGAGCCGGTAACGTATTTGTTGCCGTTGTTGTCGATGATAACGTACTGCTCATAGTCCTCGCCCTCGTCGGGGGTATCGAAGACCACGTTCAGCGTGGCGTACATTGCAGGTTCGATGATAACCTCGGCTTCATCGTTCAGCAGGGTGTCCAGTTTGTTGGCGTTGGTGGTGTCCTTGAGCATAAGCCGCTCACGTGCGGTCAGTTCCTTGGAGCACTCAGCAATCTTTACGGTACGCATATTAGTTGTCCTCCTTCTCGGTCTTCACGACAGGGTGTGCGATAGCGAGGAAAGCATCGTCGTCACACTTGTACAACTGGGTCTTGACTTCGCAGTTGATAACCTCGTACACTTTCTCCGAAGTTTTCTTCTGCACTTTCTTCAAAGCAGTGTCGTTGTCGAACTCGCCGATAAGAGTCATTTCTTTCTCGACAAGTTCCCGCCCCTCCCCTCTCACAAGATAGGTCGCCTTGGTGGTAGTAATGTTCCTCTGCATAAGGAACTCCTTTCTCCCGCTTTTGCGGGTATAAAATTTATTGGGGCTTGCGGAGTTGGACCGCTATACTGTTAGCCCCATATGCCCGCCGAAGCGGGCTGGGTTTATTCTGCGAACCCTATTTCACTATAGAAGATAAAATGACTACTCCAATAACCAATGCCGTCAACACGTTCAAGC
>Ga0310691_10009256_pt1 | contig 10035 bp, 6 predicted proteins | sample 176DNAGHGlowgp2_FD_203887 | JGI IMG/M metagenome (GOLD analysis project Ga0310691, IMG submission 203887) | Sheep rumen microbial communities from Palmerston North, Manawatu-Wanganui, New Zealand - 1766 DNA GHGlow gp2 (v2) (version 2) | ecosystem: Host-associated > Mammals > Digestive system >...
CCATATGGTACAAAATAATGCTTTAATACGGAGTGATCCGGAATGGTGTCGTATATATTACTCACTTCTTCCTTATGATTGTATGTCAACTTTTTACACGAAAAGACAAATGCCAATATAAAAGACATCAGAATCAGCCACAATATGTTTCTATTTTTTTCCATTCTTAAATATTTCTATAATAATCTGCTATTATCTTGAGCGTTTTTTTTCCGTTAATTAACGACTTTACCGGCACTGGCTCGTTTTCACGCCACATATCAATGCCATTTTTTCTTTTCCGGATGGATATAGTTTTGATCTCCAATGTTTATCGGCAAGATACCACATTCTTTGGTATGCTAACTTCTCATTAGAATAAAGAACCGTCCCGTCTTTTCTATATGATGTGCCTGTTTTCTTGTCATAATAGGTTTCACCAACATATTTGTATCCTCTATCAGCATCTTTTTTCCCAATATCATCCTGTGAATGTACATTTGGATTCCAAATGAGTGTTCCGTTTTCTATGCGATACCAATCCATTCCATCAAAGTCAATGGTATTTATTGGCTCATTACCACAATAATTATACGGGCTCATATCATAAGACTTCTCGCAGAGCGGGTCCATCTGTCCCCACTGCAGGCGGTCGGCGAAATACATCCTGGCCCCGAAGTCATATGCGTCGAGGCCGGAGGTGCGGTCCAGTTCCTTCCCACCGTACTTGTAGGGCTGCAGGCCAGGATTCGTCGACTCCCTCATCAGTCCTTTCGTCGTAGATGACACGAACGGGGAAATTGATATACATTTACAGGCAGAATTATGTCTGCGAACTATTGTTATTGTCATGGGTTTCATCCAGTAAAGGCTCATCTTCTTTTATCATCGGCAGAAAGAGTGTATCAGCATTCAATACTGTTATTTCTTGTTCATTTTCATAGGAAATATCAAAAAAAACAGCCCTTTTGACATAATCAAATAATGCACCTGTCTTTGGTGGTTGATTCACGTAATTTGGCAAAGTGTCTTTAAAGTAGACAAAAGGAATTTTGGAGACGATTGCTGAGTCAATATAAATAGTTGTTGCCGAATGGGTAAATAAAAAAACAGGTCTTAAATATGGCATTTCTTCAAAGAGTTCTCTATACATTGGTCCTATCAGGAATCCCTCTTTGTATTGATTCGCATTAAAAAGACGGTTTGCTGACATAATGAGGCATGATTCAAGTCCTTGGGCAGTATCCACATAATTTATTAATACTGATTTCAATTGTTTGCCAAAAGAAATATTATCCCTGTGTTTTTCAACACAGGAAAAGATAAATATGAATAATAATGCAAAAAAAAATGTGATTAGTTTATTTCTCATTTTCTAATTATCGGAAGTCTTTTAATTATGCTATATAAACTAGTTACACCTTTAAGTAGATTCTCTCTTGAGGCATCCTTTGAGTTTAAACTAACCACTAATCCTACAGGCTTATTCCTTATATCCCGATACCCTCTAATACCATGAATATTACCATCATGGCCAATAGTGAAGACAGGAAGAGAAGTATTCTCTAAGGAAAAGCCTAAGTCTCCATATCCTTTTTCTGTAAAAAATGATGGGGTCGCAGGTAATGAATTGTCTTGATGTGAATGTACTTGACCAATAACAATAAATGATTCCTTTCCTTTAATCAAGGAATGACCTTTTAATTTGTATCCAGCAATATTAAATTTAGAGGTTGAATTGTCATTTAAATAGTCAGGCATAACCAAAACTTTCCCGTCCGATAGAATGTACCCCCCAACTTCTCGGCCTCCTTTTTCTCCATTATTTCTATAATGAACATTTGCTTGATGCCATATTCTGTTGTACGCTTCCGTCTCATGAAGGAAGAGTATGCTACCATCCTTTCTGTAAAAAATAGTTCCCTGTTTGTTCTGATATTTCAGACCAATGTACAACTGATTTTTCTTCAAATCACTTTGTGAATGGACATTAGGACTATACTGAATTGTTTTATCAGAATCCTGATACCAATCCATTCCATCTAAGTCACTAGTATTTATGGGTCCATTACCACAGTAATTATACGGACTCCAGTCATAATATTTCTCGCAGAGCGGGTCCATCTGTCCCCACTGCAGGCGGTCGGCGAAATACATCCTGGCCCCGAAGTCGTAGGCGTCGAGGCCGGAGGTGCGGTCCAGCTCCTTGCCGCCGTACTTGTAGGGCTGCAGGCCGGGATTTGTCGACTCCCGCATCACGCCGCCGAAGGGATAGTAGTGCGTCACCTGCTCCACGGCGCCCGTCTGGTCGAAGACCACGCGGATGTTGCCCAGGTGGTCGCGGAGGTAGAAATGGTACTGCGGCGTTCCGTCGGCGGCGAAGGTGACGTAGCCTTCGTCGGTGAGGAGCCTGCGCTCGCCGCCGTCATAGACCATGTTGCCGCAGTAGTATCTGTGGTAGGTGTCTATGGGTGTGGCAGGCCCGGACGCCAAACTTTCAACCGCGGATTCCGGTTCTGCCGCGGATTCTGTCTCCAACGCCCCGCCGTTTCCCGAAAGCGGGGAGAGGATGGGCTGCGCCTGAATGGCAAACTGCGTCGTGAGCTTCTCACCCGTGGCACTGTGGGTGTTGTAGATATAGGTGTTGTCGCCGAACTGTATCATCGAAGGCAAATTTAGCCAATTATACTGAATTTGGGAAATATTCCGGTTCAAATCTTTCACCATGTTGCCGTTTTCATCATACTCATACTCTGTCTCCGTATCGGTGCCGTCTGCGAAATGGAAGGCGCCCTCGTAATTGTGTCCGGAGGTCACGGAGTCGGTGACGTGCGTGAGCCGGTTGCCGTCGTACTCCAGGCACAGGCGGTCAGAGGGCGACGACGGGCGCACGCTGTCCACCGACACCGGACTTTTCCTGTATATCCAGACAGGGTTGCCCATGCAGTCGTAGGCGGCCTTCCCGTCGTATTTCGTGTGGTAGGCCGTCAGGTTCCATCCCTCTCCGTAGTATGCCTCCGTGAGGCGGTCCAGCCCATCGTAGAGGAGGCTGTAGCCGCGCTGGCGCGTCTCGCCGCCGGCTGTCCAGCCGCAGGCCGCCACCGTGCCGTTCCACCTGTACCTGTGCGTCAGGGCTGGAGAGAGCCCCTCTACGGCTTCGTTGTAGCACAGCCGTTCCGTTAACCGCTGACCGGCTGCCGCTGTGAGCCATGAGCGTACGTTGTAGGTGTAGGCCGACGTCTCCTGGCCTCCGGTGGTCTTCGCGGCCATGCGCCCCACGCCGTCGTAGGCCAGAGTGCTGAGCGTCACGGCAGTGTGTCCGTCAACCGCGTGTGCGGTCATGACACGCCTTCCCCAGGCGTCCCGGGTGTAGGCCGTGACTTCTCCAACGGGCTGCATGCCCCGCGCAGTGTGGACGTGGCGCCTTGCCGCCTCCGTGCCGTCCAGCTCCAATGAGAGCATGGTCACGTCGTGGCCGCCCCGGGCGTTCGTCTTTCTCGTTTGCACCGCCCTTCCCCGCATGTCATGGTAGACGGCGGTGCTGTCATACGCGCAGATGCCCGAAGACGAGAGACGCGCCTCGACAATTCCCGTGGCCAGGCCCCGCTGGCTGCCTCCCAATTCACCGTAAGACGGGACGGCGGAATACTCCAGCTCCGCATTCCCGGCAGTGAAGGCGTGTGTGTCGTAATAGCGTGCCGTTAGAAGAACCGGCTCATCCAACGGTATGCCGCTCACTTCATAGCCGCCGAGGGAGCCTGTGCCCGTGTAGCGGCACAGTGCGAGGCCGGGGATGCCGGTCTCGGCCGTTCCAGTGTCCACGTCCCTCCGTGTCGTCCCCGTCACGCACTCCCTGCCGAGGATGTCATAGGCATGGAAGATGGAGATTCCCTTCGCGAACATCTCCCTGTCCTGTGAGAGCACCAGCCTGTCGGCGTCGTCATAGACCATGTATGTCCATCCCGCCCCGGGGAGCTTCCTGCCCGAAAGTCTTCCTCTTTGGTCGTACTGGTAGAGGTAGGCGAAGTCGGACATGGCCTGGTCGCTTACCTGGCCGAGCGCCTTCGGCACGGCAGGCGGAATCACCGCGCAGAGCCTGTCTCGCTTGTCATAGATAAAGTAGGTGTCGTTGCTGATTCTAACTCCGGACGAGTTGTACCGCCGTCTTATCAGGAGCAGGCGGCCGCACCGGTCGGTGAAGGAGAGCGTGACGTGTCCGTCCTCGTCGGCCTCGCAGGCCACGGAAACCGCCCCAAGGGCATACAGGCCGTCGAATCTCACGGTGACACCGGTGTAAGGTTGGACGGAGACGGTGTATCTCATGCACTTGAGGCTGTCCACCTGGTTGTTGTTCGTGAGGTACGAGCGTGTGCGTGACTTGCCGGAGGCATGCCATGCCGCTCCCGGCCCTGTCTCGGCCGTGACGCGCGAAAGTGGTGACGGCTCATACGATGTGGCGGAATAGGGAATCTCATCGGCATAGTATGCTGCGGCGGCCGCAAGACAGCCGCTGCCGGCGGAAAAAGCGCCGTCGGTATGGGAAGCCGGTATGGGAAGCCACTCCCGCGAAGGACGGCCGAAAGCATCCGTCTGGCGGAAGGTGACGATGTCTCCCTCCGCTGTTCCCGGGGCCGACAGTACGGTCTCCTCCGGCCTTCCGAGCCCGTCGAGGTAGTCGACACGCTTCACGAAAGCCTCGCCGTCCACCGCCATGTTCCGCATGCGTACGATGCTGGTGTGTCCGTTCGCAGCCCACAGCTCCTGCGCGGGGCTGTTGTCAGCGGGCAGGAATACCGGGAACGTCTCCTGGCCGTTCGCGTACGTGGAGGCGAGAAGGAGGCCGGCGGTGAGCGCCGCCGCGTGGAAGACGTCAGTATGCATAATGGTAGTCGTATTGGTTGAGGATATGTTTTGTCCCGTCATGACCGTAGAAGTACTCCTCGCGGAGCCGGCCCCACACATCGTGCTTGTAGTAGGTTGTGTGACCGTCGGGGGCTGTGTGGGACAAGGGATTCAGCCACCCGTCGTAATGGTAGATGTGGAAGAGTGCGCCCGGATTGTCATTTCTCAGCCTGGAGATGGTCTCATAGTCACTAGACGAAGGCGCACGGGCCGAGAGGCTCATGAGCCACTGACTGAACTGGGAAACGGTACCGGGAGGGATGTTTTCGGCCATCGCAATCGGCCTCTGTCCCTGGTAAGACCAGGCCATGAGTGTCACGAGACTGTCGGAGACAACCTCGAGGGGATTGCCGTACCTGTCTGCGCACGTAACGCTGTAGTGCTCTTTCCCTATTGTCCTTTGGCTGTCCTGATAGATGCTTTTGGACAGCGTGTACGGAACGCCATCCGTCGTGGCTGAGTAGGCTGTCGTCTCAATCTCCCTTGTCTGGCCAGACACCTTCCTGGTTACAGACTCAAGCGGCGTGAGGACATGCCTGTCGGCCATGACCCTGTAGGCTCCGCCCCATGAGTAGGCCTTCTCGTGCGCATAGGTGTATGTCTCGGTCCTGTCCATGAAGTCGCTGCCCGCGACAGTGACTGACGACGGCTGCTTGCAGCTGTTGTATGTCCTATTTGTCCTGGTGGTGTATGTGCCGGCCGGTGTTATGGTGGAATCCGCAACTGATATGTCGAAATATCTTCTCAAATGCGTCTCGGTCATGCATCCCGACTGGAGGTATGTAATTCTTGCCCCGCCGTTGGTAGGATATAGGGACTCCTCATGATGTACGACAGGTACTGTGCCACTGCCGGCATGTCCGTACCTGTAGCGGGTCTTTTTGACAAGATTTCCCGCGGCATCATAGAACTCCTCACTTGTCAGCTTGCCTCTTTCGTACGCAATGCTCGTCACGGGCGATACTTGTGAGCTGTCGCTCTCCACGAGCCTGTAAACCGGCGGCAGATCGTTATGCCCCTCCCCGTCTGAGGAGGCGTCGAAATTGGTGTACCTTCTCCGCACCCATCCCAACGGACTCCCGTCCGCCCCGATGGTCTGCTCGATTACACAGGAGTAGCCCACGGTCGGGGTCTCATCGGAAGTGACGGGTACTGAAAAGGCTTCCTTTGAATTGATGACGGCCATGAAACTGCCGTCAGAGCTCAGGATGAGCTTCTTGTGGACGGGTTTCCTGGCCAGCACCCCGCTGCTCGCGGCAAGGAGCAGGGCGCTGTCGCCGATTTCCCCGCAATAGAAAAATCTTCTGATTTTGTCGACAGATCCGTCACCTTTCCTGTCGGTAACCCTTGAGACTCTCAATCCTCCGGCGTAATCATTCTCGCTAATGAGGTGAGTGCCAGAATGGCTGACCCGCTTGGAATATGTGTTCAGCTCATACTCAAGGCAAGTTTTTCCTCCTGAAGGATATGTGATTTCTGAGAGGGTCTCGCGTCTGAGCGCTTCCAGAGAGGGCGGGACATACAGGAAGACGGCCGGCTGGCTGACACTTACACGCCCTCCCGTGCTGTAACCCCAGGAGTCAGTGTCCGCCATCGGATAATTGTAGCACATCTCACCCGGATTGTATTTGAATCCGAAGTGATGGCTTCGGAGGCCGTCAGTGAAGGTGAGGCTGGCAAGTCTCCTCCTTTTCGTGTTGTCAAAACTTGTCGTGACCTTCTTCCAGCCGCCGCCGCGCAATGATGTGACCTTTATCTCATCAAGCCTCATGTCACTCATCCGGGCCGCTATCCTCCGCCTCATTGTGTTTGGGTTGTCCGTGTAGGCTACGTTGTCCATAAACATGAGAAACTGGTCGGCGGGAATGTAAGACCCGAATCTTCCTTCTACAACGGTCCTTGTATTCCAGTATAAGGCATGGATGCCATTGTTTTGCAGGAGACGCTCGGCATAGGTGTTGTCGTGTGAGTAACCCAGGCTTAAAGTCTCGTTGGGAGTCGCTATGCCGCTCAGGTAGGAGGGAAAGAGCAGGAACCCGGTAAAGCCGGCCCATCCCTCGATCGGATGGCTCGCTTCGGGGTTAAATGTGTCGGTGCTGGTTTCGTAGGGGCCATATTCCAGTGACTGTGGCGAATACCTCAGGTCGCACATCATGAGCGCTTTCCCGGAACTGTCCCGGCATTGGTAAGTGAGGCTGATTTCCCGTCCCTCAGGGGTGATGATTCGTGAAAGGTGCCATGTGGTGGCCACGAGGTCGCAGTTCGCCCGGTTGTAATAAGGTATGCTGAAATCCGTGGCGTCAAGCCCGCCGAACTCGTATCTGCATCCGTCCGGCGTGAGGAGGGTGAATCCCGTTATGAACCTGTCGCACTTGCTCCTGTGTGTCCATCCCGTCGTACTGAGCCTGCCGGAAGACTCGAGCTGGCTGAGGCTGACAGTGTTTTCTGAAAGGGAGAACAGGACCTTGATATCCTCGTCCGAGGAAACGGACCACTTTCCGTTCCCGTTCAGACAGAAACTTCCGGTGTGCCCGCAGAAACTGAAGCTGTACTCATCGCTTGCCAGTTCGTATTCGTTCCCTTCGGTATTATCAGAGAAACAGCTGTTGACCGCCGACAATGCACTGCCGAAACTGTTTCTTGAGACGATGCCGCCGACCTTGTCATAATGTCCGAGAAATCCATAGGCATGTCCCTGCGAGTCCATTTTCTCGTCGGGAAAACCGCGGACCGTTCTGGTGATGTGTCCGCCAGCCTCAAGACTCCAGGCGAGCCCGAGAACACCGGGAGTGGGAAACGGACGCACGTTGGCCAGGTGATAGGAGGCGGATATGGGAAGCGTATAGCTGCCGGAGCTGACATCGAGAAGGGGAATGCTGATTTCCGGAACGCCGGTGAACTCACCAACCGGGATGCTGCCGAAAGTCCCCATGCAGGCTACGTCCGGGGCCTGGAAGTTGTAAAATGGCCTTATCTGGGCTCCTGCCCATTGAGAGGCGGCAAGGCCGGCCGTAAACAATGCGGCTTTGAGAATTCTCTTTTTCATGTCACTTGACGCTGAATTTCTCAGTGAACGATTCCAATCCGCATCTGAAACGGACGGTGTATTGTCCGTGAGGCAGTCCGTCATAGCTGACCTTCACGGTGTAGTCACCCTCCGTGCCGTATGACCGGGTGACGCTGCGCCAGGAAATACCCGATACATCTGAGATGCTCAGGCTGACTTCCGCCGGCTGTGACAAAGTGAAACTTGCGGTGACCTCCCGCTTTTGGGAATCCGTGCTGATATTGTGGCCGGTGATGGCCTTTGTCCTTCCTGCCCCGGCACCATCGGGCGGGTCCTGTGGCGCCGCAGGAATACGGACGCACTCGTTCTCCATGTCGCAGGCGAGTTCCATTTGCGATTCGGGCGGGAACAGAAAGACGCGTTCCGAGGCGGACGTTCCTTTTGAAGTGCGTTCCGACCACAATACGGGATAGCGCCAACCGGGTGCATACCACATGCGGATGTCCGTGATGACAGGCGCAGTTTCCAGAGTGTCGGGGAAACTGCCGGAATTGTCATGGGCGGCTGCATGGACGAGTTTGTCCCATGTGTGTATGCTGTTGAATATATGGTGAAAGGCACGTCTGACGTTCCTGACCATAAGCACATGCCGGAGCGTGTCGCCGCCGGGGATGACGAGCGTTCCTTTTCCATCAACCCGTGTGTATCCGTCACCCCATACACGCATGAAATAGCAGCCGCACCAAGTCCCTTTTCCATTAAAACGGCCGGCTATAGAGTCCCCAAGGCTGAACGGATAGCGCAGCAGGGGAAGAGGCGTGTCGAACTCCATCAGTGTGTGGCGGTTTTCGAATCCTGTGAGAAGGACGGTGTCGTTTCTGAGAGCCGTGCGCCACACCGTTCCGCCTTCCTCGGCCGACACGGTGTCGGTACCGGTGAAGGTGACGGCATGGCTTCCAAGCATGGCGGCCTCACTGAAATCCCAGAGGGCGTCACGGCCTGTCTGAATTGTCGGCAATGTGGAAAGGAGGGTCACCGTCAAGCTGTCGCCGGCGCGGGGCGCATGCTCCGAGGCCGTGAGGGTGGTCTGGGCATTCAGCATGGACGTTGTAAACACCAGGAAGGTGGCGAAAGCAAATTCTTTAGGCATATATTAAAGTAAGGTCTATAGGCAAATATATGTATAGTAAGTAATCATGCCGATATAAAGTTCGAAATTATATGTTCCTGCAATTGTTGTAGGAATATCCACTCTGCCATTTTCGTCAATTATGGTGGTATAGATTTCATTCCCTTCGAGCAGGAGTGAGATTGTGTAGCCCATGAGGGCGGAATCGAAGCAGAGAGTGTGTCCCTGTTGGCAGACTTGTATCGGTGATGCGGGTGATTTATGAATTCCTGATTGGTCGTTTGACGGGAGCACGACCTTTTCTACCATAATGAGAGTGTCAACAGGTATTGGCGCAGGCACTTGGGCTGATAGGCTGAACCATTTGATCAGCAGTAGGAAAATGATGATAAATGTTTTCTTGTAATCCATGGCGTTTGGTTTTTTGCCGCAAAAATAGTATTTCAAACACCTTGAAACAAGAAATAAAGAACCCAATTTTACACCTATTTTACACCTTTGGGTGTTTTCTGCTATAAAGGCTACGGGGCAGACGGTTGCCCTCATAGATTCATCAGGTTTTTATTGAGCGATGTGGCTGTCTCCTCACCGAACAGCTTGCTGTTGGAATTCTTTTTCACATTGGTTATCCGCTGTGGAGAAGTACCCAACAAAATGGCAATCTCTCCATTGCTGAATTTCAGCCGGCTAAGCATACATGTACGTTTCTCCTGCTCAGAAAGAGAACCGTCTTGGGTTATGGCAGTATAGAATGTTGGAAGGTGCTCTTCCAATAGAGAAGCAAGAGCATGCCATTCTGTTTGGTCAGGCGCAGTCTGGTTTTTTTTGCCTTTGGCTTTATCCTTGAAGAGCAATACTGTCTCGCTGCGCTGCAATGCTGTCTCGATATCCTTCCTTTTCAGGCTCTCCATCTTTTGCCTATAGACCAGGAGTTGCTGGTTGAGCGAGTCAATTTCTTTTTGATTCTCCCTGATGATACTATCTGTACTGGTTTTTATCAGAGAAAGTTGCCTTTCTG